>OLYB01003153.1_pt1 | contig 10329 bp, 9 predicted proteins | sample 1674481 | NCBI WGS metagenome assembly OLYB01 (sample SAMEA103958167, study PRJEB25191) | human gut metagenome
ACGTACCTGCTTGGCCACGTCGCTCACCACCGCACCAAAGTCCTTCAGGTGAAAGGCGGTGTCCTTCTTCACATAGCTCAGAGCGATGGTCAGGATGGCGGCATAGGCGCCGGCACGCAGTACGCTGTAACCGCAGATGATGAACACGATCAGCAGCGCGATAGGCAGCAGATAGTAGAAACCGGACTTGAACACCACCCCTACGCGTTCATACTGGGCATTGGGATCGGGGCGCAGGTTCAGCCGCTTGGCCTCAAAGTACACGGCGATACCCACGGCAAAGAAGTACAGCAGCGCGGGCACAGCTGCGGCCTTAGCCACGGCGAAGTAGCTTACGCCGATCATCTCGGCCATCAGGAACGCCACGGAGCCCATGACCGGCGGCAGGATCTGTCCGCCGTTGGAGGCCACTGCCTCCACCGCGCCGGCGAAGTTCTTGTCATAGCCGTTGGCCTTCATCAGCGGAATGGTGAAGGTGCCGGTGGTCACGACGTTGGATACGCCGCTGCCGGAGATGGTGCCCATCAGGGCGCTGGAGGCCACGGCGGCCAGCGCGGGACCGCCGGTAACGCGCCCGGTGGCGGTCAGTGCCAGGTTCACGAAGAACTGGCCGGCGCCGCTTTTCTCCAGAAACGCGCCGAAGAGAATGAATATAAAGATAAATGTCGCACTGACACTCATTGCCGAACCGAAAACACCCTCGGTACCCAGATACAGGAACGAGATCAGGCGCTTGAATGTAAAGGCCTGGTGGCTCAGCGCACCGGGGATGAGATGGCCAAACAGGCCATAGAGCAGGAAGATCACGGAGATGGTGGGCAGCGCCCAGCCCAGGGACTCATATCCCATGATCAGGATCGCCACCAGCAGCAGCGCGCCGAAGATCATATCCAGCTCAGTGGTGATACCCAAGCGCCCCTGGATCTCCGCATAGTGCAGGCAGATGTAGAAGTTGGAGCCGGCGGAAGCCACCAGCCCGATAAAATTGATGATGATGTGAAAAACTTTCCCCTTCTCCTTGGGGTTTGCCATGTTGAACAGGAAGATGTAGCTGCTCGCCAGACCAAGGTGTATCGCCCGCTGGTATACGGCGGTCAAAACGCCGAACAGTGCAGTGTACGATTGAAACAGGGTCAGCAGAACGGCAATCACAAACGCGATCTTGCTCAGTACATCGCTGAATTTTGACTTAGTTGCCATGTTCCGATCCTTTCGTTATTTCCGGAATGTGGGGCCGCACCGGGCGGCGGGCCGAAGCCCGCCGTCCGATGGGACAGGGGGGAAAAGAGAGGGAAGATCAGTCAACAATGCCCATCTCGCGGTAGTACTGCAGGGCACCGGGGTGGATCTCCAGGTTGATGTTGGCAGCGTGGTCCAGGTTGATCTTGGCGGCCATCGCGTGGGAGGTGGAGATCACGTCCAGATTTTCATAGATGCCCTTCACGAACTGATAGGCGGCCTCGTTGCTGAGGCTGCTGTCACAGGCCAGCAGAGTGGGCATGGCCAGGGTGGTGGTGTCCTCGCTGGTGCAGGTGTACAGGTCAGCGGACAGGGTAGCGGTGCTGAAGTAGCTGTGCTGCTCGATCGCGGCCTTCTGATGCTCCTCGTCGATGCTCAGCAGCTTGAAGTCCTTGGTCACGGACAGCTCGGTCAGGGCGCTGTTGGGGGCGGCACTGAAGATGAACACGCAGTCCACATCGCCGTTCTTCAGGGCCTCAACGCCCTCGGCGATGCTCAGCTCAGAGCCCTTCACGTCCTTGTCGGTCAGACCATAGGTGCCCAGCACCGTCCAGCCCATGGTGGAGGCGGAGGAGGCGGGGGTGCCCACCACCACGCGCTTGCCGGCCAGATCTGCGATGCTGTTGATGCCGCTGTCAGCCAGCACGGCGATCTCCAGCACGCTGTCATACAGGTTGGCCAGGCCGTACAGCTCATACGCGGGCTCGGACGCGAAAGCATCCTCGGAATGGGTGGCGAAGTACGCGGTGTCGGAGTTCACGAAGCCGACATTGGCCGCGTGGGTGCCCAGCAGACGGGCGTTCTCCACGCCGCCGTTGGTGACCTCGGAGGTGACGAACAGGTTGTTGTCCACGTTGGTCAGGGTGTCAGCGATGCTGACGCCGATGGGGTACCATGCACCGGAGGTGCCGCCGGTAGCGATCACCAGATCGGTGGCCTGTGTCAGCTCCATGCCGGTGGAGGGGTTGCTGTCATCGGTCTTGTCCCCGGTATCATCCTTCTTCTCGCCGCAGGCGACGAGAGACAGGGCCATGACAAGCGCCAGCAGCAATGCAAATAGCTTTTTCATGTCTTTCTCCTTCGTATTTTTGAATTTATAATCGCCCCATAAGGGGTAATTACCACGCTTGTTTTATACCAGCTTGGCCATCTCCGCCGCTGCGGCGTCAATGGCGTCCACAATAGCGTCGTAGCCTGTGCACCGGCACAGATTGCCCGAGATCGCCCGCCGTATCTTCTCCCGGGAGGGATGCGGGTCCTCGTGCAGCAGCGCTGTGGCACTCATGATCATGCCGGGCGTGCAGAAGCCGCACTGTACGGCAAAGTGGTCCACAAACGCCTGCTGTAGGGGGCTCAGTGCGCCGTCGTGTCCGGTCAGGCCCTCAATGGTCACCACCCGGCGGCCCTGTACCTGTCCGGCCATGACCATGCAGGAGGTCACCGCCCTGTCGTCCAGCAGCACCGTGCAGGCGCCGCATTCGCCGATGTCGCAGCCCCGTTTGGTGCCGGTCAGGCGGCAGTAGTCCCGCAGCAATGTCAGCAGCGACACCGTCCCCGGCGCCTCCACGCAGACGGGCGCGCCGTTGAGCGTAAAACCTATCTTCATTGGTCCGCCTCCTCTCGGGTGCGGCGCAGTGTCCGCAGCAGCAGCTCCGGGGCCACCGCCAGCTTGTAGCTGGCCGAGGCCCGCCGCCCGGCGGCCGCCACAATGGCCTGTGTTACCAGCTCTGCCGCCTGCATTTCCGCGGCAGGGGAGGGCTGTTCCCTCAAAAGCAGTGCTTCTGCTGCGTACAGCCGCCGCGGCGTGGGGAATACGGCGCCCAGCGCAAGGCGCAGTCCGGTCAGGCGCTGTCCCTCCCATCTGGCCGCGCAGCAGGCGCTGAGCCGGGAGATGGCCAGCGCATTGCGCCGTCCCACTTTTTCATAGGCCATGCGCCAGCTCGCCTCCGGCGGGGAAAAGCGCAGCGCCTCTATGTATTCGCCGGGACGCAGCAGGGTCTGTCCCGGTCCGGTGATGAAGGTATCCACCGGTATGTCCCGGCAGGTGCCCTCCGTGGCGCTGTACAGCCGCACCTCCGCGTCCAGCATGGCCAGCACCGGCAGGGTGTCCGCTGCGGGGCTCCCATGTGCCACATTGCCGCCGATGGTGCCCAGATTTCGTATCTGAGGGGACCCCACCTGTGATGCGGCAAGGCACAGCACCGGCGCGTACTGCCGCAGCAGCGCGTTTCGTTCTATCTCGGCGAAGGTCGCCGCTGCCCCGACGGACAGCACGCCGTCCTCCGACACGATCCGGTGCAGCGCCGCTGCGCCGGATATGTCGATGAACACCGCCTCATGGTCATTTTCCCGGTTCTGCACCGGCATGATATCTGTGCCGCCGGCAATGCACCGGCTGTCGGGGTATTGTGCCATATAGGCCCGCAGCTCCGCGGGGCTGCCCGCTTGCAGAAACATAGCTACCTCTTTTTCTCGTCCAGTATGGCCCGTACCGTTTCCAGGTCCGCCGGCAGGGTGTCTATCCGTGCGCCCAGCGCCGCGGACATAGCGTTGGTGATGGCCGGCGCCACGATAGAGGTGGCCGGTTCGCCAATGCCGTGTACCAGCAGCGGCGGAACGCCGGCGCCTTCCTCCAGCAGCACCGTCCGCACGGGACACATATCCAGTGCTGTGGGCAGCAGATAGCTGTCCAGATCAGCGGCGCGTGTCACGCCGCCCGGTGTGTCGGCATTTTCCGTCAAGGCGTAGCCTACGCCCATGGACACACCGCCGCCTACTTGTCCCACCGTGGCAGCGTGGTTAATGATGCGGCCCATGTCGTGTACGGCCACAAAGTCAGTTACGTCGGTCTTTCCGGTGATGGGGTCTATCTCCACCTCAGCGCCGCAGGCGCCATAGGCGTAGGACATATAATTGCTGCCCCGGCATTTCTCTCTGTCCCAGAATGTCTTGGGGGCGGCCCACCAGCCGTGGGCGCGCATATCCCGTCCGGTATTCCGCAGGACCCCTACCGCCTCGGTGAAGGTCATCTGCTCGTCACCGCAGCGGACCAGCCCGTCCTCATATACGATGGGTCCGTCGAACCCCCGGTATTCCCACAGTGCGGTGTTGATCTGCTGCTTGGCCTCCTGTGCTGCCAGCCAGGCGGCGTTGCCCGCGGTGATGGTCCCCCGTGAGGCGGCGGTGGACCCGGAATCCACACAGTAGTCCGTGTCCGCCGGTGCGATATGTATGCGTTCCGGCGGAAGCCCCAGCTCCCGGCCGATGATAGCCGTCAGCAGCGTGTGGCCGCCCTGGCCCACCTCGCTCAGTCCGGTGCTCACGTTCAGACTGCCGTCCGCGTTTAATACGATGGTCACGCCGGAGGTGTCCTGCACCGGTGTGCCCGCACCGTAGGACTCGCCCCGGTACAGGCAGGCGATGCCCCTGCCCACCAGCTTTCCGTTCCGGACAAAGGGCCGCAGGTCCTCGCCGAATTCCCGCCGCAAGCGTTCCAGGCACGCACCTGCGCTCACGTCGCGCATGGGCTGGCCGGAGCCGGATATGTCGCCGTCCCGCAGCAGGTTTTTCTCCCGGAAGGCCCAGGGCGTCATGCCCAGCTGCTGTGCCAGCTCGTCCATCACAGATTCGGTGGCGAAGTCGATCTGCGGCGAGCCGAAGCCACGCACACTGCCGGCATAGCAGTTGTTGGTATAGGCCGCTTTCATGCACACGTCCACGTGTTCCACCCGATAGGGCCCTGTGGCTTCGATACCGCTGCGCCATGTGGTGGTCTTGCTCTTGGACAGGTATGCGCCGCCGTCCACAAAGCCCCGCACCTCAATGGCGGTCAGTGTGCCGTCCCGCTTTGCGCCGGCCTTGTAGTAGATGTGAAAGGGATGCCGCTTTACGCCCTCCAGCAGCGTCTCGCTGCTGCGCCATGTCATGCGGCAGGGCCGCCCGGTGTGCAGCGCCGCGATAGCGGCTCTTGCGGCCATAGCCCCGGCGTCGTCATCCTTGCCGCCGAAGGACCCGCCCATACCGGGCTGCGTCACCCGTACAGCGCTCATGGGCAGACCGCAGGCCGCCGCCACGATACGCCGGATGTTGAAGGGTGCCTTGCACGGGCAGTAGACCCGCAGCTCTCCGTCCTGAGGCGACACCACCACGCTCTCCGGCTCGATGGCCCCGGGGATCACCCGTTGGGTGCGGAACTCCCGTTCCACAATGATGTCCGCCTCGTCAAAGCCCTTTGCCGCCCGCCCCTTGCGGACGCGGTGTTCCAGTATCAGGTTTCCGTCGTCGTACAGCTTGGGCGCGTCCGGCAGCAGTGCTTCCTCCGGGTCGAATACCGCGGGCATGGGCTGGGCGTCATAGGTGACCAGCCGCGCCGCCCGGTCTGCCGCCTCCTGTGAGACGGCCGCGACCACGGCGATACAATCGCCCCGGCTCCGTATGGTGTCATATACCATGATGGGCTTCTCATTGTCGCCCACATTTCGGCCCGGTATGTCCCGGGCAGTGTACACACCGGCCACGCCCTCCGCCGCCAGTGCCGCCGCGGTATGCACCGCCAGCAGCTTCCCATGGGGGAGGTCCGCGTGCACTGATTTTGTGTACAGTATACCGTCAAAGACGAGATCAGCCGCGTATTTCGTCCGCCCGGTCACCTTGTCCCGGGCGTCCACCCGCAGGATGTCCTGTTCGCGCTGTGCCACAGCGGCATACCTCCCCTCTGTGTTTCTTGTTTCCCGTTACGGCAGCAATTCCGCCGCCCAGTCCTCTGCCTGTACCAGCGCCTGCTGTTCGATATGGGCGGCGGACCGCAGTCCCTGCTGGTCCAGACCGTCGTAATGTACGCCGCCCACGGCGGCCACGGCACAGCCGGCCACGGCGCTGAGCCGTTCTGCCAGCGCCCGCAGCAAGAATTCGTCCTTGTGCCCGCTGCGATTGAGCACGCTGCTGTCGGCGCTGTCCGCGCCGCTGCCTGTCAGGCTCTGCCGGTGTGTGGCCAGTACGACGCAGCCTACGTGGGCCGCCCCGCCGGTCACGGTCAGCAGCAGGTCGCCGCCCAGCCGTTCCAGCCGGTAGTGTATGGACAGTCCGCCGTCGCTCAGTGTTCGCTCCACCACACGCTCAGCCATTTCCGTTCCACCTGAACCTTTCCCCGCCGTCCAGACCCAGCAGCCGCAGTGTCCGGCTGACTGTCTGATCCACGATGTCGTCCACCGTCTGCGGCCGGCTGTAAAAGGCCGGTACCGGCGGCAGGATAATGCCGCCCATCAGCGTTACCGTCTCCATATTGCGGATGTGGCTCAAATTCAGCGGTGTTTCCCGCGTCAGCAGTATCAGCCGCCGCCGTTCCTTCAGCATCACATCTGCCGCCCGCACCAGCAGGCTGTCGTCATAGCCCATAGCGATGCCCGCCAGGGTCTTCATGCTGCATGGGGCGATGACCATGGCGTCCGCGCAGCTGGAACCGCTGGCCGCCTGTGCGGCCATATTGCGGTTGTCGTATACCCGGTCCGCCAGCGCCTTGACCTGCTCCACGGTGAGATCCGTTTCCAGCCGTATGGTCTCTGCGCCCCAGTCGCTGAGTATCAGCTCTGTCTCCTGTCCCAGCGCCCGCAGTGCCTCCAGCAGCCGGATACCGTATATACAGCCCGTCGCACCGCTGATGCCCACTGCCACCATGTCCATTCCTCCCGTCTGTTTCGTACATTTTGCCCGGCCCGCGGGCGTTACAGTGCCTCTGTGATCCGTATGATCGTCTCCGGCTCTGTGAAGTTGGCAGTGCCGATCTCCACGGCCTTTGCGCCGGCGGCCATGTATTCCTTTACGTCCGCGGCGCACACGATACCGCCGCAGCCCACCACGTCGACAGCGACCTCCTGGGCCACCCGCCATGTCTGGAACACGGACAGAGGCCGTATGGCCGGGCCGGACAGTCCGCCCACCATGCTGCCCAGCCGTGAGCTGCCGTCCGCCTGCAGGGCCATGCCCCAATAGGTGTTGGCGCATACCACCGCCTGCGCCCCGGCGTTCTGTGCCGTCCGCGCCGCATCTACGATGTCTCCGGCGCAGGGCGACAGCTTCGCCCACACCGGCAGCCGTCCGTCTGCGGCGGCACGGATGCGCTGCGCGCACTGCTCCAGATACGCCTTGCTTCCCAGTGTCCGGTATTCCTCGTAGGTGCAGTGGAGGTTCACCTCCACGCCGGCCACTGCCGGCAGCTCCGCCGATGCGTCCGCCATACGCCGTATTTCCTCCGGTGTGCCGGTGACGCTGGCAATAATGGGCACGTCATAGCCCACCAGTCCCTTGTAAAATACCTGCGTGAATTTCTCATATCCGGGGTTTTGCATCCCCACGCAGTTCAGCAGCCCCGAGGGCGTCTCCCACAGCCGGGGCGCCTCCGCGCCACGCCGGGGTTTGACGGTCATCGTGCGTGTCACCAGCCCGCCCAGACGGTGCAGGTCGATATAGTCCGCATAGGAGGAGCCGAAGCCCATCGTGCCCGCCGCGTTCAGCAGCGGCGAATGCAGCGTCACGCCGCCCACTGTGATGTTATCCATGAAAGATCACCTCACCCATCGGGAATACCGGTCCGTCCACGCAGACTTTTTTGTACAGCACGCCGCCGTCGGCTTTCCGCATGGGGAAGCCGCAGCCGGAGCACGCGCCGATGCCGCAGGCCATGCGTTCCTCCAGAGACACATAGCCCTCCGCGCCGTTTTGTGCGGCCCACTGCTGCACCTTAGCCAGCATGGCCGTCGGCCCGCAGGCGTACACGACGCCTGCCGCTGTTTCCGGCAGGATATCCGTTACCAGGCGGCCTTCGCTCTCATAGGCGGTGTGTACTGTCCCGTAGGTCCGCAGCGTCTTTCCGCACAGGTCATGGGCCGCGTCGCGGCAGCCCAGATACACGGTCACAGCCGATCCTGCATCATGCAGTGCCCGGGCCAGCATACACAGGGGCGCCGCCCCCATGCCGCCGGCTACCAGTATCGCCTGCTCACCCTCCACGGGGAACGGCGTGCCGATGGGACCCATCACGTCCAGGGCTTGGCCCGCCCGCACGGCGGACAGCAGGTCGGTGCCTGTGCCCACCACCCGATAGAGCAGTGTCAGCGTGCCGCCGATGCTGTCGGCTTCGCAGATGCTGATGGGTCGCCGCAGCAGCGGTGCGGTGCCGCTGCCCACCCGGATAAACACGAATTGTCCCGGCCGGCAGCGCTGTGCGATCACCGGTGCGTGGAGTGTCATTTTATAGTAGCCGTCCAGAATACGGCTGTTTTCCCGTACGGTGGCCATTTCACGAGTCCTGTCAGACATATTCCGCCTCCTGCGGCTTACTTCCGCCGCTTATCCATAAAGTCCCGCAGCATTTCCTCGATATACGGTGCGTCCTGTCCGGGGGTGAACACAGGGGCGAACGCCTCCTTGTCCTCCAGCGGCGCGGTAGCGTCGATGCCCATCTTGGACGACGCACGGGGATACGGCGCGGAGGGATCCAGCGTGGGGCTGTACATCACCGGCAGTATCATCACATCCCGGTCCGCCTGCATACGGGTGTTGATAGCCCATTCCACCTGCTGCATATCATGTACGTCGATATCCTCGTCCACCACCACACACAGCTTGATGCCGATGTTGGCCGCCAGAAGGGCGGTCATCACATTCCGCGGCTCATAGGGATGGCGCTTCTTGATGGACACCACGCAGTGGTGGCGGCTGGTGCCGCCGGAGGTCAGGCAGATGTCGTGGATGTCCGGGCAGATCTTGTACGCCTCGCGGTAAGCCAGCGCTGTGGCCGCCAGATCCATCATCCAGTGGTTTTCCGTCATGGGCATACCGGTATAGGCATTCTGGAAAATGGCGTCCTTCCGCATGGTGATGGCGGTGATCTCCACCACCGGGGCCTTGCGTACCTCACTGTACGTGCCGGGATATTCACCGAAGGGGCCGTCGTCCTCCCGCAGACCGGGCAGGGTGCGTCCCTCGATAACGATCTCCGCGGTGGCAGGCACCTCTACGTCGATGGTCTTGCACTTGACCATCTTCACCGCCTCGCCGCGCAGGCCGCCGGCCATGCCCATCTCATCGGTGCCCAGTGCCGGCCGGCACTGTGACGCGATGGCGATGATGGGGTCGCCGCCGATGACCGTGGCGATCTCCGTGCCCTTTCCGTTGTCCTCGTTGCGTTCGATAATGGTACCCAGATGCCGTCCCTTGGGGGCAAAGCAGGTCATGTGGTTCTTGTCCAGCAGCAGCATCCGGTGCATGGAGGAGTTCCGCACACCGGTGATGGGGTCGTTGGCCATCTGCACGCCGGCGGTGATATACGGCCCCAGGTCCTTCTCGAAGTTCGTCAGGATGGGCAGCTTGTACAGGTCCACCGCGTCGCCGGTCAGCACCACCTCGTGCACGGGAGCCTCGTCGTCACCCACCGTTACCGGCGGGATAAACTTGTTCTCGTGGGCCACGTATTCCTTAATAACGCTCTTTGTATCGTCGCCCAGACCCAGTGCCAGACGCACTCTCTCGCGGGTGCCGTACAGGCCGGACAGCACCGGCATATCATAGCCCTCCACATTGGTGAAGAGCAGCGCCGGACCACCCATGTCCGATGCCTTGCGCGTAAAGGCGCATATCTCGTGTACCGGGCTGACCTTCTTGTCGATGACCATCAGGTCGCCCCGTTTCTTCAGCTCCTCCAGAAATTCCCGCATATCGTTGTAATGTGCCATATGACTGTCGCTCCTTCCGTTCTGTCTGTGGCTATCGCGCCGTCCGTCGTCTGCGGGCCGCGCTGTTGCGTATGATGTTGTCCACGGTGTTTCGCCCCTGCTGGCATGGATGAGGGAGACTGTGTCCGTCGACTGTGTACAGTATACATTACAGTGTACACCACGATTTTTTTCCCGCGCCAGGGGAGGGGAGAGGCGGCGGAACACCAGCCGCCGCAAAAATGATGTTACAGTTTATACGTCGGCCCGGGCAAAGTCAATAACCGGGCCATAGCGGTTTCACATCACTGCTATTTGTTGAAATGATACCATCGATCGACAAGGGCAAACACGCCTGCCAACGTGTCTTTCCGTTGCTTTT
>OLYB01003164.1_pt1 | contig 10297 bp, 8 predicted proteins | sample 1674481 | NCBI WGS metagenome assembly OLYB01 (sample SAMEA103958167, study PRJEB25191) | human gut metagenome
CAGACAGCAGTAACAGCATGTAACAAAGAAAAAGGACATGCCCAGGTTGCATTATCCTATACATTAGGAGATGCTTATACCTTGGATTACTGGATGGAAATGGCAAAGAGAGTAGAAGACATGGGTGCTGATTCCTTATGTATTAAGGATATGGCAGGACTTTTAGTTCCTCAGAAAGCAACCGAACTGATTCAGGCTCTGAAATCTTCGACCAGCCTTCCAATCGAACTGCATACACATTATACTTCCGGTGTTGCTTCCATGACATACATGAAAGCAGTAGAAGCTGGATGTGACATTATCGATACCGCAATGTCACCATTTGCACTTGGTACCAGCCAGCCTGCAACCGAAGTTATGGTAGAAGCATTCAAGGGAACACAGTATGATACCGGTCTTGACCAGAACAAACTGGCTGAAATTGCTGATTACTTCCGCCCAATGCGTGAGGAAGCATTAGACAGCGGTCTGATGAATCCAAAGGTACTTGGTGTTAATATCAAGACTTTATTATATCAGGTACCGGGTGGAATGTTATCCAACCTGATTTCCCAGTTGAAAGAGCAGGGACAGGAAGATAAATACGAAGAAGTACTGGCTGAAGTACCTCGTGTTCGTAAAGACCTTGGTGAGCCACCACTTGTTACACCTTCTTCCCAGATTGTTGGTACACAGGCTGTATTTAACGTATTAATGGGTGAGCGTTACAAAGTTGCTACCAAAGAGACCAAGGATATTCTTCTTGGAAAATATGGTCAGACAGTTAAACCTTTCAATCCGGAAGTTGTGGATAAGGTTCTCGGTGCTGACAAAGATAAGGCAATTACCTGCCGTCCGGCAGACTTGCTTGAGCCTGAATTAGATAAGATTGAAGCTGAAATGAAACAGTACAAACAGCAGGATGAAGATGTATTATCTTATGCATTATTCCCACAGGTTGCTACTGAGTTCTTCAAATATCGTCAGGCACAGCAGACGAAAGTTGATACAACAATTGCAGATACAAAGAACGGAGCATATCCGGTATAGGATACCTTGCTATCTATAGCAGTAAAGAGGCGGCTACAGACAAATATGTCTGTAGCTGTTTTCCTTTTGATGGGTATAATGGAATATCAGAATTACATAAAAATTCTATGGACAAGAGGACAAAAGATTGCTATGATGAAGTCATGATTTGTCATGGGGTAGACAATTTTAATTGCAAAGCATTTGAAAATATTGTGGCAGTTCTTTCACGGTATTTGGAGAGGGAAAAGGTGAAGGACTATGAAACTGTATGAATTGGGGACAGGGGAGCCGGTGCAGGTGCTGGTGAAAGTGGAGAATGCTTCAGCAGAATATGATAGTACAGTTGCTTTTGGAAAAGAAGGCATTTTATTAATCGAGCCAATACGTTATGATGGGAAAATTATTAATTTTTCCGGAGATAAGGTGCATATCAGTGTAATTTATATGGAAGATGGAATCAAACCGCTGATATGGGAGGGGTGCAGAATGCAGACCGTCCAGGCGGGAAAAGAAAAATATCATGCAATTGTATGCAAGCGTGATGGAATAAAATGGAACCGCAGACAGGCGTACCGCCAGTATCTTGGACTGGATGGAATGTTGTCCATTGACAGCACTAGAGCAAATCGTTCTGTGGTTGTGAAGGATATCAGTGCTACCGGAGTGTCATTTGTGGGGATGCCGGATATGAATTATCTTTCCATGGGACCGTTTCATTTGACGTTTGAAGATAAAGCAAGCAGGCTTAAAGTGCAGTTATCCGGTATAGCTGTTCGTCAGGAGCCGGTAGATGAAACGAAAGTGATTGTAGGATGTACGGTAAAGCAGGCAAATCTCGACTTGGGGACTTATGTCGCCTCCAAGCAGAAGCAGGAAATTGCCAGACGACATGGAAACTGACGAAAATCCTGCAAAAAAATGTTAAAACGACATAAAAAATGCAAAATATTTGTAGAATCGAGAAGAAGGAACTATGAATGGGAATACCAATGATTTGACCAGTCGAATCAACGAATGTTATGGAAGTTTAAGCAAAGGACAGAAAATATTAGCAACCTATATTACGGATAATTATGATAAGGCTGTATTTCTTACGGCAGCAAAAATGGGACAGGTAGTAGGCGTGAGCGAATCGACTGTAGTACGATTTGCTACACATTTAGGCTATAAGGGTTATCCGGAATTTCAGAAGGCTTTAGAGGAGATGGTTCGGAATAAGCTCAACTCCATTCAGCGTATGGAAGTGACTTATGGAAGAATCAGCCAGTCGCATATATTAGAAACGGTATTGCAGTCGGATCAGGAGAAAATTAAGGATACCTTGGAACATATTGATGAGCATGCTTTTGAACTGGCAGTAGATACCATTATCAAAGCAAAACATATTTATATTGTTGGAATACGAAGCTGCGCTCCACTGGCAGCTTTTATGGCGTTTTACTTTAATCTGATGTTTGAAAATGTGACATTGCTTCAGACCAATAATTCCAGTGAATTATTTGAACAGATGGTGCGAATCAGTAAGGATGATGTTATTATCGGAATCAGTTTTCCAAGATATTCCATGCGTACCTTAAAGGCAATGGAATTTGCCAATAACCGGAATGCAAAAGTAATTACATTAACAGATAGTGTGCATTCCCCAATGAATTTATATTCTTCCTGTAATCTGATTGCAAGAAGTGATATGGCATCTATTGTGGATTCTCTGGTGGCACCGCTTAGTGTTATCAACGCACTGATTGTTGCTCTGTGTATGAAGAAGCAGGGTGAGGTTGCCAAGACATTGGAGACCCTGGAGGATATCTGGAATGAATACCAGGTATATGAAAATGATGAAATTAATTATATTGATGATAAAATCAAAATGAGATATGCCAAATTAGGAGATGCAGATGAGTAAGGTACTTGTAATCGGTGGTGGACCGGCGGGCTGTTTTGCAGCAATTGCTGCGGCAGAGCAGGGACATCAGGTTGTATTGTTAGAACGCAATGAGAAAATCGGGAAAAAATTATTCATTACCGGAAAAGGAAGATGTAACCTTACCAATGCATGTGATACGGAAGAACTATTTTCAAACATTCCAAGGAATTCCAAGTTCTTATACAGCGCAATCTATTCTTATGACAATTTCCGGGTCATGGATTTCTTTGAACAGAATGGAACACCGGTAAAGGTGGAACGGGGAAACCGTGTATTTCCGGTATCAGACCATTCATCGGATGTCATTGCAGCCTTAAAACGCTCCCTGGATGCACATAAAGTAAAGATTATGTATCATACAGCGGTAGAAAAGCTTATGGTATCGGAGAATTGTGTACATGGAGTAATTACTGCAGATGGAAAGAAAATGCCGGCAGATGCAGTAGTTATTGCAACAGGCGGCTGTTCTTATGCATCTACCGGTTCTACCGGGGATGGTTATCGTTTCGCAGAAGCCTGCGGACATACCATAAAAACCTGCAGTCCATCCCTTGTGCCTTTTAACGCAGAAGAGGAATATGTCAAAGAATTGCAGGGGCTATCGTTGAAAAATGTAAAGGCGAGCATTTATCAGGACAAAAAGCTTTTATATGAAGCTTTTGGAGAAATGTTATTTACCCATTTTGGCGTAAGTGGACCTCTGATGTTAAGCGCCAGCAGTGTGGTAAATGATGCGGTAAGAAAACAGCCGCTGCAATTATACATTGACTGGAAACCCGCACTTTCAGAAGAACAGTTAGATCACAGAATTTTAAGGGACTTTGAAGAGACAAAGAACCGGCAGGTGATTCATGGAATTGAAAAATTATATCCGTCCAAATTCCTGCCGATTATTTTAAGACTTGCTAAGATTCCAGCAGAAAAGCGTGTCAATGAAGTAACCAAAGAGGAACGGCAGCGACTGGTGGACTTGACAAAGAAGTTCCCGGTTACACTGACTGGTTTACGGGGCTTTTCGGAAGCCATTATTACAAAGGGCGGTGTTTCTGTAAAAGAAGTAAATCCATCGACCATGGAATCAAAATTAACAAAGCATCTTTATTTTGCCGGAGAGGTATTGGATTTGGATGCATTTACCGGCGGCTTTAATCTGCAGATTGCCTGGTCTACCGGATATCTGGCAGGAAGCAGCATTGGAAATGAATAAAGAGAATAAAAAAGCAGAAAAATCGGAGGATGAGAAATGAGCTTTAATATAGCAATCGACGGACCGGCAGGAGCCGGAAAAAGCACTATAGCAAAACAGCTTGCAAAGGAACTTTCTTTTATATATGTAGATACAGGAGCCATGTATCGGAGTATGGCATTGTATTTTATGAGAAATGGCATTGCAAAGGAAGATGAGGCAGCAATTTCAGATGCCTGTAAAACCGTGGAAGTATCTATTGCCTATGAGAACGGAGAACAGCAGGTGCTTTTAAACGGTGAGAATGTCAGCAAAGAAATCCGGAAAGAAGAAGTTGGAAAAATGGCATCTGCCACCAGTGTTTATAAGGAAGTCCGCACAAAACTGGTTGAATTACAGCAGAAGCTTGCAGCAGATAAAGATGTTATCATGGATGGAAGAGATATCGGAACCTGTGTGCTGCCGAATGCCCAGGTAAAGATTTATCTTACTGCAAGTGTTGAAACAAGAGCCGAGAGAAGATATCAGGAATTGCAGGAAAAAGGTGCTGCCTGTGACTTGGAAGTGATTAAAAAAGATATTGCGGACCGTGATTATCAGGATATGCATCGGGAAATTTCACCATTAAAGCAGGCAGAAGATGCCATTCTTGTAGATTCTTCGGATATGGGAATTGAAGAAGTGGTAGAAACCATCAAAAATATTTATAGGGAAAAATGTTAATATGAAAAATGTCAGAGTTGCAAAAAGTGCAGGTTTCTGCTTTGGCGTAAAGCGTGCAGTAGATATGGTTTATGCACAGCTTGAAACAAACGATGAAACAAAGGATGGAATAAAAGACCCGATTTATACTTACGGACCGATTATTCATAATGAAGAAGTGGTAAAGGATTTAGAGGCAAAGGGCGTAACCGTAATCCATGATATTTCAGAAATAGAAGAATCAGAAAGAGGAACCATCGTCATCCGTTCCCATGGTGTAGGCGAAAAAATATATCAGACATTAGAAAATGCCGGTTACCATATCGTGGATGCCACCTGTCCTTTTGTAAAGAAGATACATCGTCATGTACGGGAATATGGAGATGCCGGTTATCATGTTGTAATTATCGGAAATGCCAGCCATCCGGAGGTAGAAGGAATCCGTGGATGGGGAAATGAAGAGGAAATTACGGTAATTGGAACGAGGGAAGCAGCAGAAAATTTCCGGGTTTCAGCAGGAAAAAAGGTTTGTATTGTATCACAAACGACATTTAACTACAATAAATTTCAAGAATTAGTTGAAATTATAAATAAAAAAGGTTATGATATAATTGTTTTAAATACAATCTGTAATGCAACGGAAGAGCGGCAGACCCAGTCAAGGGCTTTGGCAAAAGAAGTTGAAGCGATGATTGTGGTTGGTGGGAAAAGCAGTTCCAACACACAGAAGTTATTTGAAATATGTAAAAACGAATGTGCAAATACTTACTATATACAAACCATAGATGATTTGGATCCGGCAGTACTTCGGACCATTGATAACGTAGGTATTACCGCAGGGGCATCTACCCCAAATAAAATTATTGAGGAGGTTCAAAATAATGTCAGAAATGAGTTTTGAACAAATGTTGGAAGAATCTTTTAAAACAATAAGAAATGGAGAGGTAGTCGAAGGCGTCGTTATCGGTGTTAAGCCAGATGAGATCATCCTTAATATTGGATATAAGTCAGACGGAATTATTACACGTAATGAATATACGAACGAAGCAAATGTAGACCTGACCACCGTTGTATCCGTAGGTGACACTATGGAAGCCAAAGTTTTAAAGGTAAATGATGGAGAGGGACAGGTACTTCTTACTTACAAACGTCTTGCTGCTGAAAAAGGAAGCAAGCGTTTGGAGGAAGCATTCAACAATCAGGAAGTGCTTACCGCAAAGGTTACACAGGTATTATCCGGTGGATTAAGTGTTGTAGTTGACGAAGCAAGAGTATTTATTCCTGCAAGCCTTGTATCAGATACTTACGAGAAAGATTTATCTAAGTATGAAGGACAGGAAATTTCATTTGTAATCACTGAGTTCAACCCAAGAAAGAGAAGAATTATCGGTGACAGAAAACAGCTTTTAGTAGCAGAGAAAGCTGAAAAACAGAAAGAACTCATGGAGAGAATCCATGTTGGTGATGTTGTAGAAGGTACAGTAAAGAACGTAACAGACTTTGGCGCATTCATCGACCTTGGTGGAGCAGACGGACTGTTACATATTTCTGAAATGTCCTGGGGACGTGTTGAAAGTCCTAAGAAAGTATTCAAAGTTGGCGATACTGTAAAAGTATTCATCAAAGATATCAATGAGAGTAAGATTGCACTGAGCATGAAATTTGAGGATGAGAATCCTTGGAATGGTGCTGCAGAGAAGTATGCCGTTGGCAACGTGGTAAAAGGAAAAGTTGCACGTATGACAGATTTCGGTGCATTCGTAGAGCTTGCTCCTGGTGTTGATGCATTACTTCACGTATCACAGATCTCCCAGGAACACGTAGAGAAGCCTTCGGATGTATTAAAGATTGGTCAGGAAGTTGAAGCAAAGATCGTAGACTTCAACGAAGAAGAAAAGAAGATCAGCTTAAGCATTAAGGCTCTTGCAGCTCCGGCTGAAGATGCTGAGACAGAGGAATAATTCACTGTAAATTTTCATAGGTAAGAAGTTGCCTTCGGGCAGCTTCTTATTGTTTATAGGGGGGTAAAAGTCTATGTTTGACAATTATGAAAAATTCAAAAAAGACGTCTATGCTCTGACAAAAATCGATCTGAATTATTACAAAGAAAAACAGATGCGCAGACGAATTGATACGATTGCGACAAAGCATGGCTGCAGCAATTATGATGAGTATATTCGTGTGCTGAAGACAGACAAGGACAAATTTGAGGCATTTGTCAATTTTCTTACAATCAATGTCTCTGAGTTTTACCGTAATCCGGATCAGTGGAAGCTGATGGATGAGAATGTTATTCCGAAACTTATCAAACAGCATGGAAAAAATCTGCATGTGTGGAGTGCAGCCTGTTCGACAGGAGATGAACCGTATTCTCTTGTCATGGCATTATCCAAACATATTCCGCTTTCCAACATTCATATTACGGCAACCGATCTGGACAAGCAGGTTCTTCAGAAAGCGCAGGTTGGTCTGTACAATGAAAAGAGCATTGCAAATGTGCCGCCGGAATTTAAATGCAAGTATTTTAAACAGATCGGAAAATCATTTCAGATTTCGGATGAAATCAAGCGTTGCGTGACGTTTAAAGAACACAATCTGTTAAAAGATCCGTATCCAAGGGATTTTGATATGATTCTCTGCAGAAATGTGGTTATCTATTTTACAGATGATGCGAAAGATATGATTTATCAAAAATTCCATCAGTCACTGAAGAGTCATGGGGTTTTATTTATCGGAAGTACAGAACAGATTACCAATTATAAAGAACTTGGATTTGACAGACTCAGCAGTTTTTATTTTGAAAAGAATGTTTAAACCAATAAAAATGCATGTTTTTATGCCTGAAACATAAGAACATGCATTTTTGCAGTCTTAAATTATTATTTTTTTCCCATCATATTTTTTAAGATGTGATCAATATAGCGGCGCAACATGATATCAGAGGTACAAAAATCATCCGTCATCTCAAAATAACTGATTTTATCCTTATACTCTTTGCGGAACTCCGGTTGCATAACACTGTTGTATTGCGGAAGAAATTTGCCGGATTTGCGCGTATAACAGTTACTTGCTTTGGCATTTTCCCGGTATTCTTTGTCTACAAATGAGGCAACACTTTTGTGTATTGCCATATCTTCTTTTTTCAGATAATAGTAATCCCTGTAATTGGAATAAAAATAATGCAGTTCACCTTCGTAGACCGGAATACGAAGAGAAGTGCGGTTTTTTCCGATCATCAGATAAAAACAATCCTGTTTACAGGAAAGCTGGCGCGGAACGGGATAGTCGTTTTGCATGGTGATGATCCATTCCTCCCCTTCGGTTCCGTCATATGCGTGGTAATGGTCGATCCGGTGGGAGAGGATGGTGTACTGACCGTTTAATACTTCCAGATAAGATAAAACAGAGAGCAGATCCATCATGTGCAGAACATCTTCGTAATTATGAATACGAAGAAGATGCATCGTTTCTTCTGTCGGATGTTTCACATGCGTGAAATATACATGGATCAGATCCCCTCCCGTCTTTTCGTCTTCTCTTTTAAGACCCAGAAAGGATTCTATGGTTTTTTGCTTATAGTTTTCCAGTTTCAATAAAAATTTGATCGAAGAAACCGATTTAAATATATCCAGGTATTCAAAATCCCGAAAATGTTCCGGAATCTTATAATGGTCTGCTTTTGCCTTCAGGTAAGGAATGTCGAATCCCACACCGTTAAACGTAATGATGGTGGTATATGGTGACAGCATCTGAAAAAATGCGGCGAGGATTTCAGCTTCTTCTTCCGGTTTTTCAGCAAAAAACTGGTCAATACAGATCCGGTTGCTTTTGCGTCTGGCACATCCAATCATATAGAGTGTGGAATTTGCAGGTGAAAACCCGGTAGTTTCTATGTCAAAAAATATAGAGTGTTCATCAAAAAGCTGGTCGGTGAGAGCGTCCTGACAGAGATCGGGGATTTCTTCATGAAACGTTTTCATAAATTCTCCTTTATATAACGTTTGGATTTTGTCTGTGTGTCTGGATTATACCATAAATCTCATTTTTCGTCATGTTTCTTTGTATTAAAAAGAATACAAAATATTCAGAAAAAATTAAAAATTTTACTACATACATGGTTAAAAAGTGCTATAATTTAATTTGAATTATGTTATAAACTATATGGTTTAGACAAAAAAATAAGGAAAGAGGGCACAAGGATGGGTTTGAAAACATTTATAGGCGGCGTACATCCCTATGAAGGCAAAGAACTTGCCAAGGATGCGCCAATCAAAGAAGTTCTACCCAAAGGAGAACTGGTTTTTCCATTGTCACAGCATATTGGTGCACCAGCCACTCCAATTGTCGCTGTAGGGGATAGCGTAAAGAAAGGGCAGAAGATTGCAGAAGCCGGCGGCTTTGTATCTTCTCCGATTTATTCTTCGGTATCCGGTACAGTGAAGAAAATTGAACCACGGCGTGTGGCAGTCGGTGATATGGTGAATTCCATTGTAATCGAGAGTGACGATCAGTTTACGGAGTGTGAGTATTCACCGGTGGATGATGTGACATCCTTATCCAGGGAGAAAATCATTGATCGAATTAAGGAGGCCGGTGTGGTTGGTATGGGAGGCGCAGGTTTCCCGACACATGTAAAACTGTCTCCGAAAGAGCCGGAAAAAATCGAGTATATTATTGCAAACTGCGCAGAATGCGAGCCATATCTGACTGCAGATTACCGCAGAATGATCGAAAATCCGGAAGATCTGGTTGCAGGTATGAAGATCATACTGCAGCTGTTTGACCATGCAAAAGGTGTGTTTGGCGTCGAAAATAACAAACCGGATGCAATTGCAAAACTGAAGGAACTGATTAAGGATGAGCCCCGGATGGAGGTCTGTGAATTGCTGACAAAGTATCCGCAGGGAGGAGAGCGTCAGCTGATCTACGCAGTGACCGGACGCGAAATCAATTCCAAAATGCTTCCTGCAGATGCAGGCTGTATCGTGGACAACGTAGAAACCATGATTGCAATCAAGCATGCAGTAAAAGATGGAGTTCCTGTGATGAAGCGAATTGCTACAATCACCGGAGATGCAATTACCACCCCGTCAAACTTTTTGTACAGTATGGGTACACCATACGAGCAGCTGGTGGAAGCTGCCGGAGGATTTAAAGTACAGCCACAGAAACTGGTATCCGGCGGTCCTATGATGGGATTTGCCATTTTTGGACTGGATGTTCCTACCACAAAGACGACTTCTTCTCTGTTATGTCTAGGAAAAGATGAGGTGGCAGAGTTTGAACCGCTCGCATGCATCAGCTGTGGCCGGTGTGTGGAAGCGTGTCCGGAAAAACTGATTCCAAGCAGGCTTGCAAAGTTCAGTGAGCACGGACAAAAGGATGAGTTTGAACGCTGGCATGGATTAGAGTGCATCGAGTGCGGAAGCTGCAGTTATGTATGTCCTTCCCGCAGACAGGTGGCACAGTCCGTC
>OLYB01003166.1_pt1 | contig 10296 bp, 10 predicted proteins | sample 1674481 | NCBI WGS metagenome assembly OLYB01 (sample SAMEA103958167, study PRJEB25191) | human gut metagenome
TACCTTTTTCTTCTAGCTGCCCGGCAAGAAAGTCAATGGCTTCATTTTCGGAATGAAAAGGTTCCTGACAGAAAAACAAGTCATCTCGGAAAAGATAGCGAAGCTTTTGCTCTACAATAATTTTCATATGTAATGATTTTATCCGGTTGATATTATCAATGATGTTAGAAATATCTTTTGTCTGGAGCTGCTCCGAAATATAAATGACTGGTACAGCCGGAAGCGGATAAAGTGGAATAGTAGAAATAACCGCATCATAATCCCGATAAAAGCCGAGTTCATCAGTAGAAGAAACAATTCCTGTGATAATAGCATCCTGTTCCAGTAATAGCTTGATTTTATCAGCCAGATTAAGCTGATACAGACCATTCTGCGGATGAACCAGAAGAACAGAAATCTTATTGGAATAAGCTTTTTGCTCTTCGATAAGGACACCGATATGAAGTACGATATATGCGATTTCGTCTTCGTTTAGTTCCACCTGATATTGCTGGTTGATTACATTGGCAATGGATACAGCAATTTCATAAATAAAAGGATAAGAACTTTTAATTGTTGCAATCTGCGGATTGCGCAGGCTGATATTATTGCGGATACGAATCAGCAAATTCCTTAAATGCAATTTAAAGCGCAGCGAAAATTTCTCACTGTTAAGATTGATGGAAAAAAGATGCCGTACTTTATTCTGGATAAGCTCAAACAAAGTATTAACTTCATCCGTAATCATATCTTCAAAATTCTGGGCACAGGAGGTGATAATCTCTCGTGGATAGGTCTGTGACATCAGAAGTGCAGACAATTCCTGCTGATCTCCTGCAGAGAGTGTAACAGAGAAATACTTCCGGACTTCTTCCACAAGACTGTGTATGGTATTCTGAATATCCTCCGGAAAAGTCATTTCACTGTTTTCTACATTCAACTGATTTTCGTAAGAGGAACGCTGCATGGAAATGGCAACATGGATGATAAAGTTAAATAGTAAAAAATCGTCCATAAAAAGATTATTAGTTACCATGTCGGTTGTAATAAGCTTTTTTAAAATTTTAAGATCATATGCCGGGAAATAAGGCTGGATGGAACTTAAGGTACAGTTAAATGATTTGGTTTCATGGTAAATCATGGAAGAAATCAGACGCTTTTTATTACGCTCATTTCCAATTACGAAGGCGATATTATTCTTGGTTTTTAAAACCAGATCATATTCCGAAAGTTCTGATTTTAAATCCGAAAGTTCATTTTGCAATGTCAAAGGCGAAATGTATAAATCATCCGCAAACTTGTCCAGATCATATGGAGTATCTTCCGCAACCAGTTTTTTTATAATATAAGAAATCCGTTCTTCTTTTGTCTGGGGAAGTATGGACTGCAGACCACTGGTTAGTTCATTTGCGGCGGGGTAATCTTTAAGAAGAAAACCTTTCTTAGAAGAAAGAATCATATCAGGCTTTTCTTCGTTCAGTTCATGAATATAAGATTTAATGCTGCGTACAGAATAGCCAAGTGCAGAAGAAATTTCTGCTGCTGTTTTCCATGTTGAGTTTTTTTGAAGATAATTCAGAACATCAAGTTTCTTGTTCGTCATAACAAACCCTCCATTTTTCGACATAATTATACTTATATTATTTTATTATATTAAAAAAATAATTTTTCACAATATGAGAAATTGCACCAGACTGGTGCAAATATGAAAGTGGGAAAACGTGGTGTTACAGAATATAATAATACTAGAAATAATCTGTAATATAGAAAAAACTGTACAGATGTAGTAAAAGGAGGAAAAAATGAAAGAATTTTATTATACGGTGAAAGACCCGATTGGAATGCATGCAAGACCGGCAACGCAGCTGGTAAATACAGTGAAAGGTCTTGCGAGTGTTGTTACAGTTGAAAAACAGGGTAAAAAAGCAGATGCAAGGAAACTTCTGGCACTTATGAGCCTTGCAGTAGCACATGGTGATGAAGTACATATTGTCATTGAAGGTGAAGATGAGAATATTGCAGAAGAAAAAGTAAAATCCTTTTTTGAAGAGAATCTGTAAAAGAAAATGATATTCATTCATTACATCAAAAATGCCCAGACCTTATGGCCTGGGCATTTTTGTGTGACAGGAATTTTCTATCACACAAAATGTTTTATGAGGATGTTAGATGATATCCTGTTCCTGGAAAACGTTTGCTCCGATAAAATATGCATTATTTACTGCTTCTGCGACAGTTGCAACACGTTCACAATCTCCGACATAATAAGTATCCGGTACAATGCCATAAAGAGAGGATACCTGTTTTGCATCTGGCCGGAAGCCCAGTGAAAGAAGAACTTTATCACCACTGATATGCGTAGATGCTCCATTTGTTAAAACATTTACGCCATCTGCATCAATGGATTGACAGGCAGAATTGAGATAAGTATGGAGATTGTCATATCTGGCAAAATGTTCTGAAAGAGCCAGACGGTATAAATCATTGCTGGCAGATGCCAGGCAGTCAGCCATTTCAATGATAGAAACATCTTTGCCCTTTTCTGCAAGATCTAATGCGGTTTCACATCCGACACTGCCGCCACCAATGATAATGTAGTGCTGCAGGGAAGTATCAGGGGACTGGAGAAATTCAGAAATCTGTATACAATTGTCACCATCAACGCCTGGAAGCGGAATTCTGGAAGGAGTTGCTCCTACTGCAATGACAAGAGCATCAGGCTTTAGGTCACGGACTACATCGGTGTCTGCCAGAACTCCGGTATGAACAGTTACAGAAGATTTCCGAAGCTGGGTCAGCAGATAATCACGAAAACGACGTAAATCTGCTTTGTGCTCCCCATGGCAGGCAATATTAAGCTTACCGGTTAATACAGGTTCTTTTTCTAAAAGGGTGACCTGATGTCCACGGCGGGATGCAGTAAGGGCACAGGTAATGCCGGCTGGACCACCTCCTACAATTACAAGATGTTTTGGGTGTCCGGTAACCGGAAGTATCAAAGGAACACGTTTTTCCCTGTTGAAGCGAGGATTTACAGAGCATTGTACATTTTTATGGTCTGTGGAAACATGATAACACTGCAGGCAGCGTATACAAGGTACGATATCTTCGCTGTGTCCCATCTGGGCTTTTACCGGCCAGAATGGATCTGCCAGTGTGGAACGGCCAAGCATGATTAAGTCAGCACTGCCTTCTTCCAAAAGACTTTCTGCTTCTTCCGGAGTCATAATCGAGCCGACAACGGATAGAAGGCAGGAGGTATTTGCCCGGATTTTGCGTAATGCTTCCAGGTTTGTAATATGTGGTTCAAAAATAGTAGCAGCATGATGAATATTTGCCTCGCGGATCATATCTAATCCACGGGAACAGTTGACAATATCAATATATGGTTCTGCATGCTGGATAAATGTGATTACATCATCGAGAGGCAGGCGTTTATCGGATGAAATACATTCTTCTGTTGAAATACGCATCTCGATGGGAAAATCCTTACCAACAGCATTTCGGACTGCTTCTATGACCATCATCGGAAAGCGGATACGATTCTCGATACTGCCGCCGTATTCATCCGTACGGGAATTAAAAAAAGGAGAAAGAAACTGATGAATCAGCCAGCCGTGACCAAAATGAAGCAGTATTAAATCAAATCCATATTGCTTTGCTTCTCTGGCAGCATATGCAAAACGGTTTGCAATGTCCTGCATTTTGGCTTCATCCATAGGGATGATAGGTTCTCCTTTGTCAGTAAATCCGGCACTAGGACCATAGACTTTGCCATCCGCTTCGTGTCCATAGATTCCCTGGTGACACAATTCTACACCAGCTTTGGCGCCTTTCTGCCGGATAACAGAAAGATGTTCTTTGACCATTTCGCGTTTGTATTTTGACAGACCGTATTCTTTATCTGAAGCTGGATTTTCGAGGGACAATGGAATATTTAATCCCCGGTAGAGCAAAGCAGCGCCACCAATAGAGCGGTCAAACATGCTGAAACCGCCATATTCCAAAGCGGATGGCTTGATGGATGGCTGTCCTTCTCCCGGACCGGTCATTGGTGCACAGGCAATACGATTTTTTAAAATCAGGGAACGTACCTGTAGTGGTTTAAATAAGAGTTCATATTTCATTATTAAGAATCCTCCTTTAAGGAATATTTTTGTATAGTTACAAGGTAATTGTAAAGCAAAAAAGACAAATTATAAGTTGTTGTTTTTGCACAGCATAAGTGCAAAACTGTGTTGAGGGATAGAGGCGAAAGTGGAACCTTAATACATTTGCTGGCGGAATATGATGGAATATAATGTAGATAATGCTGATGCTAAGATAACATTTATTGATGTTGTCCTTGGATTTATGCAAATGAAAAATGCGGATGTATATGTGACCGGAAGCAATTCCAAAATGCTATCTTACGATATACTGACCCAGTTCAGGGACAGGGGTGGTGAGATACGGGTGTATCCTCTTCCCTTTGCAGAATTCTATAATGAATATAAAGGAGATAAACGTGGCAGGATTATTATACTTATGGTGGTATGCCGCTTGCCACTACACTTGAAACACATGAGGAAAAAAGTCAATATCTGAAGGCTCTTTGTCAGAACCTATATAAAGGACATTTTGGAACGTCAAAAAATAAAAAATGATACAGAGGTACTGGATATTTTGCTGGACATACTTGTGTCAGGAATAGGATCACTTACAAATCCAACGAGACTGTCCAACACCTTTAAAAGTGAGAGACAGATTTCAATTGGGTCTGAAACTATTGAAAAATATATTGGGACTCCGGCTAAATATTATTACACGGATTTGGGATTGCGAAATGCCAGACTGGGTTTCACGCAATTAGAGGAAACCCACATTATGGAAAATTCACTGTATAATGATTTAGTTCGAAGGGGAATGAATGTTGGAGTAGAAGAATATAATACAAAGGATTTTGATGGGAAGAAAATCCGAAAACAGCTTGAGGTTGACTTTGTTGTTAATAAGGGTGATAAGCGGTTTTATATACAGTCGGCTTTATCTATATCTTTTAAATGAGGACATCTAAAAATAGTAGGAAATAAGAGTGCTTAAAGGGTAGATTATAACCTATAAGAGGTGTCAATTGCGGCACCTCTTTTTTCGTGCTACACTTTAACTTAAGAGAGAAATTATTTGAACCATATGGAAAGAGAAAAATGGGAGAGGATGATAGTGAATGGAAATAAAAAGTATTTTGATCAAAGATACTACCAGAGAAGAGCGGCTCCGTGGATGCCTTTTATGAGCCATATATCAACGGCGAAAAGGAACTGCTGGAAATCCATGAGGAATACCGGGGCAATTCCGGTACCGTTAGGTAGGTGGTAATATGAGACCACCGGAGATAGAGACCTCTACAGAAGAGGAAAGAAGACAGTATGTCAAAAATACTTTTCCATGTATTGCAGACTGCGACATGTGCGGACTTTGTACAGTATTTCGTGGAAAAGATCCGGAGCTTGCCCCATGCAGCCTATAAGAAAATTCCAATCGCTGCATTACAGAAACTTGAGACACCAATGAATCTTATTTGCGTGACTCCGGTTAAGGCGGAGGTTTTGTGCTCTGAATTTAAGGAAGATATATATTGGAAAAATAGAAGGAACCTGCAAAAACAGATTCCTTAAATCAGCACTTGATTTAATTGTTGGCATAATAACCCCTTCCTGCTTGATAACAAAATCATACAAAAATTTTGCTATATGGTCAATGGACATCTCCATAATAGTAGCTAAATAAATAGCTAAATAAATATAAAAACTGCCGGTAGCAGGTTACAGATGCTTAATATATTCCTTTGGAGTAAGCGTGCATAGATGAAGCGGAATATGAAAAGCAGAATCATAAATCAAAAGGGAAAGTATCTTTTCTAAAAACAAGGAATGTTATACAATATATCTGTTAAGATAAAAATATGCGGAGGATGTCCAATGTATACAACATACAAAGAGTACTTAAAGCAGGAGACGTCACTGCCCTTTGAAGAAGCCATGCAGATCTGGAACCAGATTGCAGAGCGGGGGGAGGCGGATGCAGCCTGCAGGGAACTCATAGACCGTTTTTTGAAATGTGCAGTAGACTATGTGCGAATCAGAAACGGATGGAACCAGAAATCTCTGGCAGAGAAAGGACAGGCAGATGCGGAGCGCACCCGCTGTCATAATCTTGTGATCAGTGCGAAAAACAAACTGTCCGTCTATATGTATGAGCATAAGCTGGGCAATGACTGGGATGATTGGTTAGGGGAAGAGCGAAAACGAATCGGAGACTTCGCATGTTATGTGGTACTGCTTCAGGGACTGGAAGCAAGATAGTATAGAAAACAAAAGAAATCGAGGAACTTATCACATGGCAAAAGTGATTATGATACAGGGAACAATGTCGAATGCCGGAAAAAGCCTGATTACAGCCGGCTTATGCCGTATTTTTCATCAGGACGGATATCGTGTGGCACCTTTTAAGTCGCAGAATATGGCATTGAATTCCTATATTACAACAGAAGGGCTTGAAATGGGACGGGCACAGGTTATGCAGGCAGAGGCAGCTAGAATCGAGCCGCAGGTCTGCATGAACCCGATTCTTTTAAAGCCAACCAATGACATTGGCTCCCAGGTGATTGTCAACGGTACGGTCATTGGCAATATGCCGGCGCGGGAATATTTTAACTATAAGAAAAAGCTTGTCCCGGATATATTAAAGGCATTTCACAAACTGGAAGAGCAGGCAGATATTATTGTAATAGAAGGAGCCGGAAGTCCGGCAGAAATTAATCTCAAGGAAAATGACATTGTAAATATGGGCATGGCGGAGCTGGTAAATGCACCGGTTCTTCTGGCAGGAGATATTGACCGGGGCGGTGTGTTTGCACAGCTTTTAGGAACGCTGATGCTTTTAGAAGAGCAGGAAAAATCCCGTGTAAAAGGTTTAATCATCAACAAATTCCGCGGAGACGTATCCATATTGGAACCGGGTATTCAGATGTTAGAGGAAAAAGGCGGCATTCCGGTCTGCGGAGTGGTGCCTTATATGAAGGTACAGCTTGAGGATGAAGACAGCCTGACCGGAAAATTCAAGCATCGGAAAGAGGCATTGATAGACCTGGCAGTTATCCGTTATCCGAGAATATCTAATTTTACGGATTTTGATGTTTTCGAGCATATGGAAGGAGTATCGGTGCGCTATGTGACTTCGGTGCAGGAAATCCATCATCCGGATGCCATTATTCTGCCGGGCAGTAAGAATACAATGGGTGACCTGAAATGGATGCGCGAAAATGGCATGGAAGCTATGATAAAGAAACTCTCCGCAGACACTCCGGTCATTGGAATCTGCGGCGGTTACCAGATGTTAGGAGAAAGCCTCGAAGACCCTTATTCGGTAGAGGAAGGCGGCAGCTTACGGGGTATGGAACTATTGCCACTTAAGACGGTGATGAGCCAGGAAAAGGTACGCCGTCAGGTAACGGGAACTATAGACCCTCTCACCGGTATGTTAGCTTCCCTTTCCGGCAAAGAATACAAAGGCTACGAGATTCATATGGGACATACTGCACAGGAGAAATCCAGTACACAGGATGCAGTCGTTGTGCAGAAGGGAAATGTCTACGGAACGTATGTCCATGGTATTTTTGATGAAGGAGATATCGCATCCACTTTTATCCGGGCATTAGCGGAGAAAAAGGGAGTGCATTATGAAGATAATCAGGGCATGAATTATCAGCAGTATAAGGAGAGCCAGTACGATTTGCTGGCGGATACACTGCGGAAATATCTTGATATGGAAGCGGTTTATGGAATGCTGCAGGAGGCAGAATATGACAAAAGCAGAATTGGATAGCATAAAGATTTTGCCTTTGGAGGATAGTTGGTATCGCAGGGTAAAAGAGAAGCTGGATGGAATCGCCAAACCATTGGATGGGCTTGGAAAGTTTGAACATCTGATTGCACAGATTGGAGCCATAGAGAAGACGACCAAAATATCCATTCAGAAAAAAGCAGTTCTTGTTATGTGTGCAGACAATGGCGTGGTGGAAGAGCAGGTCAGCCAGAGTGGAAAAGAAGTAACGCTTGCAGTGGCAAAAGCCATGGGAGTAAATAATTCTTCTGTAGGAAAGATGGCAGCAGTGGCAGGCGTGGATGTAATTCCGGTGGACATTGGAATTGATACAGACGAAGTGATTCCCGGAGTATTGCCACGAAAAGTTGCAAAGGGAACGAAAAACTTTGCCAAGGAACCTGCAATGACAGAAGAAGAAGTCTTAAAGGCAATAGAAACCGGAATACAACTGGTGCAGCAATGCCACAGAGAAGGGTATGAGATACTTGCCACAGGAGAGATGGGAATCGGAAATACAACCACAAGTACAGCTGTTGCAGCAGCACTTTTAGACTTAGAGGTAGAGCAGGTGACCGGCAAGGGCGCCGGATTAACGGATGAAGCATTAAAAAGAAAATGCAGGGTAATTAAAGAAGCAATAGAAAAATATTCCCTTCGTGATGCGGATGCATTTACCATATTAAAGACGGTAGGTGGACTGGACATAGCCGGATTGACAGGCGTATTTATCGGAGCAGCAATCGAGCAGATACCGGTTGTCATCGATGGCGTCATCAGTGCCGTTGCGGCACTTTTGGCAGAGACTCTTTGCAAGGGTGCCGTAAATTATATGATACCATCCCATAAGAGCCGGGAACTGGCAGAGACAGCGATTATGAAAAAGCTGCATTTAGATCCGGTACTGGATGCGGATATGGCACTGGGTGAGGGAAGCGGTGCAGTGATGATGATGTCCCTGCTGGATGTGGCACTGGGCGTGTATTTGCAGGGAGCATCCTTTGCAAATTTTGAGATAGAACAGTACAAGAGGTATGAAGAATGATTACATTGGTAATCGGCGGAAGCGGCAGCGGAAAATCTGCATATGCAGAACAAATGGCAGTGAAAGCCGCAGGCAACGGCAGCCTTTATTATGTAGCCACCATGCAGGTGTATGATGAAGAAGGAAAGAAAAAAGTAGAGCGTCACCAGAAAATGCGGGCAGGAAAAGGCTTTCTTACGATAGAGCAGCCGAGAAGACTTAAAGAGGCAGCAAAGAAAGTGGCAACCGAAAAAGTGTCAGCAGGAAAAGTTGCAGCAGAAAGAGTGCCAGCCGGGAAAATAGTTTTGCTGGAATGTATGTCGAATCTCGTTGCCAACGAAATGTTTTCAGAAGAAAATCTGTCTGCTGTGATGGATGAAGCGAAAGTAAAGCAGCTTTCCCATGAAATTATAAGTGGAGTAACAGCATTGCAGGATTCCTGTGATATACTGATTATTGTCACGAATCAGATATTTGAAGACGGAATCCGTTATGACGCATCCACAATGGATTATATCCGGTTGTTAGGAGATATAAACCGGCAGATTGCCGAGCGGGCAGAGCAGGTTATTGAAGTAGTAGCAGGAATTCCGATTTTTATAAAAAAGGATGGAATTTAAGAAAGAAGAGGAATACATGAAAATTATAAAAGGATTCGTCATTGCATTTTCCATATATTCAAAAATACCGGTGCCGCAGTTTGACTGGAAGGAAGAAGATATGCAGTATCACCTCTGCTTCTTCCCATTGATTGGTCTTATCATTGGTGCATTGGAAGCCGGCTGGTTCTTTTTGGGAAATGCAGTCGGGATAAGCCATCTTTGCAAAACGCTGATAGCGGTGGCAATTCCACTGCTTGTTACCGGTGGCTTTCATATGGATGGATTTATGGATACCATGGATGCATTTCATTCCTATCAGGATAAGGAGAAGAAGCTGGCAATTTTAAAGGACCCGCATATTGGAGCATTTTCCGTATTGATGCTGGTTTTATATTATCTTATTTATGGAGCAGCATATGCGGAACTTACGGAATTGTCTGCAATTCTTGTAGTGGGAATTGGCTTTGCGTTATCACGAAGCTTAAGCGGAATTGGTGTGGTAAGCCTGAAGGCGGCAAAAAAAGACGGTATGCTTGCTTATTTTGCAGACAGCGCCCAGAAAAAAAGAGTGCTGGCAGTCCTCATCATAGAGGCAGTTGTCTACAGTGGATGTATGATTTATGTAAACCTGTGGGCAGGGCTTGCAGCAGTAGTTGTGGCATTGCTCTGTTATGGTTATTATAGCTGGAAAAGCCGGAAGGAATTTGGCGGAATCAATGGTGATACCGCAGGATATTTTGTGTCATTATGCGAAAATGCCATGGCAGTTGCAGTTGCAGTTATTTTTCACTTTACAGGAAATTGCTTTCCTGTAAAGTAAAAAACGCT
>OLYB01003167.1_pt1 | contig 10291 bp, 10 predicted proteins | sample 1674481 | NCBI WGS metagenome assembly OLYB01 (sample SAMEA103958167, study PRJEB25191) | human gut metagenome
CTACCCCGCCGCGCGGTGTGCGCTTTTGGGCACTGCAATACCTCTCCTTTGTGGAAGTGGCGGAACCCGCTTGGCTGCGGCAGGAGATCATTGAGAGCATTGGGCAAAACTGGTATAGCACGGGAGAACGCTAATATGGGAAATCTCATTTCCGAAGAAACCCTTCATAAATTGGAAGCTGATACATCGTTCCAACAGCTGTCTCAGAAGATGCAAACGCTGAACATTTTTGAGGTCTTGGGTATTACAAATGCCGAGATCCGCCACAGTAATTTCTTGGCATGGCTTCTTGATCCCAACGGCAATCACGGAATGGGAGATAAGTTTTTGCGGGAGTTTGCCTCAAAGTTAGGACAAAGAGATGTGATTCCTGCAAATGTGACAGACTGCATTGTAAGGCGGGAATGGCAGCATATCGACTTATTGGTTTTATGCCAGAAAGAAAAATACTTGCTGTGTGTCGAAAATAAAGTGTTCTCTGGAGAACACGATGATCAGCTTCGCCGTTATCGGGACATGCTATTAGAAGAATACCCCGGTTACACCATGTCATTTGCATTTCTATCTCCGGATGGAATTGCTCCGTTATCGGCAGATGACCAGCAATACTGGCAGCCAGTCAGCTATGCAGATATTTTAGACGCAATCGAAAGTGCGAAAGGCGGTAGTGCTCTTTTGCCGGAAGTAAATATGCTGTTGGATCATTATACAGCAGCTGTCAGGAGGCACATCGTGGGGGACGATAACATTAAAAAGCTGTGTCAGGACTTTTATGACAGACACAAAGAAGTGCTCGATACCATTTATGAAAACTGTAAAACCTCGCTCAACCCAATCTGTGAAGTAGTGGAAGATTGGTGTAGAGAAAAAAGCGAACAAGGCGAGTTGATTTTCAGTCCTCAGTGGTCCAATAATACATATACCCGATTTACAACCGAGATCATCCGAAAGTTGTTTCCCCAGCACACTAAACCCATCAGTGGCTGGAAAACAACAGATATGGCATTTTATGAAATCATCAAACGCGAAAACTATTTCAAAATCACGCTCTCATTGTGCAGCGACAATCTAACAGATGAGCAACGTGCGGCTTGTGACCGCGTCAGTCAGGCACTGAATCGTCCCGACAGAAAGGAAGATTGGCGATGGAAACGCATCCGGAATTGGCCGCGTCATACAATCGAGTCCGAGCCAAACAGCGAAAACTATAAAGAAGAAATCTATAGATACTTGAATACAAATTGGCGAGAAATACAAAAATTCGAAAATGATTTGCTCAATAAAACAGAGTAATCGCGCGGAATCCTGTACGGACATTTGTACAGGGTGCTGTGCTATTCTATCAGCAGAACAGAAATCGTACGAATGATGCCGGGACGCGGCGCAAAGAAAGGATGAGCAACTATGAAATACACTTCTGCACAGGCAAATAAGCTGCTGAAAAAGCTGAATGACGAATATTCCGCCCTACTGGATAAAGAACAGCGCAGCCGGGATTTCCGCGCGGCGATGGGCGAGGACATTGAATCTGTGCGTCCCGCCTATGATTACGCAAAAACACAGGCGCGTCTTGAAGAACTGGAGGGAGCGATCCGCAGACTTAAGCACGCCATCAACCGCTTCAACACGACGCAGGTCGTGGATGGCTTCGGGATTACGATCGACGAGATGCTGGTCTATATTCCGCAGCTGACCAAGCGGAAGAGCAAGCTGCTTGAAATGAAAAGCAGGCTGCCCAAAGAGCGCGTTGAAGAGCAGTACGGCCGGCAGTCGAACATTATCGACTACACCTACACGAACTACGATCTGACGGCTGTGGAGGCGGACTACGAAAAGACCGCTGATGAACTGTCTCGTGCGCAGCTTGCGCTGGATACTGTAAATCAGCAGGATTCCTTTGAATTCTGTGAATAAACTCTTTCCGTCATATCGAGCGACCTGCCAAAAAGACCGACAGTTCCGTTCCCCACCTGCGTTTAAGGTCATAGACGGGAAACCGTTATTCTTTTTGTTATCTGTTATGCCCACTTGAGTTTAAGGATGGGCCACCAACATTGATCTGGCACGGTTCTCGACGTGAAAAAACTTTTCAGGGAACTGAAGTACGGTTATAAGTTCCCACACAGAATATGTTCTGCGCAAAGTTACGAGTTACTTTCTAAAATCGCAGAGCACCTTGACAGTTTCTACTTTATGGACTTATCATATTAATAAAATCAGCCCTTTGCAGTAGCGTACAACCTAAAGCCAATTTCTTTAGGAGGGACAGCGAGTCGCTGTCCTGGATTTCAAGGTTATCCGCATCGCATAGCGATGCCCAAATCTGATACGCTCCGGCGAATAGCCAATCACTTCATGATTCTCGATTCGCCTCCGCTTAATCAGACCATTTTGTACTGCAAAGGGCTGATTTTGGGGAGGACGCTACACATGAAAATAGAAGGAAGCTGTGTGACCTTTGAGCCGTGCGATGCGGCTTTTGTGAAGAAGTTCGGACCGTTAGAAGCAGCAAATATGGTTTTGGATTACCATTCTGTCCACCCCAATATGCCATTTCTTTATGATGCCGAGCAGCTGGCCGGTTTCTTTGGCATAAGCTGTGGTGAATTAAACCATATTGTCAATCACATTCAAAAAGAGTATAAAAAGGCATTTCTCCCCAAAAAAGATGGTACTTATCGCAGCCTATACATACCAAGTATCAGACTTCAATTTTGTTTGGGCCCAATCAAGGATAGAATTCTTTCACAGCTCCCTGTTTCAAAATTTGCAACTGCTTATCAAAAAGGAAGCTCTACTCGCAAAAATGCAGAGCCACACATTGGGAAAAAGAACCTTCTAAAACTGGATATTACCGATTTTTTCGGAAGCATCTCTTTTGAGCAAGTCCTCTGCGCAGCTTTCAACACCCGCTATGTATCGAAGCAGGTCGGCTTTCTGCTGACTTCTCTGTGCTGCAAAAATGATGCTCTTCCACAAGGCTCACCAACATCTCCTGCGCTCTCCAATATCGTCATGCGTCGTTTTGATGACCAGATCGGTCGCTGGTGTAACCAACGCCAAATCACCTATACTCGCTATTGCGATGATATGACTTTTTCCTCCGACCGTCCGCTTTACGGAGTCTATCAAAAAGTCAAAAAAATGTTGTTTGAGATGGGCTTTGAATTGAATGAAGCAAAAACACATTTCATCAGCAATGCTGACCGGCAGACAGTAACAGGCTTGGTCGTCAATGAAAAGCTCTCCATCCCCAGTAGCTATAAACGAAACCTGCGGCAGGAAATTTACTATACTTTGAAGTTTGGCATAGAGGACAGCATCGTACACGGTAATCGGTTGAATTTTCTCGAAGATGGTCAACCGATTCGCTGCCCTACATATATGACACATCTAATAGGAAGTGTGCAGTATGTCTTGCAAATCGAACCGGAGAATCGTTGGTTTCTAAATGCCAAGCAAAAGCTGCTGGACTATGCTCGTGCATATTTTAGAGCCGAAGGATTAGGGGAAGAATACTATTTGCATCGCAGTCGCTTACGCGAAAAAGATGAATGAAATGCAGGACAGCGACCTCGGACTTTAGGATCACATTCAGATTTATAATTAATGCATCATACTCACATTACCAACCGTGTCATGCAGCAGCAGAAATTTCCTCCCGTAAAGCTATAATCATGCTATACTTTTCCGGCAGAGTGTGCTATGATTTAGCAGATGTTCGGCCGGTCACGACCGAATATCTTTTGAAGCGTTGGAAAAGATGTCCTTCCCTTATGATATGGAGGGCTCTGAAAATCTTTCACTAAGGTGACATACCCCTTAGGTTCCATTGCCGACAGGCGTGCGGGTTCGAGTCCCGCCGCCCGCACCAAAAGGACAAGACGACTTGCAACACAAGTCGTCTTGTCCTTTTGAAAACCGCAAACAGCAATACTATAACGGTGTTTACATGGCTAAGGTTTTCTTTGCGAGCGTCCTTTTTCTTGCGGACAACGAAAAATTCCGAATTTTTCCCGTTAGAGCAAGGAAAATAAAACCAGCACAGTATCATTAAAGACTGTTTTCCAAAAGAAATTATCGACACAAACAGTTTATTGTGGTAAAATAACAATATAACATATTGACAGGGGAAATAGACATGATACAATCTCCTATTAATACTTCGAATCGCCAAGCAATGGAAGATGCATTTAACGCATTGGAAGAAAAGCTGAATGCAGATGTTTTTGTGTACTATGGAGAACTAATTGATGGTGTCGAAGCGGATGTCAAACAGATTATTGAGCAAATTTGCAAAGAGGATCAAAAGCATAGGACACTATATGTCATTTTGACAACTCCTGGCGGAAGTTTAAATCCTGTTAAACGAATGGTAAACATATTTCGCAATTTCTATACAGAGGTCAATTTCATTGTTCCAGATTACGCATACAGCGCAGGTACAGTAATGTGCTGTAGTGGCGACAAAATTTATATGGATTATTATAGTGTACTGGGACCAATTGACCCACAAGTTATGAATAAAGATGGGAAATTCGTTGCAGCACTCGGATACTTAGACAAAATCAACGAGCTAATCAAGAAAGCAAAAAATAATGAATTAACAAATGCGGAATTTATTATTTTGAAGGATTTTGACTTAGCCGAATTACGAGCCTACGAGCAGGCCAGAGATTTAGCTATTGATTTGTTAGTTGAATGGTTGCCTAAGTACAAGTTCAAGAACTGGATTATCCATGGATCCACCAAAGCTCCTGTGTCACCTGAAGAAAAACGAGCCCGTGCAATGGAAATAGCTCAAAATCTAAGTGATAATAAAGAATGGAAATCTCATGGCAGACCAATAAGTCGCGTCGAGTTAGAAAGGCTAAAACTTCAAATCGAAAGGCTTGAAGAAAATGCAGAAATATATAGGGCGGTTACAGCATATAATGAATTGATGGTCGATTATATAAAAAAGTATAGCTTCAGCCGTTTCATTCAGACACGGAGGTTTTTATAATGTCAATTTGTACTGAAATAAGCACGGCAATAACGACATACAAGATGAGGCCATTCGATAAGAAGATTTGTGATGGATATGAAGCAGCTACCACAGAATTTGAATGTTTAGTAGAAAAAGGCGTAGTATCTAAAAGGGGTCATCGGTTGTTGCCAGTAGAAAACAAGAGTTGCTGCAACATAGAAATAAATCACAGCAAGCGCAAATAAAAATAATCATTTATTGTTTTTCAATATTCTCTCCATTACTATCGCATCTATCTCCTGCTCCAGTTTCATTACTTTTTCCTGTAACGACAAAATATGGGCGTCGAGGACTGGTTTCCTCAACGCCCACTGTTTTTGCAACTGTGTGACCTTTTTTAGTTCCGCTGCATACTGTTCCCGCAGCTTTTCTGTATAATCCCAGACAGCTTTATCCAGAATTTCTTCATGAATCCGGTGAGAGCTGCAATAACCTTTCCCGTTCCGGTGGTAACCCCGGCAGACGTATTCCACACGGCGGCTGCCGTTCCAGCAGCGGATCATGGGACTGAACACGTTCCCACATTCCTGACAGGACAGCAGCCCGGCGTAGCGGTGCTTTGTACGATTGTTGACCGCCGGACGCGCCTGCTGCTTCAGCCGCGTCTGGACTTGCTGCCAGATTATTTTTTCAATGATGACCGGATAGGAATTCTCGTGGCGAAGCCAGTCCGTTTCGCTGACGGCTCGCGCTTTGCCGCCGAGATATTCTCTGCGGTGGTTGTTCAGCACACCGGTGTACGCTTCTTCCACCAGAATGTTTTTCACACTGGCATATGTCCATAGGAACTGGCCGTCACGGGTTTTGTGTGTATGCCGGACATCTCTGCCGCACCGTTCGGCCCGGAGCTGCGCCGGTGTTTTTCGCCCCTCAGTATTAAGCCACCGGGCGATCTCTTTTTGCCCGCAGCCCTGCAAATACAGAGTATAAATAAGCTGCACCGTCTCTGCCGCTTCCTGCTGCACCAAAATCTGATTCGTATTTCTATCTTTCCAGTATCCGAAAGGCGGCGTGATCACCAGCCCATCTTTCTGCTTCTGCCGGTAGCCCGCACGAATCTTCTTTCCGATGTCCTTGGCATAATAATCATTCATTAGGCCTCGGACACCGATCATAAGATCGTCCTCCTCACAGAAAGTGTCCACACCCTCTGTCACGGAGATAACCCGCACTTGCTGCTGTCTCAGGTAGTCGATGAACAATGCGGTTTGGGTTCGGTGACGACCCAGCCTTGACAGATCCTTCACAAGGACAGCGTCAACCTGTTTTGCCTGAACAGCCGCCGTGAGAATATCCAGCCCACGGCGGCTGAAATTCATGCCGCTGATGTTATCATCAGCGGAACTGCCGGCGATTGACCAGCCTTTCTTTTCTGCAAAGGCGCGGCAGATTTCCTGTTGATTTTGCAGGGAATTCTGCGCCGGATCATCGTCGTTGGAGAGCCGTGTATAGAGCCAAACCCGCATTGCCATAACCTTTTACCCCGCAATTCCGTCGCCATAGAGCAGCCGCGCCAGCCGATCCCAGTCAAAATCCAGCGCACCGTATCGCTCCGTGAGCGTCCCATTTTCATAGACATCCAGATGTGTGCGGAACGGTGCTTTGAGCTGAATGTCCAGGCTGAGCTTCCCGTCCGTCTCCTGCACATAGATCTTTTCGACCAGCATCCGCAGGTGCGCTTCCGTCATGGTGCCCTCAGCCAGAATGTCGTCGATCATGCTGATGTCCCGTTTGAGCTTTGTTTGCCGTTCCCGCAGGACAGCGGAGATGTTTTGCAGTTCTTCGATCTGTTTTTTTGCCGCAGCGATTTCTTCTTCGCGCTTTTGGATCATGCGGTCGTAGCGTTCAGCGTTCGCCCGATCCCGTATCCGCTCCATTAAAATTGCCTCCGTTTCATCCTCCAGACAGCAGATTTTCTTTTCCAGCTTGATGATCTGCGCACCGGTCAGTTCTGCCTTTGGTGTCCACTGTGCGATCAGCTGCTCCAGCGCATCCCAGTTCTGCTGATACAGCCCCTTGGTATTTCTGAGTTCGTCCATAATCAGCCTATCCAGTACCGCTTCGTCGATCTGGTGCTGGGAGCAATGCTCCTTCCCGAAGCGGTTGTAGGTGCTGCAAACATAGGTGACCCGTTCGCCGTTTTTCAGGTGGGTACGCTTGCCGAACATGCCTCTGCCGCAGTCTGCACAGCGCAGGAGCCCACTGTAGCGCAGGATCTCCTGCGAGGGCGCGGCGCGCACATTCAGCCGTTTCCGCTCCGCCAGCATCATCTGCGTCTGCTCCCACAATTCCGGCGTGATGATCGGCGGGAGATAGTTTTCATGACGAAACTGTTCTTCCGGCTCTGTGAAGCGGAAAGTTTTGTTGATTTTGTTCCGCTCACTTTTGTGACAGATGAGCGTTCCAACATAGCTCTCGTCCCTGAGAATACGGGCTATCATGGTTGCGTCCCATAGATACTTCTTGGAAATATGATCCTGTGTGTACGGGAGCCGTTTGTTTAGCATTTCCAACTGCATCTGTGCCGGTGTCTTGCATTTACGTTCGTTGAGCATCATGGCGATTGCTTTCAGCCCGCAGCCGGAGTTGTAAGCCGTGAAAATCAGCCGGATCGTTTCCGCTGCTTCTTCTACGATTACGACGCGCTTTGTATTTTTGTCTTTGAAATAACCGAAGGGCGGAGTAATTACAATGCCCTCTTTCTGCTTCTGGCGATAACCAGTCCGCACACGGCGGCTGCCGTCGCGGGCATAGAAGTCGTTGACAAGACCCTTGAAGCCAATGATGAGATCGTCGTTTTCATTGAACGTATCGATATTTTCCGTTGCCGAGAGGACGCGGACATCATGCTCCCGCAGGTAGTCGATAAACAGGGCCGTCTGTGTTCGGTGTCGGCCCAGCCGGGAAAGATCCTTGACAATGATCGCCTCGATTTTTCCGGCTTCTACGACCTCGTAGATTTTATCGATGCCCTCGCGGTTGAAGTGCATGCCGCTGACGTTATCGTCAAAGGACTCGCCGACGACCTCATGTCCGTTTGTGACGGCGTATTCATAAATGATTTTCCGCTGATTCGTCAGGGAGTTCAGTTCGTCGTCCTCGTCCCGGCTCAGGCGGTAATACAGCCAGACCTTCATGGTTTCTCCTTTCCGCTATGGCGTGTGCCGATTGCAGCACACACCATAGCACACTGTTTTTCGAATAGCTAGAACAATCCATCATGCGCAGCAGGAATCTACATGATCAACAAAATCCTCCTGCGACTTTGTATATGGCTGGTCTACCGAGAGGTAGTCATGCACCAGCATTTTCAGAAATTCATCGAACTGCGCATCCGTACCGATGTAGCTGAACATGACCTCCGAAATATTCTCTTTTCGTTTTCTTGCCATAGGCGCTCCTTTCATAGTTCCTGTTTCATATCCCAATCTTCGTGATCGTCCTCGGCGTGACCGAGGGCGGTTTTCTTTTGCCGGAGCTTTCTCCGGCGCTTGCTGTCGATGCGCAGAGCTATAGTCGTTCCGTCCCGCTTCGGCGCATCATCCGTCATCTGCTCCACAGCACGGCCAAGGCGCACAGCGCCGTGCACAAGATCACCGCCGTAATTGAGATCCACGCGCAGAGGCAAATTTTCTTCTTCGCCGCCTGCGTCATATTGGAAAGCTGCTGATTCGTTTCTTTCGTCACTGTATTCAGCGCCGTTTTGGTACTCTCGGTCAGCTCTTTGCAGGCGGAAGAATACTTTGCGTTCAGGTTCCCAGCCTGTCTCTCGAACTCTGCTGCACTCGCCTGCATCGCAGTCAGGGCTTCCTGTGCTTCCTGCTTCGTCAGGAGCGTTTTCAGGTCCGTGTCCAACTGCATCTGCTGCCGAAACAGCCTGTCCTGCATTTCGAGCAGCGCGCTCCAGTTCCGCTCCGTGACCATCACGCTGGGTTCCAGCCGTTGTGCCTCGTCCATCAGCTTTTTGTGCTGCGTCAACATTTCTTGTGTTGTCATTCTCCGTTCTGTATCCAAATTCCGCCTCCATATTTTCTTTCAGGTATTTTTCTATGTGCAACTTGTTATCACGGCACTTGCGCCCATCCGGCGTGACGTAGGTGATGTTCTTGCGGCTGTCCGTCCAAGTGGCGTCGTAACCCTCAGAGCGGAGCAAGATCAGAAATTCCTCGCGGCTCCCAGCGCAGCGCATACACTCGTCGATCACGCGCATCAGCTCGAACTTCCAACTCTCGCCTCTGTCCGCCGTGTAGTATTCTGCGTTGGACATTCCGCGCGATTGCCGCTGCTCGTCCTTCTGGAATTTCGGCAGACCGAGTTCCTCGCAGATTTGGTCATTGCGGATGCGCAGCTCCTGAATCTGTTCGTCTGCCATGTGCACCTTCCGACCGGTTTCAAAGTTCACGCTGTTGATGATGCAGTGCGAGTGGATGTGTTCACGGTCGGTGTGCGTGCAGACCAGCACCTCGCAGCCCTCGAAATATCCGGCAAGCTGCCGTGCTGCTTCGTGCGCTGTGCGAGGATCAATGTTCGCACCTTTCGGGAAGCTTTGCACCATGTGGTAGAACATCACGCCGCCGTCTTTGTGGTGCAGCAGCTTCGTACTCAGAAACTCGTCGAACGCCGTTTCCGGCTGGCAGCCGATGCCGCTGACGAGCTGCTGACCATCCCAGAGCGTCTTACTGAGTTTGGAAACGTAGCGCATGACGCTTTTCATACACCCGCGCGTCTGCGTACCCTTTTTGTAGTTCACGAAATGGACGATTGCGATCTTCCTGCACCTCCCTCCTGCAACTCCCGCAGGGCAGTGTTGATCTTGGCGAACGCCTGCACAGCGGAGTCCAGATTGGCGAACTGGACTTTCCCCATGTTCGCCAGCACAGCCAGTTGGTTGAGATTGTTGCCGATGGCTTTCTGCTGCCGCAGGACTTCCTTTAGCCCGTTCAGAATCACAATACGTTTTCCAAGACAACAGGCAGTCACATAATCGCTCTGGCTCATGTGCGCCTGCGCTGCCTTTTGGCGAATAGTCTCTAAATCCTGTGATGAGATCCGAATACTGAATTGCTTGTTTTTTCGCATATTTTCCTCCGTATCTTTCGTTTCCCTCTACCAAACAAAAGCCCAGCGAAGCGGGTTTTGTTTGGAACTGAGGAGCAAGGGAGCGGAGCGTGGAATGCCCTCTCCCGCAGGGCGTTACACGCGCAGCGGACTTTGTGACGAAGTAGTGGGTGTGGGCTTCTGCCCGATTTGGGGCATTTGGCG
>OLYB01003171.1_pt1 | contig 10268 bp, 3 predicted proteins | sample 1674481 | NCBI WGS metagenome assembly OLYB01 (sample SAMEA103958167, study PRJEB25191) | human gut metagenome
TCAAGCCAGAACTCCTGGAACATGTATCTTGCCAGACGGGTTGCGGTATCCAGAGTAGTCATAGCGAAAGCGGAGATGGTCAGAGCAACGAAGCCTTTAGCTACGCCGAAGGAGAAGCCGAGCTTGGTCATGAAGGTACCAACGCCGTCAGCGAATACGTTTACAGGGCCGCCGTTTTTCAGCAGCTCGGTCAGCTTGTCGCCGCCAACATAGCCAACAGCAACAACTGCAACTACAGCCAGCACGCCTTCAAGCAGCATGGAGCCGTAGCCGATGAGCTTAGCATTGCCTTCGCTGTCGAGCTGTTTGGAGGTAGTACCGGAGGATACCAGGGAGTGGAAGCCACTGATAGCACCGCAGGCAACGGTTACGAACAGCATCGGGAACATCGGGTTGGTGCCTTTGCCGGAAGGATCAAAGGTGGTGAATGCCGGCAACTGCATGGAAGGCTGATAAATTGCGATACCAACCAGAGCGAATGCGATGCAGGCATACAGCAGGAAGGAGTTCAGATAGTCACGCGGTTGCAGCAGAATCCAAACAGGAGCGATGGAAGCAACGAAGATGTAAACCATCAGGATGCAAACCCAAACGTTTTTGGACAGGTGTAGCGGATACATGTTGCCGATAGCGATGGCAACAACCAGCATGATAACACCGATAACGGTGCCTACGCCGAGGCTCAGGCCACAGCGATATACGGAGAAGCCGAAGATAACAGCCAGCACGATGAACAGCAGAGAAGCGGTTGCAGCCTGCGGGCTTGCTACGAAGGTAGCGGCTACGATGTTAGCGAAAGCAGCGATAACAACCAGCAGAGTTACATATGCGAAAATGGAGAAGAGGAACTTACCGCTCTTGCCCAGAGTTGCATCGATAATCTGACCGATAGTTTTGCCGTCAAAACGGATGGAGGAGTACAGAGCACCGAAGTCATGCACGCCACCGAAGAAGATACTGCCGATTAAAATCCACAGCATTACAGGAACCCAACCGAATACAGCAGCGGTGATAGGACCAACGATAGGACCGGCGCCGGCGATGGAGGAGAAGTGGTGGCCCATCAATACAGCGGGCTTGGTCGGCATATAGTCGACGTTATCGCACAATCTCTCAGCCGGAGTTTTACGGGTAGGGTCAACACCCCACTTTTTACACAGCCAGGAACCATAGGTTACGTAGGCAACAAAGAAGATAACCATTGAGCCTACAAGCAACAATAAACCACTCATAAATAACATCCTTTCTTTCCCTTTTGCATCATTGCAAAATAAATAATTTAGAAAATGATAACTACTAGTGCACTCTATATCTTATGCGCAATATAAAAATAGTATACCACAATTAGGCTTATTGTCAACGAATTGTCACAGAATTATTTATTAACTTAAAAAAGCGAAAAAGCTGTTAAGATTTGTACAAAATGTGCAAATGCTTAACAGCCGAAAGATTTTAAGTATTTCCTCGGAGAAATAAATTGTTTCGTATGAATTGACAGATGTCAACCTTTTGGGAACTCGAAAATAGCCTTTTCCTTATCGCCTGCTTTGTTGCAATAAAGCCTCTGCGCAGGGATATCTACGAGGTACAAAGCCAGGTCGGACCAGCCCTTCAGCGTAAAGCAGTAGTCCTTGTGCTGCCGGAACTTCTGCAGGTCTGCCAATGCTTTTTCATCAACGCCTTGCTCGCAGATAAGCACGAGGGCATAGATACTGCTCATGTGCTCGGTAGTGGTTTTGAGCGCTGCCATGGCGTCCTTGGTGAACTGCAGGTAGGGGGCAGCCATGTCCGCAGTCAGCTTTTTGTCGAAGCGCGCAGCATAAAGATATTCGTTGTGCTGCACGCTGTAGGTCTTTAAAGAAGGCACGATGAAATAGCCCTCGTCCGCAGCGTTAAGCTCTGCCGCCAGGGCGAAGGCCGGAGCCTTCGGCAAAGGCTTCTTATCATAATAGTGAGCAAGACGCTGCTCTAATTGCTGTAAATATTCCTGTCCGTTCATTATTGCTCACTTCCTTTATCATCATTATCAATATTATCAGCGGCCTGCAGGATACAGGCACAAAATCCCTGCTCCGGCTGATAGCAGTAAATGTTGAGCTGCTTGCCAATTTCCGGACTGTAATCGTGAATAAGATGTTTTGTTCCGTTGAGGGCTACATCAGCGTAGGTCACCAGCCATTTTTTATCACCGTTGCGAAAAACCTCATAGAAAGAACGGTTTAGCATTTCTTCCACGGAAACTCCTTCAATGTGTGCCATTTCCTTATTGCAGTAACGGAAGACAAAGTCAACACCATGACCATTGGCATCAAAAACAAGCTCGATGATGCAATATGCCAGAGGCATTTCATCAAGCAGGGTGCATTTTTCCAGAAAGCTCATGGGTGCTGCCTGTGGCTCCACGTCCGGCAGAGCGTTGATACCCATTTGCTTGCGCAGCTGGCGGTGGGCGCTGAGGTTGCGTTTACGTCCCTGAAAGGTTTGTCCGTCAGATATGGTATAGACGCCTTCGCTGCTGATATCTACGATTCGTGCTTTGTTCACAGCGATGCCCTTGTTGATGTTCAGAAAGGCATCCTCCGGGAAGAGCGCTAAAAGTGTATATACGGGCGCAAACAGCGCAAACTCTTCGCCATCCTCCCGATGGATGATGGTTTTGCGGTCACGTCGATAGACATAGAGAATATTATCCGCACAAAGCTCTCTCTTTTTAAGCCACTTGTTCCAGTCTGTCATTTTTTCCTCCATTTTCAGCATTTGCTGATTTTTTGTTCTAATTATAGCACAGGATGCATGATGAGACAATAAATTATCTTAAAATCATTTTACGATTGAGCTTTAAATGGTTTAATTAGCTAATCAACGGCCTAATCACTCATATGATAAAAAAACTTAATAAATTATTGACGTTAAGGCAAGATGGCTTTATAATTAAAATATAAGGTTAAGTATACCCTTATGCTTAACTATATTTTTTCTTCCTATAATTACTTAATAGAATATATCTTACTGCGAGCAGGTGGTCATAACCTTTAGTTAATTGCTGTTTTGCAGAGGATGCTCTAAGATTAATTTAGAAGATTATTGCTTTTTTATGCATATCGGATAGGCACTAATAAGGAGGGAAATAAGATGAAGGTCAACCGTAAATTCCTGCGTAGCGCAGAAAGGCTCAGCTTGAGCGCTATTGCGAAAGATTCTGCTGCACAGAAAATTGTCAGCGCTGTTACGGCCATTGGCTTTGTAATGCAGCCTGTAGCTGCACTGGCGAGCACTATCACCAGAACTGATGGTGGTGCGGAAGTAAAATTTAATAACAATGTCGCTGACGTATTTGCCGGTAAGGTAGTCGGTGACGTTGCAATTAACAAGTTTGCTGAGTTCAAGCTGGACGCTAATAATATTGCGAACATGTACTTTGGTGAGAGTGCAACAAGCAACAGTGCTACCAATTTGGTCAACTTTGTTGATTCACGCATTGATATCAACGGTACAGTCAATGCGATTCAGAACAAAAAGGTTGGCGGTAACCTTTTCTTCTTCAGCTCCGATGGTATGGCCGTGGGTAAAACCGGTGTGATTAATGCCGGTGCGCTTTACGTTGCTACGCCGACGAGGACTAAATTTGATGAATATAAGCAATTCGCTGCTCAAGATAAGTTTGATACCATAATCAAGGATGAAGGCTTTGCCCAGATTCCCATCAACGCCAGCGGCACCATCAGCGTTTTAGGCCAGGTTAATGCCGTTAACGCTGTTAATCTGCGTGCTGCCAAGATTGGCGTGGGCAAAAATGTAAGTGAAAATAATATCGGTGATGTAGCTGCAGGTGCAACGGCAACGGGTGCGTCTATTCGTACTGGTGTTGTTGATTTTAAGGATATTGTCAACATTGGTAAAGTTAACTCCAGTCTGACAGGCAAGGCGCTTAAGGCTACTAAAGATGGCAGTGGCGATATCATTCTTGCAGCCTATAACAATTATGATGATAACTATAGTGTTAAGGATGACTTTACCAACATTGCCGGGGAAAGCGTTAATGCCGAGCTTAGCGTTGCTGAGGGCGCAGTAGTAAATGCTGCAGGCAAGGCCAAGCTGAGCGCAAAGGCGTTGAACAATGTTAAAGTTGAAGAATCCGACCAATATAAAGAAAATTATACTCCCTCCACTACTACCAATTCCCATCTTTATGGGCAGATTGTTACTACTAATGCTACTGTAAATGTTGATGGCAAGGTTGAAGCAAAGCAGGTTGATATTACTTCCGATGCAGTGAACCGTTATGTGAGCGCGGAAAGCAGTGTGCTGAACGCCCACAACATTACTTCTAATATCGTCGGCGCACTCACAGCTAATCTTGATGCTTCCTATGCAGTTTTGAACAGCAAGGCCGAGGTCAACGTAGGTCAAAATGCTGTTATCAACGCTACAGGTAGCGATACTGTCAGCGAGGGTAAGGTTGTAAAGCCGGCGCTGAATATCAAGGCGAACAGCAGCGTGGAAGCTGGCGCAGGTGCCAGCACTGCGTTGCTGAAGGTTATGAATGTGGCAGGCACCAATATCATTCCGGCAGCTGCTGTAACCTACAGTGAAACACATAATGAGGCAGCAGTTAATATTGATGGCACACTTAAATCCAAGGGCGGCACGTCCGTTACTGCCTTGGCTGACAGCAAGGTGAACAGCGAAGCCAAAGACACCACCATGGCTTTTGCTGATAACCCCAATACGCTCAACGTTGCTTTGAATATCACTACAGGTGACAACAAGAGCAGTGTTACCATTGGCAAGACTGCGAAGATGACTGATTTGCAAAATGACGTCAACATTGAAGCGAAATCTGTAAACAGTGTGATTACCAAGGCAGAGGTAAGCACAGGTGAAAAGGCTGTTATTGCTACTGCTATCAACGTAACCGATTACGACAGCAAGGCAAATGTCAACATCAATGGTAACGTAAGCAGTACAGATGGAAAACTGGCGATTAATGCAGAAAATGTTTTGACGGATAATACTGTCAGTGCCAATAATGCTATGGGTTCTTCGTTCTTTATGAAGGGCCTTGTTACCAATATCAAAGGCAGCCAGACAGTAGATTCGCTTATTGGTCAAGGTGGCGCCAAAGATCAAATTTTGAACGGTATTACAAAATGGCTGGCTAACGCCAAATACACGCCGCAAAAGCTGAAGGATAAGCTTAACGCACCTTCTACACCTTCTACGCCGACTCAGCCTAAACCGTGGGATAAGCTGGCAGATTTCATGAGCACTGGCGTCAGTGTGGGCGTTGCAGTGGAAAGCAATACTGCTGATGTAAAAATAGGGCAGGGTGTTGCATTGAATGCCAAAAATGATCTTGATATCACTGCTAAAAGCGTTATTCAGGATACCCAGATGCAGATTACCGGCAAGAGCAATAACTATGACAAGGATGTAGACAACAAGGCACTCGTCAATGCGTCCGTGCTTTACGGCAAGCTGGATAATACTGCAACCGTCACTGTTGCCGGTGGCGAGGAAGCAAAAGGCTCTACCCCTGCTACCAATGTTACGCTTACCGGTGGAAGGTGAATATTGCAGCCAACAGCAGCTTTGAATATAATCGTATCAACCGCATGGTGCAGGAGGTTAAGGATGCCTGCGCCAAGGTTAAGGCTGCTTATAAAGGCGAAAATCATCCTGATATCGAAGCTAAGGCAGATGCTTTGAGCACTGCAGCAGATGCTTTCTTTAATTACGCCAAGGATAACTGCTTCTCTTCCACTAGTGAAGAGAAGGTAGACTTCATGGACCTGTTTGGCGGACAAAAATTTAAGGATTTCACTGCTGCTTGCAGCGCTTTGACCAGCGCTTTGGGCAGTGAAGCGACGGATATCGCTGTAGGCCCGCTTAACGTAGTGAGCGCAGCTGCAGCCTTTACTAATCCCAACAGCTACCTTAATTTCTCGGCAGGCAGTGCCAACGGTGGCAAGAGCGGCCCTGGCGAAGGCGAAAAGGCTGCTACAATTGCGCTGGCAGGCAGTGCCGTAGCAACGGATATCAGCAACAATGCGCGCGTATTAATTGGCAAGAATGCTAAGATTACTGCTAAGAACGAGCTGGCAATGCAGGCAGCTTCGAAGCAGTTTGATGTATCGCTAGCAGGTAAGCTTGGCTTAAACGGCGGCGGTGAAAACGCAGCTGGCGGAACCTTTGCCGTTGGTCTGGCTGATGCCAACAGCCTTGTTGCGGTAGCACAGGGAGCGAAGCTGACTGCAGGCTCTATAGCTATAGGCACAGAAAATAAGATTGACCATATCCAACTGTCGCTTGGCGCAGGCAAAGGTGCAACCAGCGGCGTCAGCGGCATGGTGGGCTACCTTGAGGGTGCAAGCAACAGCCTTGTTTCTGTAGATGACGAAGCAGTTATCAACGCAGGCACTGGCGCAGTCAACCTCAATGCTAAGAATGATACCAATGTTTATAGCGCAGCTGGTGCTGTGGCTATGGGCGAAACTGCCGGCATTGGTGTGGCAGCAACGATTACTAATTTTGACCGCTATACCTATGCAGCGATTGGTGATAATGGCTATACTGCTCCTCCTCAGGCCACGACCGAGCAGGAGGATAGCGGTGATACAAGTGCTACCCTTGGCGAGGACGCAAATGCGGACCGCAGCCAGGAAGCCCAAAAGCTGGCGAATACTGCTGCTGAAAAACGTGCAACTCTGCAGCAGCTGGTGCAGAATGCCTCCGGTCTGCGTCAAGGCACGGACGGTGATAAGAACTATACAGAGCAGGCAGATTTCTTCGGCTCTAAGACGGATGCTAATACTAAAGGCACTATCGATGCAGGCTCGTTTAAGGTTAATGCTGAAACCGGCGGCAGAATTATCAACGTAGCTGTTGCAGGCGGCGTATCTACCGCTGATGACAGTGGTGAAGCTGGTATTTTTGACAAGCTGGGTAATTTCGTAAGCAACAAGAGTAATGCACTTCAAAATAAGCTCAATGCACTTGACCATAAGGTAGCAGGCAAGATTAATGGCCTGATGGACCGTCAGACCGAAGCGCAGAAGGTACTGCCTACTGACCAGACACCTCAACCTGCTAAGACTAGGAAGCAGTCCTCTGTAACTATTGCCGGTGCAGGCAGCGCAGCAATTAATCTGCTGGATGGCGATACCGGTGCGCTTGTAGACAATGTTAAGATTAATATTGCCAAGAATACTGCTGAGAATAAGAATATCACTGTAACTGCCAAGGACACTGCTATGATGGTGGCTGCCGGTGGTGCTGCAGGCATCTCCTGGAAGAATCTGACTAAGGACAATAACGCGAACAGCAATAATGCGGCCTTTGGCGGTACAGTTGCTGTAAACGATATTGATTCGCAGACCTTGGCGGTAATCAGCAACAGCGAAATTGAAAACGCTGCTGCGATTATCAACAATGCGCAAAAATCCGGCTCGCTGGCAGCTGCAGGCCTGGGCCTGGCGCTGGCGAAAAATTCCGGTGGCAATGGTGGCACCAATATTGCTGCAACCGTCAATGCATCGGTAAATATTGCAGATAATACTGCTTATGCACTGCTGCAGAATAATAAGGTAAACACCAAAAATGTCAGCGGTGAAGATAAAACCTCTATTACCAATACAGCTTTTGATAACGATATTCAGATAACCGGCGGCGTGAACACCAGCCTTTCTATTGGTGGCGATAACGCTTTTGTCGGCGGTGCGACTGTGGCCTATGGTTCGCTGAAGAATGACGTGCAGGCGGCCATTTTAGGAGGCACCTATGACAAGATTGGCACTGCTGATGTTAGAGCTACTACCAACATGACGCAGGTTGGCGTAGCTGCCAACGTGAGTGTAGCAGGCGGCGCTAGGACCTCCTATGCTTTCTCCGGCAATTCCGCCTACAATAAATTGGATAACTATGCCAATGCAACGGTTGAGGGCGTAACACTGACCGGCGAAAGCCTGAATGTTGCAGCTTATGATACAGCGGAATCTGCTAACACGCAGGCTGAGTATCTCAAGGATCGCGGCCTCGATGCTGATGGCTCTGTATACCTGGAGCAGGTTAAGCAAGCAGCAGATGAAAGCGGCGACAAGGATCAGCCTACCAATGTTGATATTACCCGCGGCGGCAATGTGATTGTTACAGGCGCGGTAAGCGTAGGCGTTACCACCGGTAACGACGGCGGCAGCGCAGCTGCATCTGTAACCGTAAGCGATATTGACAATGATTACAATGCTAAGATTAAGGATAGCAATATTACAACTACCGGCAAAGGTAGCGGTGACGCTTTGGTTGGCACGAACGTTAATGCGGCAAGTCATACTGTTCTGACAGGCTTTGCGGCCGGTGTTGCCGGAACCGCAGGCAGTTTCGGCGTAGGCGGCAGTGCTAACTGGCAGTCGCTGAACAACGATATTACGGCAACTGTTGAAAACAGCAAGCTTGTTACGCCTAAAGCTGATGTAAAGGCCGAAAGCGGTGCTTTGGCAGTGAATGTTGCAGGACAGATTGGCGTTACTACTGGTTCCCAATCCAAGCTGGGTGCAGGCTTAGCTGTTGCTTACAATTCCCTGAATAATACCACCGGTGCGTATGTCAAAGGCAGCGAAATCAGTGGCGTGGATAGTGCAAGCAGCGCTCTGACAGTAGATGCAGCCAACAAGGGCAATGTTTACAGCGTCGGTGCAGCAGTTACCGCAGGTACGGCCAATGCTTTGAATGGCGTGGTTGTTGTTAACCGCGGCCGTAACGATGTAGAAGCTGCTATTGACAAATATGATGGCACTAGTGATAAGAAGACTACCGACGGACGCACGAAGCTCAACAACATGAGCAAGGTGGCAGTGAAGTCTTCGGATGACAGCAACCAGTTGGCGGTAGTAGGTGCAGTAAGCGTCAGCGCAGGTAGCAATGCCAAATTTGCGGCCGGCGGCAGCGTAGCCTACAACGAAATCGGCAATATCACCGGCAGTGATGGCGAGAAAAAGCAAACCAACAAGGCTGCTATCAAATATGCCGATATTACCACTACAGATGATGGCACGATTAGCGTTAATGCCATTGACAGGGCAACGCTGACGACTATTTCCGTAGGTACCTCCATTACTACCGGTAATGTGGCCTTCAGTGGCGCAGGCTCTGCTGCTACAATCAAGAAGGATACCGATACAGAGCTTGTTAATACCAATGTCAATAAGGATAAGAATAATGCAGCGACTGTACAGGCTGTTGCTGACAGCAAGGGCAAGATTACTACTGTTGCCGTTGTTGCTGCAGGTGCCAAGGACGCTGCGATTGGTGCAGGCATTGCGGTTAACCAGCTTGATGCTGATACCAATACTACTGTTACCAAGGGTGAATATAAGGTTAAGGGCTTCACGGCCGAAGCTAAATCCGACAGCAGCATTCTTTCTGTTGGCGTAGCTGGCGGTGTTGCCAAAACTGCAGGTATTGCCGGTAATATCGGCGTAAATCTGCTGGCGAACGATACCAAGGCTACGATTGACGGTGCCAAGATTAATGCAGACGGCACGCTGGCTGTAATTGCCAAGAGCAAGGATACCCTGCAGAATTTTGCGGGTGCCTTTGGTGTGGCGGCAGGCGGCCAGGCCGGCGTTGGCATGGGCGTAGCCTACAATGAAATCAGCGGTACTACTGAAAGCGTAGTTAATAATGCAGAGCTGACGGCAGCAGGCGATGATGCAGGTGTGGCTGTCAACGAACGCAATAAGGATAATGACAATGTAGTCAGCAATAATACGCGCAAAGGCGTTATCATCGCAGCAGATGCGAAGCACAACCTGACGAATGTAGCAATCAGTGGCGGTGTGGCAGTAAGTGCTGACGTTGGCGTGGGCGTAGCAGGTACGGTTACTGTTAACCGCATTTTGGGCGCAACCAATGCCATAGCAACCAATAGCAGCATTAATGCTGAATTGAGCGACCGCAGCAAGGCAGACGTTTATGTAGCAGCAAACGATGCTACCAAGAGCGAAAGCCATGTAGGTTCGCTGGCTGTAGGCGGTGGCGCTGATGGTGGTGCAGGTGTCGGTCTGGCATCTGATACCGGCGTTGTCAGCAGAAATGTAACAGCAATGATTGACGGTGGCAGCGCGAAGAAGCTTGTCAATGGTAAAAACGTCAATGTCGCTGCCTTGAATAAGGCGAAAATGTCCACCAACTCCTACGGTATTGCCGCAGCCGGCGGCGCTTATGGCGCCGGAGCCGGCGCAGGCACCGTTTCGGTTGCTAAGCTGGACGCA
>OLYB01003172.1_pt1 | contig 10268 bp, 9 predicted proteins | sample 1674481 | NCBI WGS metagenome assembly OLYB01 (sample SAMEA103958167, study PRJEB25191) | human gut metagenome
CCGAATGCCAGCCTGCACCCCCAAAGGAGGTAACCGCCATGTATCACATCCTGGTCGTGGATGACGAAGCCAAGATCCGCGAGATCATTAAAAAATACGCAGTATTCGAGGGCTACCGGGTCACCGAGGTCGCCAATGGCATGGAGGCCATCGACCTGTGCCGCACCGAGCCGTTCGATCTCATCATCATGGATGTGATGATGCCGGAGCTGGACGGCTTTTCCGCCTGCCGCGAAATCCGCAAATACAACCGCACGCCCATCATCATGCTTTCCGCCCGCGGCGAAGAATATGACCGCATCCACGGCTTCGAGCTGGGGATCGATGACTATGTGGTCAAGCCCTTTTCCCCCAAGGAGCTGATGATGCGGGTGGCCGCCATCATCAAGCGCAGCGGCGGCGAGGAAAACAACCGTTTTGTTTTTGAAGGGCTGACGGTGGATTTTACCGCGCGGCTGGTTTTCATTGACGAGCAGCGCATAGAGATGTCTCCCAAGGAGTACGACCTGTTTTTCTATATGGTGCGCAACCGCGGCGTGGCCCTGACCCGCGAGCGGCTGATCCACGATGTGTGGGGCTATGATTTTTACGGCGACGACCGCACGCTGGATACCCATGTAAAGCTGCTGCGCAAGAGCCTGGGCCGGTACAGCCGGTGCATTATCACGCTAAGAGGAGTTGGGTACCGCTTTGAAACTGTGGCAGAGCCGGAAAGCGATGCAGACGGAGACGCCAACTGAGTCCTCCCCTGCCCCGCAGCATAAGCAAAGCCGTTTTTCCCACCTGGGCATCCGCTGGAGACTGGTGGGCAGCTTTGCTATGTTCGTGGCGCTGCTGCTGATGCTGCTGTGGCTTTTGCAGATCGTCTTTTTGGAGAGCTTCTACAAATCCATCAAGACCAGCTCCATTAAAAATACCGCCGAGGAAGTAGCCGCCAGCATCAATGATGAGAACTTTTACACCGAGGTGAACCGCCTGACCCGCCAGGATCTCATCTGTGTCCACATCGTGCGGGAGGACGGCACCCCGGTACTGACCTCCGGCAACCAGCCCTCCTGCATCCTGCACATGCTGCTTACCGATCAGGCGGCGCTGCTGTTCCGGCAGGCGCAGGAAAACGGCGGCACCGTGCTGGAAAACTATCAGCTCCTGGAGCTTTCCCCCGCCATGCAGAGCAAAGCAACCGCCCAGGCCGCCTCCACCGAGCAGCTGCTGTACGGCATTCTGACCACGCGCGGAGAGGACGAAGGCGCTGAGCCGGTCATGGTCATGGTGGATGCCACCATCACGCCCATCAATACCACGGTGGAAACACTGCGGGCCCAGCTGGTCATCATCACGGTCATCATGACGGCGTTTTCCATCCTGCTGGTGCTGCTGCTTTCCTCCATGATCTCCCGTCCCATCACCCGCATTACCAAAAGCGCCAAGCAGCTGGCCACCGGCGATTACGGCACGCAGTTTACCGGCGGCACCTACCGGGAGGTCACCGAGCTGGCCGACACCCTAAACTATGCCAGCCGGGAGCTGAGCAAGGTGGAACATCTGCGGCAGGAGTTCATCGCCAATGTGAGCCACGACCTGCGCACCCCGCTGACCATGATTACCGGCTATGCCGAGGTAATGCGCGATCTGCCGGGTGAAAATACCCCGGAAAATGTGCAGATCATCATAGATGAGGCCCGCCGGCTGACTGATTTGGTCAATGATTTGCTGAATCTTTCCCGGCTACAAAGCGGCGCGCAGACCCCCGAACCGGAGCCGCTCAATCTCACCAAGATGATCCGCGGCATTATGGGGCGGTACGCCAAGCTGGTGCTGCATGACGGCTATGCCATCACGCTGGAAGCGGACGGCGACGCCATGGTGATGGCCGACCGGCTGCGCATGACCCAAGTGCTGTATAATCTCATCAATAACGCCATCAACTATGCCGGGGCCGACCGGGCCGTACTGGTGCGCCAGACCATCGAGAATGGGACTGTGAAGGTGGAGGTCATCGACCACGGCGAAGGCATTCCGGCCGAGAGCCTGCCCTATGTGTGGGACCGCTACTACAAGGTGGATAAAAACCACCGCCGCTCCACCGTGGGGGCCGGGCTGGGACTTTCCATTGTAAAGGGCGTGCTGGAGGCCCACGGCGCCGAATACGGCGTAGCCAGCACCCTGGGCGAGGGCAGCGATTTCTGGTTCCGGCTGCCGCTGCTGCCGCCCGATGCCGCTTTAACCGCCGAAAGTGAAGAAAATCATTCCGATTTTTCCTGATTTCTTCACACAGCCATCACATTGGCCGTATATGATAAAGGTGTGGAATAAATAAGGGCGCACAGCCCGGCCGAAGGTTTTTCTTTCTCCTCCTTATCTTCATCCTTCTTTATACTTTTTCGTTTTGTCCTCATTTTCTTTTCCCTTCGGCTCATTCCCCAAGCTCCTGCGCCGGCTGCAAACGGCCGCAGGAAACAGTTTTACCAGGAGCTCCCGCACTGTAACAGGTGCGGGAGCTTTTTTGTGTTCTTTAATATTTTATGAATTCACCGTGAACTGCGTTGACTATATAGGGGCAAAATGGTATGCTGACTGTATTAGCTCCAGTAGTACAGTTTGCTGCAAAGTTTTTTTGCATTTTTTGTTTTTGGATGCAATAAAATCCATCAAACTGTACACTTATTTTAGTGAAATATGATTTTTCTGCGAGAGGGGGAAAAAATGTGCAATACATGGTGGAGACCAAAAATCTCCGCAAGGTGTACCGGACCGGCGATGAAAAGGTAGTCGCTCTGGATAATATCGACCTGACCATCGAGCAGGGGCAGGTGTGCTGTATACTGGGTACCTCCGGCAGTGGTAAATCCACCCTGCTGAACCAGCTGGCCGGGCTGGAAAAGCCCACCCGCGGCACGGTAAAAATCAAGGGAGAGCTGATCTCCAAGATGAGCGAAAAGCAGCTGGCGGTGTTCCGGCAGAAGCACATCGGCTTTGTGTTCCAGTCCTACAATCTCATTCAGGGGATGACCGCTGTGGAAAATGTGGCCATGCCGCTGATGTTCCGCCGGGTGTCCCGCAAAAAGCGTGAAGAAGCCGCCCGTGAAATGCTAAAGCAGGTGGGACTGGGCGAGCGCATGGACCACCGTCCCAATGAAATGAGCGGCGGCCAGCAGCAGCGCGTGGGCATTGCCCGCGCCTTTGTTACCAATCCTGAGGTGGTATTTGCCGATGAACCCACCGGCAACCTGGATACCAAAACGACCAAAGAGGTCATGGAGATGTTCCTGCGGTTTGCCCGGGAAAAGGGCACCACGATCATACTGGTGACACACGACCGCAGCCTGGCAGAATACTGCGACCGCATCGTGACCATCTCGGATGGACGCATCATTTCCAATGAGGACCACCGCCATGCCAAGGCGATCCAAGACCCTCCTGCCGCCCCTGCCGAGGAGCTGCCGGAGACCCTGCAATTTACCGATAACACACTGGCCGCCGGCCAAGGAGGAGTATGACTGTGAAAAAGATGAGCAAGATCCTGATATTCATTCTGGTGCTGGCCATGGTGCTGGGCACCGTAGCGATGGCGGAGGTTCCTACGCCGGCCGCCAAAACCCCTGCCACGCAGGAAGAAACTGTTACATACACCATTACGGCCGGTATTTTTACCAATGGTCAAATGACGATTAAATATGGTACTACCCAAAGTCCTCTGGCCTCCGGTGCCTCTTTAACCGTCGAAAAAGATACCGAAATTACTGTTGAATTTTCCGCCACCGCTGGCTATGAATTTGTAAAAGCCACCTACAAAATCGGCGAAAAAGAGACTTCCCTTTCCGATGGCGGCAAATTCACCCTGACCGGTGATGCAACCATTACCCCTGTATTCCAGGCCAAGAGCACCCTGGGCGGCGAAAAGACCGCTGACAGTTTCCGGCTGGATGCTATTTGCAGCGGCAGCTACTACTGGCAGATGTACCACAAGGACATGGCCAATAACAAAAAGTACACCAAATATCCCGGCTCCCCTGCGGATAAGGTCAATCCCAGCTCCGAGATCGTAAAGGGCAACTATGTTGATTTGACCCTGTATGTTACTGATGATGACTTTCTGAGCCTTTATGGGTCCACCGGTTACAACAAGAATAATTTCTCGGTTACCACCCCCGGCGACAGCAGCTTCCTGGCTGGCTCCGGCGCCGGTGCTGAAATTGAAAAATGGACAGTAGGCAGCACCGATAAAGGTATGGTAATCCAGCTGACCGGCGTATACTATGTGGGCGGCAATGATAACACCCTCAAGCTCATTGTGACGCAGGGCAACTACAATGCCATCCTTTCCTGCAAGATCGACAATGCGACCATCGTGCCGGAAAAGGAAAACGACAAAAAGCCGGATGAGGAGACTACCGCAGCGCAGCCCTATGTCATCATCAGCAGCTACAGCTACGGCAAGGGCGACCTGGTGGCCGGTGAGACCCGCAATATCACCATGACCTTCCGCAATACCAGCAAGACCATGGCCGTGGAAAACATGATGGTGACCATGACCCTGCCCGATGCCATGATGCTGACCAGCAGCTCCAATTCCTTCTACATCGAATCGTTGGCAGCCGAGGGCACCATCACCAAGACCGTGAATGTGACCGTGAAGCCCACTGCGGCGGCCCAGTCCCATTCCATGACCGTTGATTTTACCTATGACTACCTGGATAACGGCGTGCGCCGCAATGCCAAGACCACCGAGACCATCAGCATGCCGGTGCTGCAGGTGGACCGCTTTACCGTGACCGGCATCGACCTGCCCCAACAGATCTTTATTGGCGAGGAAAATAACCTCTCCGTCAACTTCGTCAATAAGAGCCGTACCGATATCTACAATCTTTCCGCCAAGCTGAACTGCGAGGGGCTTTCCAATAACGGCGAGGAGCAGTATCTGGGCAACCTGGCCTCCGGCACCACCTCCAGCGCCGATTTCTACATCACCGGGAATGAAAAGTGCGAGCTGGTGGGTGAGGTCATCATCACCTACGAGGATACCAACATGAACCAGCGCACCGTTTCGGTACCCTTTACCACGCAGGTGACCAGCTACGAGGATGTATGGGGTCCCAGCAATCCCAGCGTCGACCCCGGTACGGATCCCGGCACTGACCCCGGCATGGAAGAGCCTGCGGGTTTCCCGTGGTTCTGGGTCATCGGTGGTGTGGTGGTAGTGGCTGCCGGCGTATTTGTGTACCTGAAGCTGCGTAAAAATAAAAAGGAGAGCGTAGACGAAGATGAGGATATCTGACCTTCTGAGCGTCTGCCTGCGAAACCTGACCCGCCGCCGGGTGCGTACCGCCCTGACCGTTATCGGCGTTGTCATCGGCGTGTGCGCCATCATCTTGATGGTCTCACTCGGCATCGGTGCGCGGGAATCCATGATGCAGATGCTGCAAGAGTGGGGCGATCTTACCATCATCAATGTCTACAATTACGGCGGAGGCGAGACCAAGCTGGACGATAAAGCCCTCTCCAAAATACAGGCGATGGATCATGTGCAGATCGCGACCCCGTTTTACAGCAGCCGGGTCAGCTTCCGGCTGAAATCCCGCAACGGGCGCTATGCGGCCTATACCAATATCATCGGCATCTACCCCGAGGCGTTTGACGCTCTCGGCTATAAATTGAGCGACGGCACCTCCTTCGCAGACAGCAAAAAGGATTACAGCATGGTGGCGGGCGCCAATGTGGCGTATTCCTTCCGGGATACCAAGAAAAAACGCAATAACTATGTGGATCGCAACCAGACCGACGCCATGGGCAACCCCAAAAAGCCCTTTGTGGATATGATGAAGGATAAGCTGGTTTTGTACAGTGAAAGCTATGACAACAACGGCAACCTGAAAAAGGGCCTGGAGGTCACCCCCAATGTGACCGGCGTGATGGTGGAGGACTGGAACAAGGGCTGGGAGACCAGCGAATGCATCCTGATGGACATCAACCAGCTGAAGGCGCTGGAGCAGAAATACTATAAGATCAGCGGTGAAAAGGCTCCCGACACCACCAACTATGATGAGGTACGGGTCAAGTGCGTAGACGCTGCATCGGTTGCCGCAGTGCAGCAGTCCATCACCGATATGGGCTTCCAGTGCTCCTCGATGGAGGACACCCGTAAGATGTTCGATGAACAACTCACCATGATCCAGACCATGCTGGGCGGTCTGGCGGCTATCTCCCTGTTTGTCGCCGCCATCGGCATTGCCAATACCATGGTCATGTCCATCTATGAGCGCACCAAGGAGATCGGCGTCATGAAGGTGCTGGGCGCCGAACTGGGCGCCATTCGCGCCATGTTCCTCACCGAATCCGCTATGATCGGTCTGATCGGCGGCGTGGTGGGCGTTGGGCTCAGCTTCCTGATCAGCTATCTGTTAAACAATGTGCCGATCGTAGCAAACCTTCTGGCATCGCTGGGGCTCAGCTTCGGCAACGGCGGGGCGGTTTCCATCATTCCGTGGTGGCTGGTGCTGCTGGCAATGGTCTTTTCGATGATGGTCGGCGTTGTTTTCGGTTTTATCCCTGCCAACCGCGCTGTTAAGATCTCCGCTTTGGAGGCCATTCGGCACGACTAAACCTACTGCAATGAAAAAGCCCCCTCGGGGGCTTTTCTCTTTGTGCCGCCCGTGGTATAATTTGAGACAGAACCGGACTGGGCGGCACAGGGCGCGGGGCGCTCCGGACGGAGGCCGGAGCCACGGCCCGTAGGGCCGTGTAAGGCCGCCCGCAGGGCGGCCTGCCCCGCGCCCCCATACCTGCCCGCTGCATCCACTCTGCCAAGGAGGGAAACACCATGCCACACGATCTGCAAGCCAGCCTTGCCGCCTATCGGCCCTACAATGAGCAGGAGCAGCGCGATCTGCCGCTGCTGCTGGCCGCGCTAAAGCAGCCGGATAGCTTTACCCGGCAGAATGAAACCGCCCATTTTACCGCCTCGGCCTGGGTGGTGAACCCCGCGCGGAATAAGGTGCTGATGATCTATCACAACATCTACAATAGCTGGAGCTGGACCGGCGGCCATGCCGATGGCGAAACCGACCTTTTGGCGGTGGCGCTGCGGGAGGTTTCCGAGGAAACGGGGCTGCATACGCTCCGTCCCGTCAGTAAGGAGCTTTTCTCGGTAGAGATCCTGACGGTGGACGGACACGAAAAACGGGGGCGGTATGTCCCCTCTCACCTGCATCTCAACTGCACCTATCTCATCGAAGCGGACGATACTGAGCCGCTTTCGGTCAAGCCGGACGAAAACAGCGGTGTGCGGTGGTTTGCCCCGCAGGAGGCGCTTGCCGCCTGTACCGAGCCATGGATGCGCGACCGCATTTACCAAAAGCTCATTCAAAAATCGACACAATTTTAAATCGTAAAGGGAGGGACTGCCATGAAGCCGCATGAAACCACCGCCCAGTGCGTGGAGCGCAAGCTGGGGCGCAAGCTCCGCCTCATCCGCGTGGCGCGTGGGGAGGAACCGGCCGATATCGTATTCAAAAACGCCACCTATCTCAATGTGTTCAGCAATGACTTCTGCCATGGGGATATCGCTGTTTCCGATGGGCTCATCGCCGGCATCGGCAGCTACCACGGCCGCAAAGAGGTGGATGTCTCCGGCAGCTTTGTCTGCCCCGGCCTCATCGATGCCCACATCCACCTGGAAAGCAGCCTGGTTTCCCCTGCCGAGTTTGCCCGAGCGGTCATCCGCCACGGCACCACTACTGTCATCACCGATCCGCACGAGATCGCCAATGTCATGGGAGTGGATGGCATCCGCTATATGCTGGAGGCCACCGAGGGCCTGCCGGTGGATGTCCACTTTATGCTGCCCAGCTGCGTGCCCGCCACGCCGTTGGATGAAAGCGGCTGCACGCTGGATTATCAGGCCATCGATGACCTGTATGACCACTCTAGAGTTCTTGGCCTGGCGGAAATGATGAACTATGTCGGTGTCATCAATGGCGACCCAGCAGTCATCAGCAAAATCCTGGCCAGTCAGGCCCACCACAAAAAAATCGATGGCCACGCACCCGATCTCTCCGGCGCCGATCTCAACGCCTATATCGCCGCCGGCGTCTATTCCGATCACGAGTGCAGCACCTGCCAGGATGCGCTGGAAAAGCTGCAGCTCGGCCAGTTCATCATGATACGGGAGGGCACCGCCGCCCAGAATCTGCGGGCACTCCTGCCGCTGCTCAATCAGCAGTACTACTCCCGGTGCATGTTTGCCACCGATGATAAACACCCCCTGGATCTTTTGCAGGGCGGCCACATCGATTATATCATCAGGGAAGCCATTGCCTGCGGCGTTGATCCCATCATTGCCATCAAGGTGGCCAGCCATCAGGCAGCCCGCTATTTCCTGATGAACAACAAAGGCGCCATCGCCCCCGGCTACCTGGCCGACCTGGTGGTCTTCGATAACTTCCGTCACTTCAATATCCAGGAGGTGTATAAGCGCGGCCGCTGCGTCTTTGCGGATGGCGAGGTTCTACCCTTTGACGCGCCCGCGGTGGAGCCCAGCCTTTCCCGCCGCGCGCATGAGACCTTCCGCATTGCACCGGTCACGCCGCAGCAGCTGGCCGCCGGAGATTTGCCGGTCATCGGCATCGTCCCGGGCGAAATCATCACCCAGAACCTTGGCCGGGCGGCTGCCCCCGATCCCACCCATGATATCCTAAAGATCGCCGTAGCGGAGCGCCACCATGGCACCGGGCACATTGGCCTGGGATACATTAAAGGTTACGGCCTGCGGCAGGGCGCTGTGGCCACCAGCTTTGCCCACGATTCCCATAATATCATCGCCGTGGGCGCCGATGACGCCGACCTGGCCTTTGCCATCAACCGCATTGCCGAAATGCAGGGCGGCACCGTAGTCGTGCACGAGGGCAAGGTCATCGCTGAGCTGCCGCTGCCGGTGGCCGGCCTAATGAGTGACGCCCCGCTGGAGGAGGTAAACGACCTGCTGGAGCAGGCCAAGGCCGCCGCCCACCGCATGGGTGTTTCCCCGGGCATCGATCCCTTTATGACCCTTTCCTTTATGAGCCTGCCGGTCATTCCCGCCCTCAAGATCACCACCCACGGGGTCTTTGATGTGGAACAGTGGAAATACATCTGATTTTTCTTGCAGAGCCGTGTCCTTTCCCCCTGTGGGGCGGGCACGGCTTTTCCATTTAGGGCTTTTTGCGGGGGGCATGGCGGGCGCCCGCACCCTATCTCGCCCCCATTTGTGTACCTCCTCCAAAAACAAATGCCAATCCCCTGCAAACATTGTCTTTCCTTTCGCCATTTTATGTGCTAAAATATTGCATTATAGGGAGCGTTCCACCGATACGGTCGGGCCAGCCCTTCCGGGCAGCCCTCCCCCGCTCCGGTACGCCCCTGCCATATCTCTGCAAAAGGAGTGACAGTGTGTGAATTTTTCCGTCAATAGCCCCATCCTGTTCGTGCTGGCCGGTGTTATCATCCTGGCCGTGCTGGCGCAGTCGGTGTTCTTCCTGGTGCGGGCCATCCGCCGCAGTAAGGAGATCGGCATGGACCAGCAAAAGCTGCGCAAGACCATGGTCACCGCCGGTGTCTTCACCATCGCCCCGGCCGTCGCCATCGTCATCAGCGTCATCACCCTTTCCAAGGACCTCGGCCTGCCGCTGCCCTGGCTGCGCCTTTCGGTGGTCGGCTCCCTCTCCTACGAGACCATTGCCGCCACCAATGCCGAAAGCGCCATGGGCCTCACCTTCGGGCAGGTTTCCGCCCTTACCGCTTCCCAGTATGTCACCATCGCCTGGGTCATGACCATCAGCATCATGCTGGGCATCTGGCTGGTACCGCTCATCGGTAAAAAGCTGCAGGGCGGCATGACCAAGATAGAAAACCGTGATAAGCGCTGGGGCGATATCCTCTCCTCCGCCCTGTTCATCGGTATGATCGCCGCTTTCCTCGGCTATGTGTTCTGCGATTTCGGCACCATCTTCCACGGCGATCCCTCCGGCCTTATCCCGGTATGCGTTATGATCGTTTCCGCCGTTATTATGGCGCTGTGCGGCCTTATCATGAAAAAAACCGGCTGGCATTGGGTAGGCGATTACGCCCTGCCGATGAGTCTTATTCTCGGCATGGCCTCCGCCATTCCCATCACCGGCTGGCTGTCCTAAGGGAAAGGAGGATCACACCATGAAAAAAGCAATATGTCTTCTGCTGGCGGCAGCACTGCTGACAGGACTCCTGTCCGCCTGCTCCGGCAAGAAGCTGACCAT
>OLYB01003180.1_pt1 | contig 10250 bp, 8 predicted proteins | sample 1674481 | NCBI WGS metagenome assembly OLYB01 (sample SAMEA103958167, study PRJEB25191) | human gut metagenome
TGCCGCACCTCGCTCGCCGTATCGGCACTTAGAATTATGCGGTATTGCCCTAAACACAGTATAAGAAGAAACGGAGTGCCAGCCCCATGCCAAACCTGACGGACCTTTCCACCATTCGTGATGTGTGCGCACGGCACGACTTTGCACTTTCCAAGGGGTTCGGCCAAAACTTTATCATCAACCCCGGCATCTGCCCCCGCATTGCGGAAGCCGCCGGCATTGGCCCCGGCTGGGGTGCGCTGGAAGTCGGCCCCGGTATCGGTGTGCTGACAGAACAGCTGTGCAAACGCGCGGATAAGGTAGTTTCGATCGAAGTGGACAAGCGCCTGCCGCCGATCCTGGCCGAGACAATGGCCGAGTACGAGAACTTTAAGCTGGTGCTGGAAGATGTGCTGAAAGTGGACCTGCGCACCCTACTGGCGGAAGAATTTGGTGATAAGCCCGTTGCCGTCTGCGCCAATCTGCCGTATTACATCACCAGCCCCATTCTGATGCGCTTATTGGAAGAAAAACTGCCCATCCGCAACATTACCGTCATGGTGCAGAAAGAGGCTGCACAGCGCCTGTGTGCCGCCCCTGGCACGCGTGAGGCGGGGGCAATCAGCTATGCGGTGGCTTATTACGCCAAACCCAAGCTGCTGTTTACTGTGCAGCCGGGCAGCTTTTACCCTGCCCCCAAAGTGACCAGCGCGGTCATCCAGCTGGATGTCCACACCACACCGCCTGTTACCCCGCCCAACGGGGACGAAGCCGGGCTGTTCCGCCTGATCCGGGCAGCATTTTCTCAGCGGCGCAAGACCGCGGCCAATGCCGTGGCGAACGGCCTGGGCATTTCCAAAGCTAAAGTGAACGCTGCATTGCAGGCCGCCGGGTTGGATATCCGCCTGCGCCCGGAGCAGCTGACGCTGGAAGATTACTGCGCGCTGCAGGCCGCCCTGGCCGCGGCAGAATAAGTGCCGTTCGGAGCGCTACTGCCCCATAATTCGGCATTGACAAGGTGCCGCAACATGTGCTAGAATACTTAGGTATTCCTAAGATATATCTGAAAACAAAGAAAATGACGGATATTCCGCAAACACAAGCAGGATTTAAGGCTCTTTAACGCAAAATCCGGCTACGTTTGTAGAAATAGACGATATTTTCGACTTTTCAGATGCAACCTAAGGATTTCTTAGCCGTGCTGGCGTAGCTCAATTGGCAGAGCAGCTGATTTGTAATCAGCAGGTTGCAGGTTCGATTCCTGTCGCCAGCTCCATAGAAAAAACCGCATCATAAGGCTAAAATGGCCGATGTGATGCGGTTTTTATTGTGCTGATAACTGCTTGGAACTGCTGAAAAATGCTGGAATCTGGGTCGTGTAAAGGTCGTATTTGTTCAAAAAGGTCGTAGAAAAGTCGTGTGAATTTGAGCGTGTTAGATAGATTTACATAAAAAATAAGCGGCGGGCAATCCCTGAAAATGAGGGGATTGCCTGCCGCTTTTATTATGGATTGTTTAATTTGCCGGTAATTTTCCGGTAACTTGCCAGTCAGTTGTCATTGCCGATCTGCTTAATAACCTGGTCCGCGCCGGTCGCAGCCAGGCCGGAAACAATGCCCACGGCCAGGGCAGTCAGGGGATCGGCGGCCGGGAAGTCCGGCACGTTGATGTACATGGCGGCCAGACCCAGCAGGCCGCCAAGGGCGCCACAGATCTGCTTCTTTACGTCTTCGCGTTTCATGTTGTGTCCTTTCTGCCTGCGCTTTTATTTACGCGGGTCGCATCCGCTTTGGCTGTACAGTTTTACGCCATGCCGGGCATGTTTTGGGGGATAAATGGGTATAAAAATTGCCCGCCCGCCCCTCATGCAGGGCAGGCAGGCATAAAAATACCACGGTGCAAAATCGCATCGTGGTTTGAATAAGGCTGATTCGGATTATTTGGCAAATGTTTCAGAGACAAGTTCGCCGTTATTCTTGCATTCTCGGATAATGAAATGGGTTGCTACAGTTTCGTCAGCGGGATCGTTTTTATCATTCAGGTAAAAAATTTCCGAATAATCGCCGCCGTTAGGGGTTTTTTCGTTGATTCTTTTGTAGGTGGCCATAAGATATCCCCCTTCACACTTTGATGAACTTTTCGATAAGCGCTGTACGGTTTGGAAACTGCTGTTTGAATGACAACGAGTTCTGAATATACTCTGCAATACTTTCGGCAAAGTCTTCACTATTGGAATTTTCGCCGTAAGAAGTTGGAGACTTTTCTTACTGACAAGTATATCATCTGCCATTGCTTTTGTCCACTCAGAATCGGTACAATATCGGCCGCTTATATTTGTGAGTGATATATCAATATAATGACTAGCTTCGTGGCAATAAGTTCTTACAACGTAATCCATATCATCTAAAAAGAATCAAAGCCGGGAATGCCCGTGCTTATCATGGGGCATATGTGAGTATTCTTGAGTTCTTTGGCGGGTATGCAATGGCAGAAATCACCCCGGCAATGATTGTGCTGTGGAACCAGAAGCAGGCCGCGCAGGGTAAGGCAGGAAGCACAATCCGGGATGTAAATAGCGTTCTTAACCTCATTTTCAAATACTGGTGCATAGGAGAGCTTGAAACGCAAAAGATTTTAGGCCACGCCGACATATCAACAACCCGTAAGATATACACACATATTAAAGAGCGGCAGATAAAAAAAGCAGATCTTAGCCCATATTGAGCAAGTTGCTCTTCATAGTTTTCAGCTCTTTTTCCAACTGGTCTTTTTCTTTGGTGTATGCCTGGTAGTCCTGCATCTGCTCCATCACAGCGGGGTCGCTGGCAATCAGGTAGCCGCTGGTCATGGAGGTGGTGGTGCTGAACTTTTTCTGCTGGCCGTTAAAGTCGATCACCAGGAACTGATCCGTAGAGGGCAGTACCTTGCCCACGCCGAACATCTTGTGGGTTACTTCGCAGCCGGTCAGGTCGGGCAGGGCAGTGGGGCTTGCCAGCAGCTCCTGCAATTTCTGCTCCTTTTCGGCGATCTGCATGCACAGGTCGGCGCGCTCGGCTTTCTGTTTTACGGCCTTGGTGCGTTCCTTGGCGGTTGCTGTGCGGGAAAAGCCCTTGGGGTAATAGCCGTTTACATAGGCGCTGTGCATGATATCATACACCAGCAGATGCAGCTGGTCATTGATGCCGTGCATGGTGTTTTTCAGCCGCTCGGTGTGCAGGCGGGTCAGCTCATCGTATTTGGGCAGCTCGTTCAGCAGGTCATCGCACATGGCGTAATATTGGGTCAGGCTAAAGGCCGCGCCGGTGCCAAAGTCTTCGTCATAGCCGAAATAGGCGGCCCAGGCTTTGGCTTCGGCGGGAACAAAGAAGTAGTTATCCTCCGGCTCCAGCAGGCTCAGGTACAGCGCGGCGCTGCCGGCCGTCTGAGTGAACTTGGCCATGCGCGGCAGGCAACGGCGGAAACGGCCGTTGACCTGGTCGGCAAACATTTCCACGCGGCCCTGGCGTTTTTTCAGGTCACCGTCATCATCATTGAACAGCCAGCGAAAACACTCGCGCACAAGCTCAACTTCCGTGGGGCGCATCATCAGGGCCTGCATGCCGCCAATGGGCTGCAGGGCGGGCGTGTCCATCACGGCACGGGCCTGCTGTGTGGCCTGGGCAAACATGGCAGGAAAATCCACCGCGTCGATATCCCAGTTTGTGCCAAAGCAGTTGATGGCTTCCCAAACGCCATTTTCTGCGGTTTCGCCATCGGTCAGGCTGCGGATATACGGGGCAAGGATCGTGTTCAAAGTTTCAGTGTTCAAGCTCAAAACGTGATACCCTCCAATGAATTACAATGAATTGCCGCCGCCCGCCGCAAAGGTTTTTATTGGGCGACAACCTTTTTATTATACGAAAAAATCAGGGCTTTCGTCAAGGCATCGCGGAGCAAAAAAGGATGAAAAAAGGCACCGGCGGTGAAAGCAGGTACACCGCCGGTGCCGAAAAATAAAACAGGGATAAGTGAGATATAGACAGGGAAGAACGCCGCCTTGCAAAAGGCAGGCCGCCGAATGGCTCAGGTATGGAAAACGCCAATGGTGGGGTTGATAAAATCAACGATGAGCAAAAACGAGATGACAGCCAGCATGCCGATCAGGCAGAAAAACATGCGGCGCAGGCAGCGGTTTTTATCGGTAAGGATATCCCGGTACTGCTTGTCTTTGTTCTCAAGCTCCCGCATGTACTGCTGACGGGCGGCGTCCAGGGTTTTTGCATAATAGTTCTGCACGGAAAGCAGCAGCTGCATCACGTTGGAATCCAGCAACTGGCCGTTTTCGCTTTGCAACTTTTGTAGGCCGGTGATTGCATCCAGCGAGCCATCCATGGCGGCAACGATCGCGGCGACATCACGGAAGCTGGGATTCTCGGTCTGGCCGCTCAAAATGCGGTTTACGGTGCTGAGGGGCACCCCGCTTGCACTGGAGATTTGCTGCAGGGTCAGGTTTTGTTCGGATTTCATATTTTTCAACGTTTCTACAATAGATTCTTGCATAAACCTCCTCCATTTCCCAAATCTGGGAAAGCCTAAAAGGGCGTTTCTCAGATTTGATGGTTTACAATACCGGCAGCCTCTGCTACAATTCACATAATGTTTCCATAAGGCGATGGGGAAACAGGAAAGACCCCACCGCTGCCAGGGGCAACGTGATCCCCCGGCAGGAAGCATCCCGAAATGTGCCGCAAAACATGCCACTATTTTAATATGACTTTTATAATTTGTCAAGAATTGTAAGAACTGTTAAAAAATGGATGTCTGCGGTATGGTGGGGAAACTGTTTGGGCTGTGGAAGGGGGCCGAGAACGATTTACCAGTATCTTGCGGTGGAACAAACCCTGTTCAGCTGTGAACTTGGCCGCTATACTGCTTTTGGAATTGCGGCCCAAAAGCGGGTACCGGATAGCTGGCGGCAGATTGCATTTGTCCCAGATATTTGCACCAATGCCCAACAGGCACAGCGCCTGGCGCAGCTGTGCACACAGGGGCAGCTGGAACCCATCCATTTGATGGATGTAATTGAAGATTTTGTGGCAGACCCTTGTTCCTGGCCATAGAGGGCCTGGCTTGCCGCAGAAATGTTAAAATCCCCCGGATCGTATAGAATCCGAGGGATTACGTTTTTATTTTGGGCGACTGATTCGTTTGGAGAAGGGGGATGCCTTTGGGGCAAAACGGACCGCAGGGACAGCTCTCAGGCGGAGATGGCCGACCTGCAAAGCACTTTGGGCTATTCTCCCAAAGCCGTAACAGCTTGTCCGGGGCATCAAGAAGGTCGCCCACTGCAAATATTACAGCAGCTGCACACCAGCGCGCTCGCACACGGCTTTGGTCTCGGCATCCCACAGGCTGACCTGCACTTCGCCGATGTGGGCCTTGCCCAGCAGCAACATGCACAGGCGGCTCTGGCCAATGCCGCCGCCCATCGTCAGGGGCAGCTTGCCTTCCAGCAGCATTTTGTGGAACGGCAGTTCCGCACGCTCCGGGCAGCCTGCGGCTTCCAGCTGGCGGGTCATGGCGGCCGGGTCCACACGGATGCCCATGCTGGAAAGCTCCAGTGCACAGCCCAGCGCTTTGTGCCAGAACAGAATATCGCAGTTCAGCGTCCAGTCATCATAGTCAGGGGCACGGCCATCGTGGCGGATGCCGCTTTTCAGCTGGCCGCCGATCTGCATGATGCAGACGGTGCCATGGGCGCGGGTAAAGGCGTTTTCGCGCTCTTTGGGGGTCAGGTCGGGGTACAGGTCTTCCAGCTCCTGGGTGGTGATAAAGGTCGGCTCACGGGTCAGGCGGATGGCTTTCAGCTCCGGGAACTTCCAGCGCAGCTCGTCCGCAGTGGAGCAAACGGCATCTACAATATCGCGCACGGTTTCCTGCAAAAAGGGCAGGGTGCGGTCCTTCGCGGTGATGACCTTCTCCCAGTCCCACTGGTCTACATAAATGCTGTGCAGGTTGTCAAGCTCTTCGTCGCGGCGGATGGCGTTCATGTCGGTCACAAGGCCCTGGCCGGGGCGGAACCCATACTCAGCAAGGGCATAACGCTTCCATTTGGCCAGGCTGTGCACAACTTCAGCGCGCTCATCCAGGCAGGGTACATCAAAGCTGACGGGGCGCTCCACGCCGTTCAGATCATCGTTCAGGCCGCTGCCGTTCAAAACAAACAGCGGGGCGGTAACGCGCTTCAGGTGCAGGGCGGCACACAGCTTTTCCTGAAAGATGGTTTTGATGATGCCGATGGCCCGCTGGGTATCGTACAGGCCCAAAAGATCATGATAGTTTTTGGGAATGGACGTTTTGGACATAAATATTCCTCTTTTCCTCTCTACTTGCAGGGCAGCGTATGACTGCACCTTGAGCCGGAACGCCAGGCTGTGACAAATTCCGGCAAATTACACCGCATTTATTATAATCCCTGCGTCCGTCTGCGTCAAACAAAATTCGCCGATGACGTACAGGATATACAGCAAAACTAAAAATAACGGCCCGCACTGCATTTGCAGCCGGGCCATTTGATATTTAGGGCAACACCGCACAATTCCCGCCTTGCGGCTTAAGCACCGCTCCGGCAGCTGCGGCACTTAGAATTATGCGGTATTGCCTTCGTTGGGGTTATGCAGCGGGGCAGGCGTTACGCCTTGGCAAACTGGCTTGCATACAGGTTGGCGTAAAAGCCGCCCCTGGCCAGCAGCTCCTCGTGGGTGCCGCGCTCAATAATGTTGCCGGCTTTCATCACAAGGATCTGATCGGCGTTTTTGATGGTGGAAAGGCGGTGCGCCACAATAAAGCTGGTGCGGCCTTTCATCAGTTCCTCAAAGGCATCCTGAACCAGCACTTCGGTACGGGTATCAATGCTGGAGGTTGCTTCGTCCAGAATCAGGATGGGCGGCTTGCGCAGCATAACACGGGCAATGCAAAGCAGCTGCTTCTGGCCCTGGCTGATGTTGCCGCCGTCCTCGGCAATTACGGTATCATAGCCCTGGGGCAGGCGGCAGATAAAGCTGTGGGCGCGGGCACGCTTGGCGGCGTCGATGATCTCCTCGCGGGTGGCGTCCGGCTTGCCGTAAGCAATGTTATCTGCCACAGTACCGGCTTTCAGCCAGGTTTCCTGCAAGACCATACCCAGGTTGCCGCGCAGCGAATCCCGCGTTACGGTGTCAATGGGGTGGCCGTCCACCTTCAGGGTGCCGCCGTTGATCTCGTAAAAGCGCATCAGCAGGTTGACCAGGGTGGTTTTGCCGCAGCCGGTGGGGCCGACCAGGGCAATGCGCTGGCCGGGCTGAACGCGCAGGTTCATGTCTTCAATCAAGGGCACATCCGGCACATAGCGGAACTTGACATGCTCAAACTCCACACTGCCTGCACCGTGGGGCAGGGTAACGGCATCGGGGGCATCGGGCAGGATGGGGTCTTCGTCAATAAAGTCGAACACACGCTGCGCACAGGCCAGGGCGTTCTGCAGCTCGGTCATAACGCCGGAAATATCATTGAACGGCTTGGTGTATTGGTTGGCATAGTTCAGCAGAACCGAAAGCTCGCCGACCGTAATGCCGCCGCCAATGGCAACCAGCGCGCCCACCACGCCGACCGCCGCATACACCAGCGCGTTGACAAAGCGGGTGGCAGGGTTGGTGATGGAGGAAAAGAAGGTGGCCTTTACGCCGCAGATCTGCAGATCGGCGTTGATCTTGTCAAAGCGCTCCTCGGCGCGGCTTTCGTAACCGAAGGCGCGGACAAGATGCTCGTTGCCGATCAGCTCGTCCACCAGACCAGTCAGCTCGGCGCGGGTCTCGCTCTGTACGCGGAACATATCATAGGTATGCTCCGCAATGAACTTTGCCACAAAGATGGAAAGCGGGGTGAGAACCACAACGATCAGGGTAATGCGCCAGTCAATGGAAAGCATAAAGCCCAAAGTGCCCACAATGGTCAGAATGCCGGTAAACAGCTGGGTAAAGCCCATCAACAGGCCGTCACTGAACTGCTCCACATCGGTGTTGATGCGGCTGATGGCGTCGCCGGGCTTGTGGGCATCCATATAGCTCAGGGGTAAAATCTCCATGTGCTGGAACGCCTGCACGCGGATGTCGCGCACCACCTGGAAGGTGATGCGGTTGTTCACCATGTTCATCAGCCACTGGCAGATGGAGGTGACACACACGGTAACGCCAAACTGGATGGCAATCTTGCCCAGGGCAGGGAAGTTGACATTGCCCTGGCCCACAATCAGGTCCACGCCGCGGCCCGAAAGAATGGGGGCGTACAGCGTGGTAAGAACGGTAACAGCGGCAAGCAGCAGGGTGAACAGCACCAAACCGCGGTACGCCTGGATCAGCTTTAACACGCGCTGAATGGTGCCTTTACTGCCCCGCAGGGAAACACGCTTTTTCTTTGCATTGCTCATAAGGTCTTTTCCACCTCCTCGCGGCTCAGCTGGCTCAGGCAGATCTCGCGGTAAACATCGCAGGTTTTCAGCAGGTTGGCATGGGTGCCGCTGCCCACCAGATTGCCGTCATCCAGCACCAGAATGCGGTCCGCACGCTGCACAGCGGAAGCGCGCTGGGAAACAATAAATACCGTCATGCCATGGGTCTGCTCTTTCAGCGCTTTGCGCAAAGCAGCGTCCGTGGCAAAATCCAGGGCGGAGGAACTGTCGTCCAAAATCAGTACCTGGGGGTGAGGCACCAGCGCGCGGGCAATGGTCAGGCGCTGGCGCTGGCCGCCGCTGAAATTGCGCCCGGCGGTCTCCACCGGTTCATCCAGCCCTTTGGGCTTGCCGCGCACAAAGTCCGCCGCCTGGGCAATCTCCAGGGCCTGCCAGATCTGCTCATCGGTGGCATCGGGGCAGGCCCATTGCATGTTGTCCCGGATGGTGCCGGTAAACAGCACGGCGCGCTGCGGCACAATGCCGATCATCTGGCGCAGCTGGGCAAAGCCGTACTGCTGCACGGCATGGCCAAACAGTTCAACGCTGCCGCTGGTGCAGTCATAAAAGCGGGGAATCAGGCTGATCAGGGTGGATTTGCCGCTGCCCGTGCCGCCGATCACGCCGATGGTCTGGCCGTTCTGGGCGGCAAAGCTGATGTCCGTCAGGCTGGGGGCACCGGCACCGTGGTAGGTAAAGCCCACATGGTCAAATGCAACGGCCGGGGCGCCCGCTGCCGGGGCAAGGGCGGCCGCGGCGGGGTCGGTCATCGTGGATTTGGTGTTCAGAATCTCCGAAACACGGATGCCGCTGGCCAGTGCGCGGGTGACAGAAACCACCAGATCGGCAATGCGCAGCAGGTTGATAAGGATCTGGTTCATATAGTTGATTAGGGCAATGATCTCGCCCTGGGTCAGCGCGCCGCTGTTTACCTGCAGCCCGCCGCGCATCAGGATGGCGATTACGCCCAGGTTGACGATGAGATAGGTCAGCGGGGTCATCAAAGCGGAAATGCGCCCGGCGGTCAGCTGGAAAGTTTTCAGTTTGTCGTTCACGGCGGTAAAATCCGCAATTTCGTCATCCTGCCGTGCAAAGGCGCGCACCACGCGGGCACCCACATAATTTTCGCGGGTCAGCAGGGTCACTTTGTCCAGCGTATTCTGGGCGGCGCGGTACTGGGGCACCGTCACCCGCATGATCAGCCAGACCACCAGCGAGATGGCCAGCGTGACCAGCACGAACCAGAACCCCATGGTGGGGCTGATGACAAACGCCAGAATCAGCGCGCCGATGACAATAAACGGGCAGCGCAGCAAAAGGCGCAGCGTCATGTTTACGCCGTTTTGCAGCTGGTTCACATCGCTGGTGATGCGGGTGACCAGCGTGGGCGTGCCGATGCCGTCCAGCTCCGTGTAAGAGAGGGTATCAATGTGGCGGAACAGCGCCCCGCGCAGCGCCGTGCCATAGCCCAGCGCGGCCTTGGCGGCAAAATACTGCGCCGTCAGGCTGGATGCCATACCCACAACCGCAAGCAGCACCATCAAGCCGCACTGCTTGCCAATATAAGCCAAATCCCCGTTTTTGATGCCCACATCAATGATGTTGGCCACCACAAGGGGAACCAACAGCTCAAAGCAGGCTTCCAGCATTTTGAACAGCGGGGCAAGGATGGATTCTTTCTCGTATCCTTTCAAAAACCGCAGCATGTTCCGCATGAACGCACCAACCTTTTTGTAATATCAAATTATATGCCTAAGGCAACACCGCACAATTCCCGCCTTACGGCTTAAGCACCGCTCCGGCGGCT
>OLYB01003181.1_pt1 | contig 10250 bp, 12 predicted proteins | sample 1674481 | NCBI WGS metagenome assembly OLYB01 (sample SAMEA103958167, study PRJEB25191) | human gut metagenome
GCAAAAAATGTTGACAGTGAAACTATTGAAATATTTCATAACGGATGTCTGCTTACTACTATAAAAACGCAGCTGGCCGGTATTCATAATGTTTATAACACACTTGCTGTTGTGGCAGCTCTAAATGAAGCAGGGGTAGAGTTAAAAAAAATAGCACAATATTTTTACCCCTTTACAGGTATGGGCAGACGTTTTCAAAAAGTTTGCGAGTTTAATGGAATTACTGTGTATGATGATTATGCTCACCATCCGACTGAGATTAAGGCTGCATTGCAGGCTGCTGCTTCGAAATTCGGTAAGGAAAATGTTGTTGCTGTCTTTCAGCCTCACAGGTTTACAAGACTTCAATCTTTGTGGAAAGAGTTTCTTACAGCCTTTGAAAATGCCGGCCGTGTAATTGTAACTGATGTTTATGCAGCTTCGGAAGATGCGATAGAAGGGATAAATGGTGAAAATTTCGCAGCTGAGTTATCTTGCGAATATGTATCAGGTAATATGCAGGATGTGGCTCGAAAATTAATGCCAAGCTTGAAAAAGGGGAACGTTGTAATCGGACTTGGTGCCGGTACAATTACTAATCTGGGAAAAGAATTATGCAAATTAGAAACAATTTTGAAATAAAAAATTTGACAACATACAAAATAGGAGGTAAGGTTAAAACACTTTACCTTCCGGAAACTCTGGAAGAGTTGACATCTATTCTTAGAGAACTGGATGAATACGTTGTCCTTGGAAGCTGTTCTGATGTTCTTTTTTCTTCAAACGGCTACAGCGGTAATGTAATTATTACAACTGAAATGAAGAAGTTTGAGATAAGAGGAACAAAAATATATGCAGAATGCGGCGTAAAAGACCCAATGCTTGCAAAAAGTGTTAGCGAAGTATCTTTGAGCGGTCTGGAGTTTTTAATAGGGCTTCCCGGTACAATAGGCGGCGCTGTTTATATGAATGCCGGTGCACATGGCCAGTGCATTGCAGATACGCTTGTTTCTTGCTGTCTTTTTGATTGCGAAACAAAAGAAGTTGTTTATAAAAATAAAGAGGATATGCAATTTTCATACAGACATTCGCTTTTACACGATAAAAGGTTCATACTTCTTTATGCAGAATTTGAATTAAAACGTGCTCCTCTGGAGGATATCAAGGCATTGATGGAAAGAAATCTTACTTTCCGTAAAACAGTCCAGCCATCTTTAGCTAACCCTAATGCTGGAAGCGTTTTTAAAAATCCCGAGAATGATTCTGCAGGAAGATTGCTGGATAAAGCTGGTGTGAAAGAATTCGAAGCTCCGAATGTTAAAATTTGGGAAAAGCACGCTAACTTTATTGTTAATAAAGGTGACGCTACATCAGAAGATGTTCTGGAAATGATGGTAAAGATGCACAATGCTGTAAAAGATACTTATACAATAGAATTAAGACCGGAAATCATATTTATCGGGGATAAAACAGAAAAAGAGGAAGAATTATGCAATATACTATATCAAAAGAAGCAAAAATAGCTGTACTATGCGGCGGAATGTCTTCTGAACGCGAAGTTTCACTGCGCTCAGGAAAAAATATTCTTGCAGCTCTTAAACGCTTAGGGTATGCAAATGCTGAAATAGTTGATGTTTCTGAAAATATTATGAATGATTTAAAAGGTTTTGAATATGCCTATAATACCCTCCACGGAAAATACGGTGAGGATGTATTCAGGGAGTTTTAGAAATTATGAAAATTCCTTATACAGGCTGCGGGGTTATGGCCAGTGCAATTTGTATGAATAAAGAATTCACAAAGCGTATTCTTAAAAATACAAATGTACCTCTTATAAAATCTGCTTTTTTGCTGCCTGGTGACAATCCGGTGAAGAAGGTTATGGATTTAGAATATCCTATAATGGTAAAACCTGTTTCAGAAGGTTCAAGCTATGGGATGAGTAAAGTTAATTGCGATGGCGAGCTGTTTGACGCGGTAAAAGAAGCCCGTAAATATAATGCAGAAGTTTTGCTTGAAGAATTTATCGATGGCTTCTTTGTTACTGTAGGAGTTTTGGAGCGTGATGGCAAGCCATTTGCAACTGAAATTTTAGAAATCAGGACAAAAACAGAGTGGTATGATTTTGATGCAAAGTACACCAAAGGGCTTTCAGAATTTATCGTTCCTGCAACCGGACTTTCAAAAGAAGCTTATGAACTAACACAAAAGTATGCTGTTGAGGCTCATATAGAAACAGGCTGTTCCGGTGTTTCAAGGGTTGATTTTATGGTCAAAGATGACAAACCTTATTTCTTGGAAATTAATACAAATCCGGGTATGACTGATACAAGCGATTTACCAGCTCAGGCAAAGGCTGGCGGTATAGATTATGACAATCTTGTTTTAATGATACTTAACAGCGTAGGATTGAATAAATAATGTCAAATGAGGATATGCAGCATCCAAAATATCACCAGAACCGCCGTCTGCAGCAGGCTAAAATGCAGAGAAAGGTTCGAAAATCTCAAAGGCGTTTAAGCCAGTTGAGAGCTTTGTGGCGTTTGTTTATAATAATATTTTTGATATTCTTAGGTGTTGTAATCCTTAAACTTCCGCAGTGGCGGCTTCATAGAAATGCTTATGACAATTTGAGCAGTCCTGCTCTTGAGATTACTAATAACAGGATTGTGCCATCACAAAAAATTCTATCTGCACTTAGAAGAAATCAGGTTTGTACAAAGCCGATTTTTCTTGTTAAGACAGATAACCTTAAGAAAAGTATAATGCAGCTTGAACCGGTAAGGGATGTTTACATAAGACGTTTCTGGTTTCCAGCAAGGCTGCAGATTATTATAATTGAAAGAACTCCGCTTATAACAATTTCTCCGGATATTAATGTACCGCCTATTGCATTTTTCTCTGCTGATGGAAAGCTTATTGGAAGAGATTATATGCCTTTGAGTCCGGATTTTAAAACTGTAAAGGTTATTACATATGGAAGCGGAGATGATTACAGAAACTGGGATAAAGCAAAAGTCAATAATTTTAAAAAATTAGCAGCAACTGTTGAGATGGACTCCGGTGAAACTGTTGAATACATAGACTATAGAAATCCAAAAGATGTATATGTGAAAATTCCTACGGTTAATATCAGATTGGGAAGCTTTAATGCCGGAACATTTGATAAAATCCACAGAATACCGTCGCTTCTTCCACAGGTGAAAATGCTTAATAAAAAGGTTAAGTATATTGATTTAAGGTGGGACACAAATTATATTAAGCTGGATGAATAGCCTGCTTTTTACGAGGATATTATGGTAAATAGTGCGTATATACACATACCATTTTGTAAATCAAAGTGCAAATATTGTTCATTTGTTTCCTATAATCGTCCTGAAATGATGACCGGATATGTTTATGCGCTTCTCAAAGATATATCTGAAAACTACCGCGGTGAAGAACTCAAGACTTTGTATTTTGGAGGAGGCACGCCATCTTTGCTTCCTGTTGAACTTTTAGAGAAAATTATTAAGCCCTTTATATTTTCTGAGGATTATGAATTTACTTTGGAAATAAATCCTGATGACAGGGATTTAGATTATTTTAAACAGTTAAAGTCTTTGGGTGTAAACCGTTTGAGCATAGGCTCGCAAACTTTTGATGATAAAATCTTAAAACTAATCGGTCGCAGACATAATTCTGAGCAAATAACAGAGGCTGTTAATCTTGCAAAAGAAGCCGGTTTTGAGAATATAAGCGTTGATTTGATTTACGGGCTTCCGACCCAGACAATGGACTGTCTGAAAAAGGATTTAGAAAAGTTTTTAAGTTTAGATATTCAGCATATTTCTACTTACGGATTGAAAATCGAAGAGGAGTCGTTTTGGGGCAAATGTTATAATAGGGAAACTAACCAGCTAGTACTTCCTGATACTGACCAAATATATTTCCCCCCCGACGAGGATGAACAGGCTGACATGTACGAGGTGGTAAATGATGTTCTTGAAGCGAATGGTTTTTATCGCTATGAAGTCAGTAACTTTGCAAAAGACGGATTTGAGTCAAGGCATAACTTAAACTATTGGAATAACAATGAGTATTATGGTTTTGGCGCGGCTGCGCACGTATATGTTGACGGAGTGAGGTATTCTAATTACACTTCTCTTGAAGAGTATATGGCTAAACCTCATATTCACGAATGCGGAAGAACACTGAGTATGCAAGAAAAACTCGAAGAAGAAATTTTTCTGGGATTTAGAAAACGTTCTGGAGTAAATGTTTCTGAGATTGACCAAAAATATGGAATTGATTTTGGGAGTAAATATAGACATATTCTTGAAAAATATTCGGATTTCATTGAAAAAACGCCTTCTGGATATACATTAAACCTTAATGGCGTTCTTATAAGTAATATTATTTTATCGGAGTTTTTGTAAATACTCCGCAGAACAATAAACTTGTAGTTACAATACCGATTCAGTACCATTTACCCCTATATGATGCTTCTTAATAGCTTGAGCGTGAAGCTGAGAAATGCGCGATTCAGATACATTAATAGCTTCTCCGATTTCTTTCAGGGTCATGTTTTCATGATAATACAGAACCATAATAGTTCTTTCTCTCTCCGGCAGTCTTTTCAAAGCGTTCTCCAATTCTTTTTTAACGTCTTTTTCTTCTAACTCTTCATGCGGAGCAAGACTATGTGAATCCTGAATAGTATCAATAATTTCTAAATCTCCGTCAGAAGAACCTTTTTTATCATAAATTGATGTGATGGTTGTATCATCAGAGAGAAGCTGTTCGACTTTTTCTTTCTCAATACCGAGAAAGTTTGCGATTTCAGTATTTGTAGCCGCACGCCCGAATTGTTTTTTTAGTTCTTCCTGAGCTTCTTTTACGTCTTTAATTTTTCTTCTGACGCTTCTAGGAAGAAAATCCTGCGAACGGATTTTATCAATAATATTTCCTCTAATTCTTACGAGAGCGTAAGTTTCAAATCTTGCGCCCATCTTTGGAGTAAATTTTTCGACAGCATCTATAAGACCTTCAACGCCGTAGCTTGAAATATCTTCATACGAAAATGTCGGCGGAAGAGCAACCTTAACACGGCCGACTACGTATCTTGTAAGATAAATGTATTGAAGGATAAGGGCATCTCTGAGTTCTTTATTTTCGTGGTCAGCAAAATACTGAGTCCACATTTCTGCCAACTCTTCATTTGTAGCTCTTTTTATTTTATTGTAAGATGTGTCTTGTTCCATCCCTCTGTCCTAAAACATGTCTTTTTATATTGTAACGTTTTGTTAAGAAAATGCTATCATTTATATAGATGAAATCTTGTAACATCTTTACTTGCAAAAAGGCAGCAGCTGCGATATTATTTTTTTAAGGGAGAAAATTATGAAAGAACAGTTGGAAAATATTTATAATTCAGCAAAGAGCGATATTGAAAAAGCTCAATCAATTAGTGATATTGATGAAATCAGATTAAAATATCTCAGCCGTAAAGGTGAATTTAACTCTATTAAAAAAGGACTTAAAGATTTATCTGATGAAGATAAAAGAGTGGTAGGAGCTCTTGCAAACCAGATTACGCAAGATTTGGAAGGGCTGCTTAGAGAAAAGCATGAAGTTTTTTATAGAAAAGAACTTAATGAAAAACTTCAAAAGGATAGAATTGATATTACACTGAATGGCAAGTTTATTCCACAGGGTAAAGTTCATCCGCTTACATCTACAACAAATGAAATTGTAACTATTTTCCAGAATTTGGGTTTTTCAGTTGTATCTCCGGAACTTTCTCCGGAAGTAGAAACTGAGTATTATAATTTTGATATGCTTAATGTGCCGAAAGATCATCCGGCAAGAGATGTGCAGGATACTTTCTATGTTAAAGATATGTCCGGTGTTGTGTTGAGAAGCCAGACTTCAGGCGCGCAAATTCATGTTATGGAAAATCAAAAACCGCCTATTAAAGTTATTTCTCCGGGCAGAGTTTATAGAAATGAAAATATTAATGCAAGAAAAAATAACTTTTTCCACCAGATTGAAGGACTTTATGTTGATAAAGACATAACTTTTGGGGATTTAAAGGGTGTTTTGAACGAGTTTATAAGACTTTATTTCGGAGCTTCCCGCCCAACTCGTTTCAGAAGCAGTTTCTTCCCGTTTACAGAACCTTCTGCGGAAGTAGATGTTCAATGTATAATGTGTCAGGGCAAAGGCTGTAAAATTTGCAGCGGAACTGGCTGGCTTGAAGTTCTTGGATGCGGTATGGTTGATGTTAATGTTCTTAGGGGCGTTGGTATTGATCCGGATGTTTATTCCGGCTTCGCATTTGGTATGGGAGTCGAAAGACTTGCTATGCTTAAATATGCAATTGATGATATAAGATTATTCTTCAATAACGATAAAAGATTTCTTGAACAATTCTAAAGGTGTAATATGAAAAAAGTTTTATTGCTTTTGGTCGTTCTTCTTATAGGATTTTCAAATGTATTTGCTGCAAATACCGGATATTATATTAGCAGTGCAGAAGCTGCAAAAATTCAAAAAGAAGTCAGCAAAGTCGGTATCAGACTCCTTAATTCGAACGGTCTTAAGAATAGAACGGTATTTTTCTTTGATGCAAATAGTTCAAGAAAAGCTTATTCTACCCACAGGGACAGACAGATTATAATTTACAGAGGACTGTATGTTCTTCTGGATGATGAAGACCAGCTGGCAGCCGTTTTAGGCCACGAAATTTCGCATAGTATGGATAGCTATGATGGAATTTTCAGAGGCTTTTTTCATAATTTGAATAACCTTTGTACACCTAGGAAGTACGAGTATAAATCAGACAAGCGTGCAGTAGACTATATGGTTAATGCCGGCTATAACCCTGTTGCGTTGATTGTGGTAATGAGTAAGGTATTCCCTCAAACCCGTTATGAATGGTGCTGTACACATCCGCTTACTTCAAGAAGAATGATGGAAGTTTATGAATATATTTATAAAAAATATCCTGAATATCTTGTAAATAATCCATATAAAGAAAATCCTTTTTATCAGAACTTTTTATTAACATCAAAGGAAAATCGTGAAAAATTCCAGCAAAAGGTTAAAAGTAATTCAACCAGAAAAGTTCATTATTTGTAAGAAAATTCTTACACTGGTTTTGTTAATTAATATTCAGTCTTGTTATTCAGCAGCGGTAATTGATGACTTTGTTGAAAATAGTCTGGACAAAAATCTTCAGATTAAACCTTATGCTCCTTCAATTATCAATGATGAATTCGCGGAAAGTAATAAAAAATACTCCCGTATAAAACCATATGAGAAATTGAAACCTGTGGATGAGGAGCTTCCAAAAACGGTAAATAAACCGGTGAGGCGCAAAGAATTTATTCTTGAAGAGAATAGAACTCCTGTTCAGATTTGTATAAAAGAAATCTATTCTTCTAAAAAGAAGCTTGAAGAGGGTTCATTTCTGGAATTTAAAACAATATCTGATGTAAATTATAAAGGGAAATTTTATCCGGCAGGAACACCTGTTAGAGCCCGTTTAGAAACATTATCCCCGCGTGGAACCTGGGGTACTCCTGCAGAGATTGTTATCGGGAATTTTTCTATTGGCGGAAAGCCTCTTTATGGTGAAATAACCCGAAACGGTACAAATAGGATATTATGGGTAAGGCCTCTGGCTATTGCGGGTGGTATCTTTTTCGGAACAGGTATTTTCTTTATGTTTATAAAGGGCGGTCATGCTAAAATTAAGCCTGATGAAATTTTTACTGTTTATTACTAAACAATTTTTCTTCAAGCTTTTGTGCTGTTTTTGTTTTAGCTAATCCACCCTGCGAAGTTTCTTTTAGAAGCGGCGACATTAGCTGTCCGGTAATCTTTAGCGTATCAACAATTTCATCTATCGGAATTTTACTCTCAACTCCGCACAATGCAAGTTCAGAAGCTGTTACAGCATGAACCGCAAGGAATGCATTTCTCTTAATACAAGGTACTTCAACAAGCCCGCATACAGGATCGCAGGTAAGTCCGAGGATATTTTTAAGTGCAAGTGCAGCCGCATTAATAACTTCACTAACATTGCCTCCGAGCATTTGTGTAAGAGCTGCAGCAGCCATAGCAGATGCGACTCCGCACTCAGCCTGACAGCCGGCAACTGCACCTGCAAGCTGAACTTTATTAGAAATAATCAGCCCTGTCATACCGGCAGTGAGAAGACCGTTTATCTGCTGGGTTTCTGAAATTTTTTCTTCTTCTGCAGCTGCGATTATTACAGAAGGTACAATTCCGCAGGAACCGGCAGTAGGGCAGGCAACAATTCTTCCCATTCTGAGATTTTCTTCTGCTGTTGCAAGTGCATAAGTTGTTATTTTTTCAAAAGTTTTTCCGAAAATTGTGCCTTTTTTCTGGTATTTTTCTATAAGTTTTGCGCAATCATCTCCGCACCATCCGCTTATAGCTTTTTCTTTTGATTTAAGTCCGTTTTTAACAGCATCTTTCATTGCAAGCAAATCTTCTAAAACTTTTAATCTTACAACATCTACAACTTCTCCAAGAAGAGATGCTTCCTCTTCTTGAGCTACTTCGTAAATGGATTTATTTTCTTCTGCGCATCGTATTTGTAAATCTGAAAATGATAATATTGGCATTATTTGAGCTTTCTGATGTTTGTTACAAAAAATACATCCTTAATCTGTTTTACTTTTTCAACAGCATCTTCTCCTATCGGAATGTCCAGAGCAACATACATAGAAGCAGTTCCGCCCTTAGAGCTTCTATCACAATGGAGAGAGGCAATGTTAACTTTCTGTTTTTGTATAATTTCACTAACTGTAGAAATCATACCGGGACGGTCTTTATACATTAAAAGAAGTGTATCGTAAGAACCGTCAATATTTACAGAAAAACCATTAATACAATTAATTCTTATTTCTCCAGCACCGACAGAATCTCCGGAAATGGTCATTTTGTTATCAAAAGTTATATCTACAGAGTTCGGATGTCTTGAAATATCCTGAGCATATTCGTAGGAATAATCAACGTTTTCAACAACATCAAAGATGTTTTTAATGATAACATCGTCGACGGAATATCCAAGAACTCCAGCCAGCAGACCTTTGTCAGTTCCGTGTCCAAAGCCGGTTGTTGCAAAAGAATTATATAAGCAGAATTTAACTTTAGAAAAACTGTTTTTATAAATATTTCTGGCCATAAGTCCAAGCCTTACTGCGCCTGCAGTGTGAGAACTTGACGGACCTGCCATAATCGGGGAAATTACTGAGAATAATGATTTTTGTTCCATTTTTAGTAATCATCCTCATCGTCATCTCCACCTTTTTCTGCGTCAATATAGCTTTTCATAATTCCAAATAGAGCATTTTGCCAGTCGCTGTTTTTTTCAAGGAAGAAGTCTGCGCCACGAGCCTTGCACTGAGCTTCAATTTCTTTTCTCGGAGAGGCGGTAATAACTCCAACAATAGTGTTAACACCGGCTGAAGCAGCCATTTTTTTTAACTCTGCAAGAAGAATAAAGCCTTCTCTTTCAGTTGGAATAAATAAATCCATTACCACATATTGATATTTGCGCTTTTTGAATTTGTTTACAGCATCATATATTTCTTGAGAGCAGTCTATATCATAATCAAATTGTGACAATAGAACTTTTAGTTGGTATGTTATAACTCCCAAATCATCTACTATTAATATAGCGGGACCTTGCTTTTCACTATCGTCATCCGGAATATCAGGATTAATAGCTCTGCTGTAAATAGGCTTTTTTGCATTGCTGTTAAGTTCTTTTAAAGTATCAACGATATTAATCAGTTGTTTTTTTAAATCAAGCAATTCTAATTCTTTTGGAGGCTTTGAGTTGGTGATATTGTAAAAAAGCTCCAAAAATTCATCATCTAAATCAATACTTGGCATGCCATCTCCTATTAAGTCATCGAAAAAATTATACCATATTGTTTAGAAAAAAGTAAGTCGTATGTTTGTATTATTCAAGTTTTGTAAATTTTAGGGTATAATTTTTGTTATGAAGAAAAGAATATTAATATTATTATGTGCGATGGCATTATCACCAGCGGTTTTTGCAGCAGGAAGCCAGAACTTTTTTAAACTGCATATTTTTGACAATGACACCCGCGAGATTAAATCACTCTTAAATTCACAGGTAAGATATGCAAATAGAACAAACTTTAATAAATTTATTGCAACATATGATAAGGATTATGTAAATGCTGACGGCTTTAATCTGGAAACATATTCAAATCTGGTTAAGGACG
>OLYB01003188.1_pt1 | contig 10240 bp, 7 predicted proteins | sample 1674481 | NCBI WGS metagenome assembly OLYB01 (sample SAMEA103958167, study PRJEB25191) | human gut metagenome
TATGCAAAACAGTCTCAACGTATTCTAGAATGGCTTACTAATTATAATGGCTCATTTTGCGGACATAATGTAAAAGCCATGTTTGGTTACTCTTATCAGTATATAAAAGATCAGAATCTCTCAGGTGAGAATAAAGATTTTATAAATGATGGTATCGGTTCCAATAATCTTGGCACTGGTGATTGGGATAAGGAGGAAGGTCATGTGGGAGTAGGTTCATGGGCTGAAGATTCTAAGTTGATAGCCTTCTTTGGCCGTGTTAGCTATGATTGGAAGGGTCGTTATTTGTTAACTGCTTCACTACGGCATGAAGGTTCTTCAAAATTTGGTAAGGACCATAAATGGGGAAATTTCCCTGCTGTTTCGGCCGGATGGCGCATATCGGAAGAATCATTCATGCAGAATATTAATTGGGTTAATGAACTGAAAATTCGTGGTGATTATGGTGAAACAGGTAATCAGGATTTTGGTAACTATAGGTCACTCAGTACTATGTCGAGTTTTGGTTACTACTATTATAACGGACAATGGTTACAAGTGTGGGGACCTGGTAAAAATGTGAATAATGACTTACACTGGGAAAAGGCAAAAAACTGGAATATTGGTATTGATTTTTCGCTATTAAACAATCGTATTTCCGGATCTTTCAATTATTATAATCGTATACAGCAGGATCTTTTGGGAGACTATAATGTTCCTGTTCCACCCTATTTGCATTCTACAACTTTTGTCAATGTTGGAACGATGAAAAATTCGGGATTTGAGTTTGACCTTCATTTTACTGCGATACAGTTGAAAGATTTTGACTACTCTATCGATTTTGTTGGGGCTACTATGGACAACAAGTTTGTTAATTTCAGTAATTCCGATTATGTGGGACAGGATTATTATGATATGGTTGAAACTTCTGATCCATATCCGCTCTATACCTTACAACGTATTTCTGCTGGTGAACGTATCGGTAATTTTTATATGTGGAAATATGCTGGTATTGATAAAAACGGTAATTTTATGATTTATGATCGGGAAGGTAATATAAAACCTGCCGCTAATGGAACAAATGATGACAAACAAATTGTTGGTAATGGACTTCCAAAGTTTACCGCATCGATGACACACAATTTTCATTGGCGTAATTGGGACCTTTCCATTTTCTTTCGTGGTGCATTTGGTTATGATATTTTCAATATACATGATTTTTATTATGGTACTCAAAGTTTTACAGGAAATGTCTTACAAAAAGCATATACAAAAAATGCAGAAATAAAAGGTAAAAATGTGGTGACTGACTATTATTTGGAAAAAGGAGATTATGTGAAACTTGATATGCTTTCGTTAGGGTATACATGGCCCGTTAAATCTCATTTTCTAGAATCTGTCAAATTTTCGTTTACAGCAAAGAATCTTGCAACTTTTACCCGTTACAGTGGGGTAGACCCTTCTTCTATACAAACTAATGGATTGACACCGGGAGCTACTGGTTCACGTACATATTATCCGAGTTGCCGTCAGTTTGTTCTTGGTGTGCAACTTGATTTCTAAACTTATAAAATTTAAAATCATGAAATCTAGAATATTGGCCATCATAGGCGGATGCGTTTTCACTGTCATTACAGCTGGATGCACAGATTTGAGTGAGACTGTATATAGTGATGTTATGAGTGATAATTACTATAACACTAAGACAGATGTTATACGAGCAGCTCTTCGCCCCTTTGAACATGCTTATTGGTCTATTCAATCAAATATTCCTCTTAACGAACTAACGGCAGACCAAATAATGACCTGTACACGTGATGGGTGGTGGGATGATGCTGGACAATGGCGGGCTCTTCAATACCATGAGTTAACTCCTGAAAGTAAATATCTTGATATGGAATGGGATGGTTGCTACACAGGTATTATGCAAAGTAATTACATAATAGATGATCTTAGTAGATTGGATCCTGCTGATTTTGGCTTTTCCGAGCAGGAATTCAGTAATCTGAAAGCTCAGAATCGTGCTCTTCGAGCTTGGCTGTATCTGCGTTTACTTGATAAGTTCCGAAATGTTCCTCTCTATACTTCTTCTGATCCTAAAAGTGGATCTGGCGAACAAGTCTCTTCCCAAAAGCTGTTTACTTTTATAGAAGATGAACTAAAAGAAATCCTCCATCTAATCAATGCTAAATCGGGGCTTGGTGGCAACGGTAACGAACAAGGGCAATGGACCCAAGCTGGAGTTGCGGCATTATTGGTACGCTTATATCTGAATGCTGAAGTATATATTGGAGAAGCACGTTGGACAGAGTGCATTACGTATGCCCAGAAAATAGTTGATGGAGAATATGGAACCTATCAGGTAGCAGACCGTTGGGATGAAGTATTTGACTGGAATAATGATATTTCTGATGAGGTTCTCTTCGCTTTTCCCAGTAGTCAGAATTATACTTTTTGGCTTTACAAAGGTGATACGTTTTGGTGGAGCGTCCCACAACAGATGGAATATTACGTTAATGATTCCAAAAGTGAAGGTGGTGATCATAACTGCAAATATGCCCTTACTCCAAGCTATGATCTGAATGGTAAACTTTACAGTTATACACTCGGTAATACTGCTCAGAAATTTCGTAATTATCCTGAAGATGTCAGATTGAAACTTTACAAAAATCTTGGTAACAACAAACGTGAGGGGTTGTTCCTGTTTGGTTCTATTCCTGTTGTAAAAGATGGGGTGAGGGGGAATATGACCTCCCCTGATGGTAGTTATGAATTGTATATTCGTGATGCTGTCGGACAATTTAAGGGACTACGTCCTAATCAATGGCCTATAAACAAAACTAGTAATCTCCGTTCAGGAGACCATCAGTCCGGATGGCATTATGTAAAGTATCCATTCTATAGTGATGATGAATCCGGTCAAATGGAATCGGATTTTGTAGAAATACGTCTTCCGGAAATCATATATGCTTTAGCAGAGTGTCGTTTTCGTTTGGGGGAATTGTCGAAAGCTGGAATTTTACTCAATTCCGTGCGTAAACGCAATTATCCACAAGAGAGATGGAGTGATTATCTTTATGTTCCGGAAGGAGGTGTTACACTTGATGAACAGGAACTCTTGGATGAGTGGGGACGCGAGTTTCTTGGTGAAGGACGTCGTCGTGTCGATTTGATTCGTTTCGGGAAATTCAATACAGGTTCATGGTGGGATAAGACGCCCGATGAAGATGATCATACAAAGATTTTTCCTATTCCACGTAAATCACTGGATACCAACCATAATCTTAAACAAAATCCCGGCTATTGATGCCATAGATTGATTTGAACTTTTAAACAATGAAATAAGATGAAGACAATATATAATTACCTATTACTGATAGTGGGCTTCTTCTTCACAGTGTTGTTGAATGGCTGTGATGCAGAAAAGGATCTAAAGATTGTTGAAACAGGTGATGCTTCACTCTATGAACAGATTTATATTCTTGGTTATGGAGCAGACAATAATTTTGATTCTAATTTGGCTGTTCCGATGGAAAAAACATCTAATCCGAATATATTTACTTATCAAATAGAATTGCGTTATTACGGTGATAATAAACAATTTAAATTCTGTACTGCGCAAGGTGATTGGGATAAAATTTATTATATCATCCCTTCCTCAGGCGTGGTGGGTGGAAAATCTTATGCTTATACTACATTTGGAGAGAATGCACCTAATAATGCACGTCTTTGTTCAGAACTGACCGGAGATCTTGAAGACCATTTTTGGGGTATTCATGAAGGAGAAGATGGTATTTACGATATCACTATTAATGTGAAAGATATGACGGTAACTGTTGTATTAGTAAAGAAACTTGATGAAAAAGAGTTTGAACTAAATCAACTTTTTATTATTGGAGATGCTACTCCAGCTGCTTGGGATATTAATAACCCTTATCCAATGGAAAATATTTCGGCAAATGTGTTTCAGTATGAAGGACCGCTTAGACAGGGGGAGATGAAATGCCCTATTAATAATAATGGAAAATATGAAGATGAGTTTCTTATGCCTGTTGTAGCGGGAACAGTCATAAATAAATCGGGTGTTGCTGACGTAGCTGTGGAGTATGTGCCTACCGGTAATCCTGATAGCAAATGGAACATTGAGACCCCCGGCAATTATAGAATTATAGTAGACGCTTCGAAGGGTAAAAAGAACATTACTATTACTGCGACTTGGCTTAGTGAAATTGAATTAGGACCAGAACTTTATATGCTTGGAAATGCATCTGGCAAATGGTATTCACCTGATGGGCTATATATGGATTCGTCCGATGGGAATATCTTCACTTGGGAGGGAGAAATCCATTATAATACAGAAAATAAGCAGTTCAAATTTTGTACAGAAAAAGGTGAATGGGACCAAGTTGATTTTCTTGTTCCGGAAAATGCTACTACCGATGGATATATTGAAGTCATACAGCCGGGAACCCATAAATTGCAACGTTGTTCACAAGGTGAAGGGACATTGAAAGATGCGTTTTTTGGAGTACCAGAAAACGGTAGTGCCGTATACAAAATTATAGTGGATGTTGAAGCCTTAACAGTTACGTTAGAAAAGGTTCGCGATCTTGACAACCAGTTATACATACAGGGGGTTGCAGGTAATTCTGGTACTGATTCAAATAATCCGGGAGTACAATTGCTATATGATGAGACATCCAAACGTTTTATTTGGGAAGGTGAACTCTATTATACTGAAACAGAAAGAAATCGTCAATTTAATTTCATTACATCTAAGGGAAATTGGGACCAAGTGGTTTTCCTTATACCGGAAAAAGGTGATAGCGACGAATATCGTGAGTTAGTAGAAGATAATGGTGTTTATAAGATGAAAAAAGTTCAGGGACCTGGCAACCCGTTGGCTGCATCATGGGGTGTTTCTCCAGAAAATAGTGGTAGATATCGCATTGAAGTTAATATCGAAGGAATGACACTTTATGTATTTAAGATAGAGTAAATTTGTAATTATAGTAATAAACTATTAAATTAAAATGATATGAATATTAGAAGTATATTTTTGTGTGGACTTGTTTTTGTTTCAGTAGTAGTCAGTGCTCGTGATAGTAGATTTACGAGACATGGCGCTGGTCCTCTTTATTGGATGGCCTACGAACAGTGTTTTGTAACTGATAGCCCATTGGCCGAGGATCGTTATCAAAAATCGGTAGATTGGGTAGCCAAGAATTTTCTCTCTTACGGTTATGATATGGTATGCACTGATGGTTGGATTGAAAGAGCACAAACTGTCAATGAAAATGGATATATAACGAAGTATAATGATACTTGGAGCCATGATTTTGCTTATTGGATTAATTATAATAAGAATAAAGGCCTAAAAACAGGGATCTATTACGATCCATTGTGGATGTCAAGAAAAGCTTATGAGAATAATTTGCCGGTGAAAGGTTCTGAAAAGACCACTCGTGATATTAAGGGGAATGTTAATTTTAATGATTATCTTTATTGGGTAGATGCAGATAAAGAGGGTGCTGAACAGTGGATTAAAGGTTATGTTCGTTATTTTATCGATCTTGGCTTTTCATTTCTTAGAATAGATTTTCTGAATCATTACGAAGATGCATATGGTACGGAACGTTATGTGAAGGCTCTTCGTTGGATTAAAGAAGAAGCGGGTGATGAAATTTTCATCTCTTTGGTAATGCCTAATTGTTTCGACCATGCCGCTAATGAAATTCCATACGGTGATCTTTTCCGTATTAGTGAAGATGTTTTCGGAGGGGGATGGGATTTTATCAGTAATCGTCGTCGTGGCATTCAACAGGACCGTTGGGCACAGTGGGGCAATGCTTTTGATGGTTTTGTTGGATTTAGTGATGTAGCCGCCCGTGGGCAAATCATGATGGATGGCGACTTTATTAGGTTAAATACTTGTGAAAGTGATACAGAACGTCAGTTTTGGGTATCACTAATGGCTATAACCGGTTCGCCCATAGCTATTGCCGATCAGTATGATACAGCTAATGGATGTGAGCGTTTTTATCAAAATGAGGAGATTCTAGCACTTAATAAAATAGGATTTAGTGCACGTCCAATGTCGGGAAATCCATCAGAAATTGCAAGTTCAAAATGGGTGGGGCAATTGCCTAATGGTGAGTGGATTGTTGGATTATTCAATAGGGAGGAAGAAGCTTCAAATATGTCTATCAATTTTTTGCGTGATTTAGGAATTAAAGAGGGGAAAGTTAGTAATATACGTGATCTTTGGACTCATTCTGATTTAGGTGCTTTTGAAGGTGCTTATAAAGTTAACATACCTGCACATGGATGTCGTATTCTCCGTATCACATCTTCATGCAAACGTTATCAGGCTGAAGTTGCTGCTCTGCGTGGCAGTGTGAAAGTCCAAAAGTGATAACTGATTATTAATTTGTAAGAAATGACCGAAATGAAAAAGATTATATTTTCCTTTTTTATAGCGATAACAGTAGGACTGATGTCTTGCAAAAACGATTGGACAATAGACGATGCGGATTTGCCACCGATAGCAGAGAATTCTGACGGGTTTGGTTATGTAGGTAATTTTACAGGTGAAGGAGCTTCTGTTCTTTTTTCTGTTGAGATACCTGTGACTAGTGAGTATACTATTATTGTGAGAGGACGTGCTTCCTCCGATATTCCGGGTACTGGTGTTTTTAAGGTAAACGGAGATGAGAAGCAGATTTCTTTTGACGAACAATATGTTTGGAAAGATCAGACTGTGGCTGTAAGGCTTAACCAGGGCGTGAATTATGTTGATGTCTGTAAGGGTAGTGGCAATGGTATGTTCTTTATTGATTATATTGAACTGAAATGATACATAAAATTTTTATTAGTTGCTTCTTTGTATTATGTTCGAGCATGTTGATGATGGGTAGTAATACCCATCATATAGCATCCCCGGATGGGCATATAATAGTGACGTTCGAGGTTTCTAAAAAAGGGGAGATCTTTTATCGGATTGTTCGTGGCGGAGAAGTAGTGTTGTCGCAATCGAGATTGGGCTTGAAGCTAAAAGACGTTCCTGACATGATTACCGGATTTTCAGTTGCTAGTATTCGGCGTAATACTGTTTCGGAATCGTGGAATCCGGTATGGGGTGAAGAATCGGTAATTGAAAATAACTATAATGAGATGGCGCTTGATCTCGTGCAGAAGAAAATAGCTCCAGGTCGTGAGATTAGTATTGTATTTCGTGTGTTTAATGATGGTATTGGATTTCGTTATGAATTTCCGCGTCAGGCACAATTGGGAGACTTTGTAATCATGGATGAACTTACTGAGTTTGCTTTTACAGATAACCATACAAGTTGGTCACTTCCAGTAGAAGGGATACGTTTTTACGAAGGTCTATTTCGTGAACTCCCTATAGATAAGATAGGATGGGCGAGTACTCCGGTCACCATACGTACTGACAAAGGATTGCATATAGCACTTCATGAAGCTAATTTGACAGATTTCGCTGCTATGAATGTACGAGCTACACCGGGAAGTAATGTACTTCGTGCTGCGCTTACACCATGGAGTAGTGGTGAAAAGGTATTTGTTACTGGTGTACGGGTAAGTCCATGGCGTACACTGATAATCGCTGACAATGCCAGTAACATGATGCTTTCACGTCTCATGCTTAATTTGAATGAACCTTGTCGGATAATGGATACTTCGTGGATAAAGCCGCAACGCTATCTTGGTGTTTGGTGGTGTTACCACATGAAAACTCACACATGGTATGATGGACCACAGCATGGAGCTACAACAGAAAATACTATTCGTTATATGGATTTCGCTGCTAAAAATAATTTTGGTGGAGTATTGGTGGAAGGTTGGAATCCAGATTGGAAGTCATGGAATTTTGATTATGTACATCCGTATAAGGATTTTGACATTACACATATTAATAATTATGGACGTAGTAAAGGAGTTGCACTTATTGGCCATCATGAAACGGGTGGGCGAATTGCTAATTATGAAAGGCAGATGGAAGATGCATTTAAACTTTATCGGCAAAATGGTATGCACTATGTCAAAACTGGTTATGTTGGAGATCTACTAGACAATAAAGAATACCATAGTAGTCAGTTTGGGGTGAGACATTACCGTAAGGTGATTGAGACTGCCGCCAAATATCAGATTGCCATCGACAATCATGAGCCTGTCATTCCTACAGGGTTGCAACGTACTTGGCCAAACTTAATGACCCAAGAAGGAGTACGTGGACAAGAGTGGAATGCTTGGAATGAAGAAGGGGGTAATCCTCCGGAACATACAGTGACTTTACCATTCACACGGGGATTGGCTGGCCCTATGGATTTTACTCCGGTTATATTCAATTTTGAGAATGACGTAATGCCACAAACACATCCCAATACAACACTTGCCAAGCAACTGGCATTGTTTGTGATTCTCTATTCACCGCTTCAAATGGCTGCTGATATGATTGAAAATTACGAAAATAATCCCGGACCATTCCAGTTTGTTTGTGATTGTCCTACCGATTGGGATAAAACGATTTATCCGGAAGCTGAGATTGGGAAGTATATAACTGTTGCCCGTAAAAGTAAAGGGCATAATTCGTGGTATTTGGCTACCGCTACTGGTACAGAGGCCCGTACAGCTAATATCAGTCTTTCTTTTCTAGATACTAATAGTCAATATAAGGCTATTATTTACCGTGATGGCTGCAATGCTGATTGGGAGAAGAATCCTTATCCGGTAGAAATTGAGACCCGTAAAGTAACTGCTAATACGATTCTTTCAATTCCTGTTGCTCGTGGCGGTGGTGCTGTTGTGAAATTATTTAAAATATAATCTTTGTATTATTTTGATATTGTATGATAACTCAATTATGTAAATTTTTAAGTTTGGTATTTTGTTTGGCATGTGCAACCTCGGCTTTTGCTAAACAGCTATTCTCATCGCCTGATGGCAATTTGAAAATGGACTTTTTTTTATCTTCTGAAGGACGTCCGACTTATGCGTTGTATTATAAGGGGAAAACTGTTATTAAGCCGAGTGGACTTGGATTTGTGCTAAAAAACTCAGACCCATTGCTTGAGAAGTTTAAAATAACTACTGTAACCAATGATTCATTAAATGAAACGTGGCAACCTGTATGGGGAGAAGAGTCGGTCATACGTAATCATTACAATGAAGTGCTAGTGGCTCTCAAACAAGCAGATACCAATCGTCGAATGTCTATACGTTTTAGGCTTTTTAATGATGCTTATCAACCTGTCTGCCGCCTCCCTGCCTATCTTGTCAGTGTCCTGTCTGATAGTGGTGAGCTTCGGGCTTAGCATCTGTGAAACTCTTGTACCATCGTATCCTGCTATTGATATATCCTCCGGAATCCTAAGCCCTCTGCTTCTTATAACATTGATGCCTCCGATTGCCGCCGTGTCATCCGGATAGATGATACATGTAGGTTTGTCAGGTAAATCGAGTAAATATTCTGTCTGATTTGCAACATCCTCTGTTTCCAGATACCTTGCTTCCCTGACATACTCCTCAGGAATATCTATTCCATGCTTCTCAAGTGCCCTGTAATATGCTGCCAGCCTGTCACGTGTAACACTCGAAAAATCCTGTCCATGTATGTAAGCGATTTTCTTATGTCCCATGCTTATTATGTAATCAAGCAGCTCGCCCATACACTTTACATTGTTGGAACTTACTGCCGAACAGCTATAGTGTACGTAGTCAATTGTGACCACCGGTATGTCGCTGCTCATCAGTTCCTGCACCTCATTGTCCTGAAACCTTGCACATACGATTACGACTCCATCGAAATTTCTGTACTTACAGTGCTCCAGGTATGATAATTTTTTTCCGACCGGACTTGTATTGATAAATGTAATATCATATCCAAGCATCTCAGCCTGTGCCTTGATTCCGTTTAGCACTCCGGCAAAATACTCATGCGTAAGTCCCATCGCCGCCTCATCGAAATACAGTACTCCGATGTTGTTCGACTCTTTTGTCTTAAGAACTCTGGCCGCAGCATTAGGAAGATATCCCATTTCCTTAGCTATCTTCTTTATTCTGTTTTTGGTCTCAGCGCCAATATCCTTCTGGTCATGTAATGCCTTGCTGACCGTCGCTGTCGAAACACCACATCTTTGTGCTATGTCTTTTAGTGATACCATATCGTTTCCTCATTTCGAATTGACTTCTTAATCGTTTTCGTATCTTTACTATACCACAATTTGTTATTATTGCAATC
>OLYB01003189.1_pt1 | contig 10236 bp, 10 predicted proteins | sample 1674481 | NCBI WGS metagenome assembly OLYB01 (sample SAMEA103958167, study PRJEB25191) | human gut metagenome
GCCCCGCTCTCGCCCGTTTTCACTGTCCGGGCTCACTGAAGATGCGCTTTGCAGGTTCTCTTCCGCCTCATTGGTTTGATTGCATTATACACTTTATCCGTGTAAAGTCAAGAGGGAATTTCAAAATTTTCCGTCAGATTTTTTCACGTTTCATCACTCGAGGTTGAGTTTGTTTCGCATCAGCCAGACCGTCAGCCCGAACCAGAAGACACCGAACGCCGCCGCGATGCCCAGCGTGACCATCGCGCTTCCCATGTAGCCCAGAGCCGAGACGGCAGTCTCGATGCTGCCCACATCGCCTACGGCGCTGTAGATGGCCGTCTCGTAGACGCCGGTGCCGATCTGGAGCAGCTTTTCGAGCCAGCCCTGCACATACTGCATGACAAAGAAGCTCAGGATGCCCGCCAGCGCGGGGTGGTTCTTGAACTGATGTCCCACCATGCAGGCAGCATAGATGCAGGCGATGACGCTGACCATCCGCACGAAGCCGACGACGCCGCTGAAAGCCAGCGCTCCCCAGAACTCCATGTTATAGCGGGCAAATGCCTCCCGGATGATCGACCACATCCGCGGCAGCTGCTCAAGCAGATCCATATCCGCCATCATCAGGACAGCCAGAATGCCGAAGGAAAGGCAGGCTGCGAGGATGCTGCACAGGCTCCACACGGCACTGGAGATGAGCTTCGAGGTCACAAGCTGTGTTTCCGTCACCGGCAGGGTGTGCATCAGATAGCCCTCCCGGCCCAGCAGGTTGCGGTAGAACCGCTGCACGATGGTCATGATGGTGACGACCACGGTGCCGATGATGACGGCGGTGTAGACAAGGCTCAGCAGGCCCACGAGAGTCGAATAGGTGTCACTATTGGTGCCGTTCCATCTCCTGACTGAGAACGTCGGCAATTTCAAAATCCTTTTTTTCTTGTGAAATCTTGTGACCATCTCATAATTCCACAAAAGAACCTTTGTGTACTTTGACGTAACTTTTGGTATCTTTTTGTCTCTAAAATGGCTCTTTGTACCCAGAATCGTACCCAAGAATTTTTGGGTACGAAACCTGACACGTACTGTTACCATTTTTGCCTGATCGAGAGCTAACAAAAAAGACGGAAAATCAAATAATCTTTTTTATAAGGATACACCCAATCTGGCACGAATGCAATAAGCGATTTTACATAGCACGTTTTCAACTTTCAAATTGAAGATGTGCTTTTCTTTTGCAAAAATCAGACAAGGAGGCTTTGCACATGGACACACACTCACAGTTGAAAATCCGAGGTCACACCAAATGATGCTCGACTACTTTTACGGTCAGTCGGGTGAACTGTTTTCCTACTTCCGTATCCCGAAAGCACTCTTTCAGGACAGCCGTTTCCGGCAGCTCTCCACGGATGCCCGGACATTGTACGGCATCCTGCTTGACCGCATGAGCCTGTCCGCAAAGAACGGCTGGCTGGATGAACAAGGCCGGGTGTATATCATCTACACGGTCCGGGAAGTTCAGGAATCCCTCTGCTGCGCCGAACACAAGGCGGTCAAGCTGTTCCGGGAACTGGAGCAGGCAGACCTCATTGAGCGCAAGCGGCGCGGACTGGGCAGACCCAGCTTGATCTTCGTCAAGAACTTTTCCACAGAGGTGTCAAAAATGCACCCACTGAATTGCGCAAACAGTAATTCTGGTGCTGTCCAAAATGCAGTTCAGGAGCAGCCAAAACCGCAATGTAATAAGACTGATAAGAATAAAACAGAGAGAAATAAACCTGATCCTATCCATTCAGGGAACATTCGAGAACAGCTTGAAGATTATTTTTATCAGGCGTTGGAGGTCGAACTGCTGTTCAGGCTTCACCCGGACGATGAGGACACCATCTATCAGATCGTGGATTTGCTTGTGGACACCTGTTCCACCAAACGCAAGATGTTGAGAATCGCCGGGGATGACAAACCCGCCGAAGTGGTGCGTAGTCGGTTGAAAAAGCTGAACGCAGACCACATTCGCTTTGTGCTGGGCTGTTTGTCAGAAACGACTGTCCCGGTGCGGAATATGAAGCAGTATCTGCTGGCATCGCTGTACAATGCACCCACGACCATGAGCCTTTATTATCAGAACAAAACGAACCACGACTTTGCGCGTGGCTCTCCGGGGAGGTGAAGTTATCGAAAAAGCACATCTGCAAACGGAACAGATACAGCAGCTTCCCATTGATGAACTGCACCCTTTTGTAAACCATCCATTTAAGGTGCAGGACGATGAAGCTATGGCTGAAACAGTGGAAAGCATCTCACAGCGCGGTATCCTCTCGCCACTGATTGCTCGTCCACGGGCAGAGGGTGGGTATGAGATCATCTCCGGCCACCGCCGCCAGTATGCAGCGAAAAAGGCTGGACTGGACACTGTGCCAGTCATTGTCCGAAATATGACAGATGATGATGCTATCATTCTGCTCGTAGACAGCAATATCCAGCGCGAGAACATCCTGCCCAGCGAAAGAGCCTTTGCTTTTAAGATGAAGATGGATGCCATTAAACGGCAGGGCGCACGTTCAGATTTAACTTCGGCGCAAGTTGCACCGAAGTTGAGTTCGGAAAAAATCGGAGAAGATTCGGGAATGAGCAAAGATACCGTAAAACGCTATATCCGCTTGACGAATCTCATTCCTAAGCTGCTGGAGCTGGTGGACGATAAGAAAATCTCGTTTACCCCTGCGGTGGAATTGTCCTATCTGGATGCAAAACAGCAGTGTGATTTCATGGAAGTGATGGACACCACTCAAAATGCGCCCTCTCTTTCCCAAGCCCAGCGGATAAAAAAGCTGGCACAGCAGGGAAAGTTCAGCTACGACGCTGTTTATGACATTATGAACGAAGTTAAAAAGAGTGAACTGGACACCGTGACCATCAAAAATGAGACACTGCGCAAATACTTTCCGCGCAGTTATACGCCCCGGCAAATGGAAGAAAAAATCATTCAGCTTCTGGAAGCGTGGCAGCAGCAACGGCAGCAGGCCAAACTGAAAAAGCGCAAACAGGAAGCAGAACGATGAACGTAAGGCCCGGTTGGGTCTTTTATTTTTGCAAAAATTCAGGAGGTAACGCCCATGAACAATACGATTCCTTTCAATCCCACCGCAAACCGTACCGTTCGCACGGAACAGATCACCGTGGACGTGAACATTCTGTCTGTGCTGAAACACGCCACATCTCCCGGCAATGACATGGCAGATGACAATGTGTATCTCGCCGCCATCGGCCCGGACATGGAACTGACTGTCATCATGGAAGAAGATGCTCCCCACATCCTGCCCTGCTTCGATGAGAGTGATGAACTGATCGTCATTGAAAATGCTCCGCTCTACGTCAGCTACAACCCGGCGCAGATCATCAAACTGGCGGGCAAGCACTACCTGACAGGCGCGGTCGTTTTCTTCCGCACGGACAATCATGGAAACATCGTTTCCCTGACCGTGGAGGACATCTACCGTTTCCAGACCTATCTGGAAACCCACAGCGTCACACTCATGGCAGACGACCAGAAGCTGCCCTGCATCTGCATCGGTTGAGGTGCGCCATGTTGATTTTTTTCATCGGATTCGCATTTTTCGAGTTCGGCGCACTCTGCGGCTTCTTTGCCGCTGCGCTGATGCAGGCTGCAAGGGATGGTGATGAACGTGCAGGAAGAAGTCGAGCAGAAAACATTCAATATCGTGGTGTCCACCACGAAGCTGACCGCCCGGACGATTCTGAATGCTGGACGGACAGCACTTCAGCAGTATCAGTCAAAATTACTGGCCGATAAATCCAGCGGCAAGCAGAGCGTCCGTATGCTCCTGCGGCAGAATCGCGGCGTTTCCAGTGTTGAAATCGACAAAACCAATATTCGGGGATTTGAGCGGTATGCCAAAAAGTACGGCATCGACTACGCCATCCGCAAGGACAATTCTGAAGTGCCGCCCCGGTATCTGGTCTTTTTCAAAGCCCCGGATGCAGAAGCGTTCCATGCTGCTTTCAAGGAATATTCGGCATCGCTGCTGAACAAAACCAAGCGTCCCTCTGTGCTGGCAAAGCTGCATGAGCTGGTGCAGACCGCAGCGGAATTTCCCGGCAAAGTGCGCCGCAAGGAACAGGAGCGTGGATTGTGACCACGAAAAAGCTGACAAAACTGCTTGCTCTGTATCTGCCGTATATCCTGCTGGGGCTGGTGGCAACAAACATCGGTGAAGCATGGCGGCTGGCAGAAGACAAAGAACTGGGCGAACGCATTATGTCCATGATGGGAACTTTCCCGTTGGCCTTTGCAAACCCTCTGCCCAGCTTGCATCCACTGGATCTGCTTATTGGCCTTTCCTGCGGCGCAGGGCTACGGCTTGCCGTATATTTGCGCAGCAAAAATGCAAAGAAGTACCGTCATGGCATGGAGTACGGCTCTGCCCGGTGGGGCAACGCGAAAGACATTGAGCCGTTCATGGCACCCAAGTTTTCCGACAACATCATTCTGACCAAAACGGAACGTCTGATGATGTCCAACCGCCCGCCCGACCCCAAGAACGCCCGGAACAAAAATGTGCTGGTGGTAGGCGGCTCCGGCAGCGGCAAAACGCGATTTTGGCTGAAACCAAACCTCCTGCAATGTCACAGCTCCTATGTCGTCACTGACCCGAAAGGTACAATCGTGCTTGAATGTGGACAAGCCATGCTGAAAAACGGCTACAAGGTAAAAATCCTGAACACCATCAACTTCAAAAAGTCGATGCACTACAATCCGTTCAGCTACGTCCACAGTGAAAAGGACATTTTGAAACTGGTTACAACGCTTATGACCAACACCAAGGGTGAGGGGACTGGCGGCGACCCGTTCTGGGAAAAATCGGAACGTCTTTTGCTGACTGCGCTTATCGCCTATCTGCATTATGAAGCCCCAGTAGAGGAACAGAATTTTGCGACCTTGCTGGAAATGCTCAATACTATGCAGGTGCTGGAGGACGATGAGGAATACCAGAACCCGGTTGATCTGCTCTTTGAAGATTTGGCAAAAACAAAGCCGAACAGCTTTGCAGGGCGGCAGTACAAACTTTACAAGCTGGCCGCAGGTAAGACCGCAAAGAGCATCCTCATTTCCTGCGGTGCTAGGCTGGCACCATTCGACATCCAAGAATTACGCGATTTAACGATGTATGACGAACTTCAACTGGACACGCTGGGCGATAAGAAAACGGCTCTGTTCCTCATCATGTCGGACACGGACAGCACCTTTAATTTCCTGATTTCGATGGTGTACACCCAGCTTTTCAATCTCTTATGCGACAAAGCCGATGATGTATACGGCGGCAAGCTGCCTGTTCATGTGCGCTGTCTGATTGACGAGTGTGCTAACATCGGCCAGATTCCCAATCTGGAAAAACTGGTAGCTACCATCCGCAGCCGTGAAATTTCGGCCTGTCTGGTACTGCAAGCCCGCAGTCAGTTAAAAGCTATCTACAAAGAAAATGCCGACACCATCGTGGGCAATATGGACAGCCAGATTTTTCTCGGCGGTTCTGAACCGACTACCCTAAAAGAACTATCTGAAATGCTAGGGAAAGAAACGATTGATGCGTTCAACACATCGGACACGCGCGGAAACTCACCATCCTACGGCACAAATTATTCCAAATTGGGTCATGAATTATTAAGTCGAGATGAGCTGGCTGTGCTGGATGGCGGCAAGTGCATTTTGCAGCTGCGCGGTGTCCGGCCTTTTCTCTCGGACAAGTACGATTTGACCCAGCATCCCAATTTCAAACTGACCGCCGACTATGACCCTAAGAACACGTTCGATATTGAGAAATATCTGAACCGCAAAGAAAAAATCCACTCCGGTGATGAGTTCATCGTGGTGGATGCTGATTCGCTCCCGTCTGCCTGATTTGGTAGGCGGTTTTATTTTTACCTGACCAGAGAGGTACACCAGCAAATCCACTTCTGCCGCAGTTCGCGGCTCAAAAATGTACGATTTCAGGTGTGTACGGACGGTTTACAAGTTTTCAATTATAAAGGAGAAACGACTATGGAATTCTTTAACTCTGCTATCGAAGTTCTTCAGACTCTGGTTGTCGCTCTGGGTGCTGGCCTCGGTGTTTGGGGTGCTATCAACCTGCTGGAAGGTTATGGTAACGATAACCCCGGCTCCAAAAGTCAGGGTATGAAGCAACTCATGGCTGGCGGCGGCGTTGCGCTGGTCGGCATCACCCTGATTCCTCTGCTGAGCGGTCTGTTCGGCTAAGAGCCGCAGGCGGGTCTATCCCGCCTGTACATATCATTCCGCCGCTTTATACGCCCAATAGCGTCCATTCCGCACCTTGATAAGTTTTCCTTCTTTGGTCAAGGCATTCAAGATTCGGCTTGCTGTTGCGGAAGAAACATCCAAAAAATTCTGAACATCAGAATTTTGTATCGTACTATTTGTGCGGAGAAAATCTGCGATTTTTTCCCAGCGCAGTTCTTCCTTGCTCTGCATAGAGGGCTTTTCTGCGGGCTGCTCATCAATCGCTTCTTGCAAGGCTTCTTTTATGATGCCCAGCATGAACTCAATAAAAGCTGTTCCTTCGCCCTGTGCGTTAGACTGATTGATTGCCGCATAATATTCGACCTGATGGTCGTGGATGATGGATTCTATCGGGAGCCACGCAAATAAGGGATTCCACTTTGACAGCAGCAGGGTGTGCCAAAGCCGCCCTATGCGCCCATTGCCATCTGCAAACGGATGGATCACTTCAAATTCATAATGGAACACACAGCTCTTAATTAAAAGCGGAAAGGGACTGCTTTCTGTCCACTGAACCAGTTCTTCCATCAAATAAGGAACATACTGCGGCAGTGTTCCAAAATGCAGAACATTTCCTTGGTTATCCACAACACCCACAGGCCGGGAGCGGAACTCTCCAGCTTCATGCACAAGCCCCTGCATCATTGTCCGATGCGCAAGCAGGAGGTCATCAATCGAATAGGGATTCAGCTCTGCAAGGTGGTCGTAAATTTCGTAGGCATTTTTTACCTCTGCAATGTCTTTTGGAGGTGCAAGCACACGTTTGCCGGAGAGAACGGCAGTCACCTGTTCCAGCGAGAGGGTGTTTTGCTCGATTGCCAGAGAAGAATAAATCGTTCGGATGCGGTTCTGACGGCGTAGGATCGGGCTTGTGGAAAGATTTTGAGTGGAGCTGATTTTGCCTACCAGTTCACTGATTTCCATAACGTCCGAAAGGGCTGCTTCTGTGATTTCAAATGGCGGCTTCTTGTTTCGCACGGCGTATACCTCCCTGACTGTTTCTTTTATCATATCATTTCATCTATCATTCATCAATCAAAATTTTGAAAAATGATAGATGAAAATGAGGCCATTGTTCCATACAGCGACTTGAGTAGTAGCGGATAGCTCTCTGCGGTTGGCAGTTTTATAGGATGTCCGTGTCTCAAATCGTGTTTTTATCCACCCATCAACGAAAGGCGGTGCTATTATGCAGCTTTTGACCCACATTATTTTTGTTCTGAATCTTCTCAAGACCCTCATCAACCACTTCGTCTAAAGGACGGTGACTGCTGAATGGAAACTGTTCTGAAAGCCATTGCTGACTGGATTAAGGGCATCCTGACGGCGGGCATTATGTCAAACCTGTCCGGCTTGTTTGATGCCGTGAACGAACAGGTCGGTGACATTGCACAGCAGGTCGGCACACGGCCATCGGCCTTTGAACCGCGCGTTTTTGCCATGATCGAATCGCTTTCCCGGAATGTGGTTCTGCCGATTGCGGGTGTTATCCTGACTTTTATCGCCTGTTATGAACTAATCGAGATGATAACTCAGCACAACAACATGGCGCAGTTCGAGCCAGCCCTCATCATGCGGTGGATTTTTAAGACCGCTGTTTCAGTATGGTTCATCTCCAACACGTTCGATATTGTGATGGCAGTATTCGACCTGACACAGAAGGTTGTATCCGATTCCAGCGGCATTATTGCAGGAAACACCCGTGTCAACGAGATCGGCCTGTCCATGCTGGAAGCCAGCCTGATGCAAATGGATGTCGGCCCGCTGTTTGGTCTGTTCCTGCAATCGTTCTTCATCGGCATCACCATGAGGATACTCTCCATCGTCATTTTTGTCATCGTGTACGGACGTATGATCGAGATTTACTGCATGGTGAGCCTTGCGCCGATTCCCATGGCGACATGGGGCAATCATGAGCAGAGCCACATGGGAATGAACTATTTGAAATGCCTATTTGCTCTGGGATTTCAAGGCTTCCTCATTCTCATCTGCGTTGCCATCTATGCCGTGCTGATACAGAATGTGGCGATTTCCGGCGATGCCATCGGCTCCATCTGGAGCATTGTTGGTTACACCGTCCTGCTCTGTTTCAGCTTGTTCAAAACCAGCTCAGTCACGAAAAGTGTGCTGGGCGCACATTAAGGGGGTGTAAATTTTGGCCGCATATATTTCCGTTCCGCGTGACCTTACGAAAGTCAAATCGAAGGTCGCATTCAATCTGACAAAGCGGCAACTTGTCTGCTTCGGAACGGCGGCACTGATCGGAGTGCCGCTGTTTTTCGTTCTCCGAGATTCTGGCGGCAACACCGTCGCTACCCTCGGCATGATGGCCATTATGCTGCCTGCTTTCTTTCTTGGTATGTACGAGAAAAACGGTCAGCCGCTGGAAAAGTTGCTGTCACACTATGTTCAGGCGCGGTTCTTGCGCCAGAAGATTCGACCGTATCAGACCAACAACTACTATGCACTGCTTATGAAAGGAGGCGTGACCCATGCCGTTTTGGAAAAAGATCGATAAAGGCGGCAAGAAAAAGCCGCCGAAGCCCGCGGTTCCCCGGACAGCACAGCAGTCCATCCCCATGCAGCGGATGTTTGAGGATGGAACTTGCAGGGTGAAGCCGAATTATTACACCCGGACGGTTGCCTATCAGGACATCAACTATCAGCTGGCGCAACAGGAGGATAAGACTGCGATTTTCGAGGAATGGTGCAGTTTTCTGAACTTCTTTGACAGCTCTATCAAGTTTGAACTGTCCTTTGTGAATATGGCAACGGACAGTTCGGAGTTTGAGAAAAGCATCCGCATCCCGTATCAGAAAGATGGCTTTGACGATGTTCGTGCGGAGTATTCGCAGATGCTGCGCCAGCAGCTTGCCAAAGGCAATAATGGTCTGACAAAGACCAAATTTATTACCTTTGGCGTTGAGGGCGAGAGTATGCGTCAGGTCAAGGCGCGGCTCGACCACATCCAGAACGACCTGTTGAACAATTTTCACAGGCTGGGCGTACAGGCCAAGCCGCTGAACGGTGCAGAGCGGCTCAAGCTCATGCACGATATGTTCAACATGGATGGTTCCAGCAAATTTCATTTTGACTGGAAAGACCTTGTGAAAAGCGGCCTTTCGGTGAAAGATGCCATTGCGCCCACGGCTTTTGCTTTCAAAAACTCCCGAACCTTCCAGATGGGCGGCATCTACTGCGCCGCCAGTTTTCTGAGCATTACAGCATCCGACATCAGCGACCAGCTTCTGAAAGATTTCCTCGACATGGATTCCTCGCAAATCGTCACAATGCACATTCAGTCCGTTGACCAGAACCGTGCAATCAAAACGGTCAAGCGCACCATCACCGAACTTGATAGAAGTAAGATTGAGGAACAGAAGCGCGCAATCCGTGCTGGATATGATATTGACATCATTCCGTCAGATTTGGCAACGTATGGCCGTGACGCAAAAGCTCTTTTGAAGGAATTGCAGTCTCAGAACGAAAGAATGTTTTTGGTGACATTCCTCGTTCTAAACACCGGGCGCACCGAGCAGGAACTGGAAAACAACGTTTTTCAGGCCAGCTCTATTGCACAGAAGCATAACTGCAATCTGTGTAGGCTGGACTATCAGCAGGAACAGGGGCTTATGTCCTCTCTGCCGCTGGCGGACTGCCAAATCGAGATTCAGCGCGGACTGACCACCAGTTCCACCGCAATCTTCATCCCTTTCACCACGCAGGAACTTTACCAGTCCGGCAAAGAAAGTCTGTATTATGGCCTGAACGCCCTTTCCAATAATTTGATTATGGTTGACAGAAAGAAGTTGAAAAATCCAAACGGCCTTATTCTCGGTACTCCCGGCTCTGGCAAAAGTTTCTCGGCAAAGCGCGAAATCGCTAACGCCTTTCTGGTTACAGACGATGATATTATCGTGAATGACCCCGAAGGCGAA
>OLYB01003193.1_pt1 | contig 10226 bp, 9 predicted proteins | sample 1674481 | NCBI WGS metagenome assembly OLYB01 (sample SAMEA103958167, study PRJEB25191) | human gut metagenome
CATTCGATTATATATTTAGAGACTGGCTCTATAGAAGTCTGGTATTTCTGGTAATCTCTTGTCCTTGTGCACTCGTTGTCAGTATCCCGTTAGGATACTTCGGAGGAATCGGAGCCGCTTCTCGCGCGGGTATCCTATTTAAAGGTGGCAACTACCTGGATGCCATCACACAAATAAACACAGTGGTATTCGACAAAACAGGTACGCTGACAAAAGGAGTTTTCGAAGTACAACACGTAGAAAGCGTCTTATCTACCCAAGAAGAATTATTACGATACATCGTCTCTGCCGAACAACAGAGCACCCACCCGATAGCCCGCGCCATCAGTGAATATGCCGATAAGAAAGAAATCCCCCTACTCCCCTCTTCCGCCACAACAGAAATCCCCGGGCATGGGCTGGAAGTATATCTGGACGGACACAAAGTATTGGTAGGAAATCCACGACTGCTCTCCCGTTATCAAATAGCCTATGGAATTGAACGCAATAGCAGATACCATTGTTGTCTGTGCTGTCGATGGTGTCTATGCCGGTTATCTGCTGTTATCGGATACTCCGAAAGAAGATGCCATAACCGCCGTCAAAGAGCTAAAAACATTAAATATTGATAATATACAGATCTTATCTGGAGACAAACAAGCAATTGTTTCTAAATTAGGGACGGAATTAGGGATATCACAGGCATACGGCGATCTATTACCGGAAGGAAAAGTTGCTCATATTGAAGCATTAAAAACCAATCCCTCCAATCGTATCGCCTTCGTGGGAGACGGTATCAATGATGCACCTGTACTTGCCATGAGCAATGTCGGCATAGCGATGGGAGGGTTGGGAAGTGACGCGGCTATCGAAACTGCAGATATCGTTATACAAAACGACCAACCCGCCAAAGTAGTTACCGCCATTCGTATCGGCCGTGCAACGAGACGCATTGTATGGGAGAATATCATTCTCGCTTTCGGGGTTAAGTTCGCAGTGCTGCTATTAGGCGCTATCGGCATAGCCACCATGTGGGAAGCGGTCTTCGCCGATGTCGGAGTTGCTTTAATCGCAATCCTTAATGCCATACGGATACAGAAAAAGAAATTCTGACCTCCTGTGGAAAGATGGAAATTGTTCTATCGGGGAAAGAAAGGTATTCGGGAAAAGTAAAATACCGTAAAAAAGGAACACTTATTATGGAAGAAGATATTTATTTGAAAAAACTGGCGCAACGGAACATCAAGCCGACTGCCATGCGGTTGCTTATCCTTCGCGCCATGATGCAGTTTGACCGTGCTTTCAGCCTGCTCGACCTGGAAACATACTTGGATACAGTGGATAAATCCACACTATCACGTACCATCAACCTCTTTCTGAAACATCATCTGATACATGGTATAGACGACGGTTCCGGTTCACTGAAATATGCAGTCTGCGGCAATGAATGTAATTGTGATATTGACGATTTACATGTACACTTTTATTGTACAAACTGTCATCGGACATATTGTTTGCGGAATATCCATATACCCACCGTAAGTCTTCCCCAGCACTTTACAGCAGAAAGTATCAATTATGTGATAAAAGGATTGTGCGACCATTGCTCACACTAAATAAAACAAAAAGGTCACACAAAGAGACTAAAACTCCCCCGATACCGGCTTTTGAACCGCACTCCAAAAGTTAACCACGAAACTTTTGGAGTGCAGTTTGATTTCCTGCCTGACAATCGGGGGAGTTTTATATTCTATTCGATGGTTACCGCAGTTCCGGTAGCTGTTACCATTAGCATGCTTCCGCTACCTCCTACGGTTTCATAATCCAGATCGACACCGATAACGGCATTGGCTCCCAAACGGGCAGCTTGTTCTTCCATCTCTCTAATTGCCGTATCTTTCGCCTGTCTCAGCACCTCCTCATATGCTCCGGAACGTCCGCCTACAAAATCGCGGATACCCGCCAAAAAATCACGAAACACATTGGCACCGATAATCGTCTCACCGGAAACGATACCATAATAACGAATTATTCTTTTCCCTTCAATAATGGGAGTGGTTGTTACTAACATACTCTTTTCTTTTTTAGTTTACTTGTACCAAATTAGACGTACAAACGACCTAAAAAGTTGCAGTTTCTTCCTGTTTTTTTCCCCATCCGGGATTCTGGATAAGTTTCGAATCCGGATAATCTATCTCTTGCTGAGGGATAGGCAGAAGCTGCTGATAGCTCTCTATCTTCAACTGTCCGGTAGCAAGATCATTACGACGCAAGAAAGCGAAGTAACTGCCAAAGCCTTTCAACTCACTTTGCCAGGTAGAACGCAAAGATTCAATAAAATCGGCTCCACTGACCGGCGGTAAATTACGGGCTTGCCGTACACGATTCAGATAATCCATAGCTTCGCCTTGATTACCCAAACGATAAGCACACTCGGATGCAGACAGCAGTACCTCAGTGTAAGTAACGAAAGGCACATAATCATTCTCTTTCAATACATTTTCATACGATTCCGGTTGTGCGCTGGTCAACAACCCCCAAATAAGTTCTCTTGAATTTCGGGTAAGAGAAGCACTCGAAGACAGTTCCAAAGCATATACACCGCTATCAATGATTCGTTTTAAATGAGCATAAGCTTGATCATAAGACTTTTGATGCAGATACATCTTTGCCAATAAAGCCAACGAAGCGCCTTGTGATGGATATAAGAAACTTTCCGAAGAGTCAAATTTACCCGGTTCCAGTTTGCTGTGTTCCACACAATAATTCAAATCCTCCACTAAATTCGCGAACAAGTCTCTACTAACCAACTGCTTGGTGACAGCAAACGAATTATCATAACTTATCACATAAGGAACGTTCTCCCACCAAGATGCCAACTGAAAATACTGAACGGCAGCCAATTGATGGATGTAAGCCATAAAAGGCGGAATCTCAGTCACTCCACTCCTTTCAAGCAAACTATCAAATATTTTAATTCTGCTAATGGTACTATACACATTGCCCCAAACACTATAAAGTTTACTGTCAGAAGGTGTCAATGTATGTTCGTAAATAAAACGATAAGCCGTACTTCTACCGTCAAAACTTTGTGTATAGTAGCCATCCAAATTAGAGAAATCCTGCATAGAAGTTGCCATCATAAGAGCTATGCCGGTAATCACTTTCTGACCATCCTCTCCAAATTCCACCGGTTTAGACGGATCTCCTTTTTGCGTAAGTCTAAGATCTACCGAAAGCCTTCCACTCGTAGTATAAACCGTAATCGTTTTATCTCTCACCAAAGCACCGGCAGCCGGTTGAACCACAATCTCCAACTCATTTTCCTGAATGGTTCCCGTATAATCGATATCGGAAAACTTAAAAATCTTCAAGGTTTCCACTGATATAGACTCTCCGGGTATACCCGCCGGTTTTTCCAAAGTAACCGGCACCTTACAGTCTATCTTAACACGGAAAGTCCCGCCCTCAGCAGGGATTTCCAATTCTTCCTTATCAAGAGTCAGTGTCACATCACCACCGGCATCCGGTTCATTGCCGGCAATACCGTCTCCATCCCAATCAATGAAATAATTCAAATTGGGAACAGTAACTTCCACACCTAAATCTTTATAGCGTCTAATGATATTATCCGAAATCTCATTTACTTTCAATAACATGGAACTCTCTCGGATTTTCTCTTTAGTATCATCCATAAACCTACCTTCCGCTTTGAATTCGGAACTCAACATAGCAAGGTATTCCGTCAATTCGGCATCACTACGATCTTTCAACAAAGCAGATGAAACGACAATCAACGCACCGGCCTCCTCTGTTCCGGAAGCAATAGAGAAATTACAAACATCCTGATCGGCATAGCGCTCCAAACCAAAATTTCTCAAAACCTCCTTCTGTACTTTCGCATCAGCCTCATCAAAATCCATGATATTGTTTCTGATAAGCTGCATCATACGTTGCGTCTTCAGGTGAGTAAGGATATTAACATTAGCCTGTTTATTATCAGTCAAATTTACAATCGATTGCATGGATATCTGACCATCAGACAATTCACCGTACACCTCATTAAAGTAATACCCGTCAGCCGTAAGCAACACATATGGAGAATTCAAATTAATCTCACCGAAATCAAAGGAACCGTCATTATCAGTAATAACGCCTTGATAGACTTCACCGGTCAGATTATAATTCTTATCCAACGCCTGTGCAGTAATCTTAGAACCATTAATAAAAGGCCCTTTTTCTACCTTACCCGATACATTATATGTTTTCGGAGTAAAAATATCCTCCTTATCTTCACATCCGGCAACGAATGCCAAAATAAAAAACAAACAAAAATAGTTTAGCAGTTTATGTTTCATAGTCTATGTTATTTACGCCTTACGGCCATATTTTACCGATCCAAATCAGAACATCTTACTCACTCTCTCTATACCGGCTACAAGTGCATCTACCTCTTTCTTCGTATTGTAAATGGCAAACGAAGCACGCACTGTACCCTCTATACCGAGACGCTGCATCAAAGGCTGTGCACAATGATGCCCGGTACGCACGGCAATACCCAGCCTATCAAGTAAAGTTCCCATATCAAAATGGTGAATATCCCCCACAAGAAAGGAGATAACACTGCTTTTATGTTCTGCTTGCCCAAAGATACGGATATTGGGTATCTCCTCCAATAATTTCGTACCATAAACCGTCAGCTCGTGCTCATGGGCCGCAATATTTTCGATACCGAGCCCAGTGACGTAGTCGAGTGCTTTTGCCAATCCGGTCGTACCTATATAATCGGGTGTACCGGCTTCAAACTTAAAAGGAAGTTCATTGAAAGTTGTTTTCTCAAAAGAGACATGTTGTATCATCTCCCCTCCACCCTGATAAGGAGGCAGACGATCGAGCCATTCCTCTTTTCCGTAAAGAACACCGACACCGGTAGGTCCATATACTTTATGAGCAGAAAAAACAAGAAAGTCCGCATCGAGTTCCTGTACATCCACTTTCAGGTGAGGAACAGACTGAGCCGCATCCACCAAGAAAGGCACCCCGTGTGCATGGGCTGTAGCAATCATCTCTTTAATAGGATTGACCGTTCCCAACACATTGGAAACTTGGGTTACACTGACAATCTTCGTCCTTTCCGAAAACAGTTTTTCATATTCATCCAGCAGTAGCTCACCTTTATCGTTCATCGGAATCACCTTGATGGTAATACCCTTGCGTGCAGCCAGCAATTGCCAAGGCACGATATTACTATGATGTTCCATGACAGAAACAATCACCTCATCCCCCTCCTGCATAAATTCCTCACCAAAGCTGGAAACAAGTAAGTTTATGCTCTCTGTCGTACCACGGGTAAAAACGATTTCGTTCGTACTCCGGGCATTGATAAACCAACGGACAGTCTCACGGGAGGACTCATGCAACTCCGTAGCCTGTTGGGAGAGATAATGCACTCCACGATGCACATTTGCATTGACGGAGTAGTATTCGTCAACAATAGAATCAATCACCAAACGAGGTTTCTGCGTAGTTGCCGCATTATCGAAATAAACCAAAGGTTTCCCATAAACCGTACGGTCAAGAATAGGAAAATCTTCACGTATCTTTTGTATATCCATAATGGTAATGATTAGTGAGTTGTGATAAATAATTAGTTACCACCAATTTACTTGCATATTGCACATCCCTGGCATTTGTTCAGTTCACCCCGGAAACGTTTTTCCACCAACAGGTGTAAACGATCTTTCAAGGCATCCAGACGGATCGTATCTATTACCTCATTCACAAAAGCAAACATCAGCAACAGGCGGGCCTCCTTTTCCGAGATACCACGCGCACGCATATAGAAAAGAGCACCCTCATCCAACTGACCTACCGTAGCGCCATGAGAACACTTCACATCATCGGCATAGATCTCCAACTGCGGTTGTGTATACATACGGGCATCACGTGTAGCACACAGATTACGGTTAGTCTGCTGTGAATTTGTATGTTGTGCATCCGGACGTACCAATACCAATCCGGCAAAAGCACCGACAGCCTGATCGTCAAGTACATACTTGAACAGTTCATTGCTGGTACAATTAGGAACTGCATGGTCTATCATGGTGTTATTATCCACATGCTCGTTCTTGTCTGCAATGGCCATACCGCAAAGATTTATTTCCGCTCCCTCTCCGGCAAGGGTCACTTCAGTAGTGTTACGGGTAGTACCGTTGTGCAATGTCATACCATTCAACAGTACATTACTGTTTGCTTCCTGCCGTACATAAAGGTTACTGATACGTACCGTACTTGTATGCGTCTCTTCCAGTTCATACAGATCGAATACAGAGTTCTCTCCGGCAAATACCTCGATAACCTGTGTTGACAGGAAATTCACATTATCCATAGCATGGTCACAAATCAGCAGACGTGCCTGCGCTCCATCTTCAAGGATTATCAGTACACGACGGTTTACCATGAAATTAACATCGGCACGCAAAATATTTACCAACTGAATAGGTCTTTCAACGATCACATTTTTAGGCACATACATCAATATTCCGTCCTGAGCGAAAGCTGTATTGAAAGCCGTCACTCCGTCTTTTGAAGTATCAGCAAGCTTACCATAATATTTCTTCACCAGCTCAGGGTGCTGTTCCGCCATTTCTTTCAACCCACCGAATAATACTCCCTCTGGTAAGTGAGATTTAGGCAGTTTCCTGCTATAGAACGCATCGTTCACTACAAAGAACAAAGACGTACTCATGTTCGGCACATCGCATTTGAACACCTCATAAGGATTCACCGGAATCTCCAACCGGTTCAAATTAAGTCCGTAATCGGGTTCAAAGAATTTGCTGATATCCGTGTATTTATATTTCTCCTGCTTGCGTGTCGGAAACCCTAACCGCTCGAAATCGGCAAAAGCCGCAGCACGCGGTGCATTCATCACCTCAGCACTATGCCGGCAAATCATAGCTTCCGTTTGAGAAAATAAATCTATATATTGTTGTTCTACAGTCATCTTATTGATTTATGAGTTATAGATTATGATTATAAATCATCAACCTCTTTCTTAATCCAATCGTATCCTTTCTCTTCCAACTCAAGCGCCAGTTCCGGGCCGCCGGTCTTCACGATACGTCCTTTATAAAGCACATGTACGACATCCGGTTTGATATAATCCAACAGACGCTGGTAGTGAGTGATAACGATACAACTCGTATCGGGAGTTTTCAATTTATTAACCCCTTCAGCTACGATACGAAGTGCATCGATATCCAAACCGGAATCTGTTTCGTCAAGGATACTGAGACGCGGTTCGAGCATAGCCATCTGAAATATTTCGTTACGTTTCTTCTCGCCACCGGAAAAGCCTTCATTCACCGAACGGTTGGCAAGCTTGTTATCCAATTCTACCACTGCCCGTTTCTCACGCATCAGTTTCAAGAATTCACTGGCCGTCAGGGCAGGAAGTCCCTTATACTTACGTTGTTCATTCACAGCCGCACGCATGAAATTCACCATACTCACTCCCGGAATTTCTACCGGATACTGGAAACTAAGGAAAATGCCTTCATGGCTACGGTCTTCCGGACTCAACTCCAGCAGATTCTTACCATAAAAAGTCACACTCCCCTTCGTCACCTCAAACGCCGGGTTGCCCACCAGCACGGAAGAAAGCGTACTCTTACCCGAACCATTGGGCCCCATGATAGCATGTACTTCTCCTGCATTCACAGTCAGGTTGATGCCTTTCAATATCTCTTTGCCATTAATACTGGCATGTAAGTCTTTTATCTCTAACATGATTATATTTACGATTTTACAATTTACGATTTACGATTGGTAATACTTCTAAGACGATCCGCATTTACAATCCAGTTTCAATTGTAAATCGTAAATCGTCTGACCGTCCAATCATCCCACGCTGCCTTCCAACGATATCGTCAGTAGCTTTTGTGCCTCCACGGCAAACTCCATCGGAAGCTTGTTAAGCACCTCTTTGGCATATCCGTTTACAATAAGCCCGATAGCATCCTCAGTCGGGATACCGCGCTGATTACAATAGAATATCTGGTCTTCACTGATTTTACTGGTTGTAGCTTCATGTTCCACTACAGCCGTCTCATTATGAATATCCATATAAGGGAAAGTATGGGCGCCACATTTATCGCCCAACAGCAGTGAGTCGCATTGACTATAATTACGAGCATTATCCGCTTTCTCGGATACGCGAACCAGACCACGATAGGAGTTCTCACTCTTTCCGGCCGAAATTCCCTTACTTACAATCGTACTGCGGGTATTCTTTCCAAGATGTATCATCTTCGTACCGGTATCTGCCTGTTGATAATTGTTTGTCACTGCCACCGAATAAAACTCGGCTGTAGAGTTATCACCGGAAAGAATACAGGAAGGGTATTTCCAGGTAATCGCCGAACCGGTCTCTACCTGTGTCCACGAAAGTTTGCTATTTACTCCCTTACAGTTACCACGCTTCGTCACAAAGTTATAAACACCTCCTTTTCCTTCGGCATCACCCGGATACCAGTTCTGAACAGTAGAATATTTCACTTCAGCCCGATCATGCACCATGATTTCCACAATGGCGGCATGCAACTGATTTTCATCACGCATCGGTGCGGTACATCCTTCCAGATAAGAGACATACGAATCTTCATCGGCCACGATCAAAGTACGTTCAAACTGCCCTGTATTTGCCGCATTGATACGGAAATAAGTCGAAAGTTCCATCGGACAGCGAACGCCTTTCGGTATATAGACAAATGAACCGTCGGAGAATACAGCCGAATTCAAAGCTGCAAAGAAATTATCACGATAACCAACCACCGAGCCAAGATATTTCTTCACCAAGTCGGGATGTTCACGAACCGCCTCACTGAATGAGCAGAAAATAATTCCCTTCTCCATCAATGTCTCCTTAAAAGTAGTCTTTACAGAAACAGAGTCCATCACAGCATCCACCGCCATCCCGCTCAGCGCCATCTGCTCTTCCAACGGGATACCTAATTTATTGAACGTTTTTATCAACTCCGGATCTACCTCATCCATACTTTTCGGCCCTTCTTTCTTCTTTGTCGGGTCGGCATAATAAGATATTGCCTGATAATCTATTTCAGGAATTCGGAAATGCGCCCAAGTAGGCATCTCTAACGTCAGCCAATGGCGATACGCTTTCAAACGGAACTCCAGTAACCATTCCGGCTCCTCCTTTTTGGAAGAAATGAGACGGATAACGTCTTCATTGAGTCCTTTCTCAATGATATCCGTATGTACCTCCGTAGTGAAGCCATATTTATACTTCTCCTGCGTAAGTTCCTTTACATATTTATTGGGTTCTTCTTGTTGCATCATTTAATTGAGTATATATTGTTGTGTCACTTCTTTTGCCACAGGGAAAAATATTCCCGCAAACCTTTCCATAGGATAATATAACACAGATTCCTCCTTCTTTGTTTTACTAATCAATGTGTTATCTGCATCGATAAATTCTATTACGCAAATTATCAGACTGGTAAGCAACAGAAACTTCAATGCTCCCAAACCACTGCCAAGCCAACGGTTCAGCCATCCCAAAGAAACAGCCTCCATCGCTTTTGTCAACAAAGATGCCACTAAAGTAAAAGTTAGTGGCACAGCAATCCAGATGATAACAAAAGCAAGAATCTGCGCAACCGTCATCGAATCGGTTATCGTAGGACAAAGCTTCTCAGCCAATGACGCATACAACGCCTTTGCCGCCAGCAATCCCACGATTAGTCCCAATATGGAAGCAAGCTGCCTAATGAAACCCTTCATAAAGCCAACAACCACACCGGCACCAACAATAACCAAAATCACAATATCGATAGTTGCCATAAATACAGTTGAAAGTTAAAAGTTGAAAGTCTGAATACAGTTGAGAGTTGAGAGTTAAAAACCAACAGTGCTGCTATCACACTGCAAGTAACTTTCAACTTTCAACTCTCAACTTTCAACTAAATAAGGCTTATAGCGTTTGTTTTACCTCTACCTCTTCATAAGTTTCGATCATATCGCCTATCTTCAGGTCGTTTGTACCTACCAGACTAATACCGCACTCGAAATTCGTGCCGACTTCTTTCACATCGTCTTTGAAACGTTTCAATGCGTTGATAGCACCCGAGAAGATAACGATACCGTCGCGAATCAAGCGCGCCTTGTCGCTGCGTTTCACTTTTCCGGTCTTTACCATCGCCCCGGCAACCGTACCGACTTTCGTT
>OLYB01003201.1_pt1 | contig 10208 bp, 9 predicted proteins | sample 1674481 | NCBI WGS metagenome assembly OLYB01 (sample SAMEA103958167, study PRJEB25191) | human gut metagenome
CACCCCGCCCGCGAAGCCGATCCAGGCGATACCGGGGCCCGAAACCACGGCTCCGCCGATCGCGGTACCCGTGCCAATACCGAGGTTGAACAGGCCCGAGAAGATCGACATGGCGACGGCCGACGAGTCCGCCGGCGTGTACTTGATGAGCTCGGCCTGAAACGCCACGTTAAAGGCCGTGGCGCAGCAACCCCACAGTGCGCAGACGGCAAGCACTGTCACGAGCGACGATGCGGCCGGCCCCATGAGCAGCAGGGCCACCGGCACGCCGGAGAGCGTGATAGCCAAGAACGGGAAGCGATGCCCATCGAACAGGCGGCCGAACAGCCAGCTTCCGAGCAGACCGGAGCAGCCGAACGCCGTCAGCGTCATGGTGATAGCGCTTGCGTCGACATGGGCGACCTGAGCCAGGAAAGGCTCGATATAGCTGTAGCTTGCGTAATAGCCGGTCGCCATGAAGACCGTGACTGCGTAGAGCGCGATGAGGAGCGGGTTCTTGAGCAGCTCGGGCAGCTGTTTGACGGTAAAGCGCTCACCCGCCGGCATGGCCGGGAACACCGCTGCCTGGTAAACGGCCGCGATGGCTGAGAGGCCCCCGACCACGGCAAACGTCATGCGCCAGCCCACGGCCAAGCCAATGGCGCGGCCGAGCGGCAGGCCAAAGATCTGCGCGATGGACGAGCCCGTAGCGATCATGCTGATGGCGAGCGCCCCGTGGCGTGTGTCAACCAGGCGCGACGCCATAATCGAGGCGACCGACCAGAACACGGCATGTGCGCAAGCGACCACCAGGCGCGCGCAGACCAGGATGGGATAGGTCGGCGCCACGGCGGACAGGAACTGACCGAGCGAGAACACGGCAAGCACGCCCAGCAGCATCCGCTTGAACTCAAAGCGCGAGGCGAACACCATGAGCGGCAACGACAGCAGCATGACGCCCCAGGCATAGACCGAGATCATGATGCCAGCTTGGGCCTCGGTGAGCGAGAACGACGCGGCGATATCAGTCAAAAGGCCGATGGGCATAAACTCCGACGTGTTGAACACGAACGCACAGCAGGTGAGCCCGACGAGTGGGAGCCACTGCCTGAGCGTGATGCCGTCTTGCCTTGCCTGACTCATATATAACATCTCCAATCATTTTGAGCGGAGGCGATTATATAGCAACGGTCCCGCATCCGTCAGTAACGGACACGGGACCGAAACAATTCGATACACAGAGGTTGCGCCGTCAATAAATAACTAAGCCAACCCCAGCAATATGCCCGCCGAATGCACGACAAACGCCACGATCCAGGCGACCGTCACTTGAAACGCGAACACGGCAACGGCGTAGCGCGCGCCCAGCTCGCTCTTGACGGCGCCGATGGCAGCCACGCAGGGCGGATACAGCAGCACGAACACACAGAACGCGGCGGCGGCCTGCGGGGACGCGAACAGCGCGGCGACGGCCGTCCCGCCCTCCGCGCCCGTCAGCACGGCCAGCGTGCTGAGCACAGCCTCCTTCGCCGTCAGGCCGGTGAGCAGCGCGGCGGTCAGCCGCCAGTCGTCCTCGCGCTCGACCGTGCCTTCATAGACCGGCTCCGCCATGGCGGCGAGTGAGCCGTGCAGATAGCTGCGGTAGAGCTTCAAAAACCGCTTTCCGTCGCGGCGGCCGGTGCTGTAGGCCGACTGCTCCGGTGTGCGGGGCTGCAGGGCGTGGTGTATGCGCATCCGGTGTTCCTCCTCATGCTCGAAAGGTGTCAAATCGTTTATAAACTATTATACGCATTGCGCCGCCGCGCGTCAACCGGGGAAGCGCTCGGGTGCAGACGTTGCCTCCGGCGACGGTGTCGGCGTCGGCTCTGTGCTGGGCTCGGGCGTGGGCTCCGGCTCCGGTTCGGGCGTCGGCATCGGGGGCAGGATCACCTGCGGCGGGGCGTTCGGCGTGGGGCTCGGCGTGGGCGCGGCCGTCTGCACCGGCGTGGGCGCGGGAGCGGGGGGCTTGCGCGGGATGCTGCCGACTGCGATCCACAGCGCGGCGACTACGGCACAGAGCACCGCCAGGATCACGGAGACGGTGAGCACCCACTCGCGGCGGCGCGCACGCGCCTGCTTTTTGCGCTGCGTCTCCTGCTCGGCGATGCGCTCGGCCGAGACTTCGAACCGCCGCGTCTGCGACAGCTCCTCGACCGGCGGCTGCGGCAGGGGAACGACGGTCTCGGGGTCGAGTGCCGTGATCTCGATGAGCACGAGCGTGATGTTGTCGCCCGCTCCGGCGTCGAGCGCCTGCGCCATGAGCGCCTGCCCCAGCTCCGGCAGCGGCATATCCGCGCCGAGCACCGCCTGCAGGCGGCTGTCGCTGAGCTTTCCGGTCAGCCCGTCGGTGCACAGCAGCAGCCGGTCGCCGACGGCGAGCGGCACACCGGCCGCAAAGTATGGCATGAGCCGCTGGCGCGCGCCGAGCATGCCCAGATACTGCGTGAGCACGTGCCGGTCCGGACTGTCGTCCGCGTCATCCGCGTCGCCGGCGGCACCGGCATCGAGCCGCTCCTGATACTTGGTGTGGTCGCGCGAGATGCGCTGCAGCGCGCCGCCGCGCTGCAGATAGATGCGGCTGTCGCCGACGTTGCAGCAATAGGCGTGGTTTCCGGTCAGGTGCACGGTCGCAGCGGTCGAGCCGCTGACCTGACCGCTGGCCGCGATCATGTCGCACACGGCGACGTTTGCGCGCCGGAAGAAATCGAGCGCGTCAAACGGCTCATCGCTGCTGCATCGGTGCAGTGTCTGCGCGCACAAAAGCGCCGCCTGTTCGCCGTTTGCCTCACCGCCCATGCCGTCGAACACGCCATAGATCAGCCGCTTGCTCTCCTGCTCGGCGGCCGCCTCGGCCACGGGGACGGCGGCATCGCGCTTGAACGTGCCGTTGCAGTAGTAGTTGTCCTCATTATTATCCCGGCCGGAGCCGATGTTTGTCTGCGCGTAACACAGCACACGCATCGCGCATTCCTCCCATGATGGTCTTCTTCCGCTATCGTATCGTTCGGCGGCCGGTTTGTCAACGTGTTGTCGGGGCGGAGAACGGAAAAAATGCAGCGGTGCGCCCATTTTTGCCCGACTGGGGATTCCATCGGCGGCGGATTTGTGCTATGCTGAAAGCAAAAGGGCGCTGCCGCGCGTGCGGCGGCGATGGGGGAACGGATATGAACGAACGATTGGATGCGGCGCTCGAGCAGCTGCCGTTCTGGCCGAACCTGACCGAGCCGCAGCGCGAGCTTGCGCGCCGCGGCGCGCGTCTGGCGCAGTATGACCGTGGTGCACTCGTGCACGGGTGCGACGGGCAGTGCCTCGGCATGATCCGGGTACAGAGCGGGCGTCTGCGTGCGTGCATGCTCTCGGACGACGGGCGTGAGATCACGCTCTACCGCCTCACGGACGGGGATGCCTGCGTGCTCGCGGCGGCGTGCGTCATCCGGCAGATCACGTTCGAGGTGCAGCTCGTGGCCGATGCGCCGACGGAGCTGCTCATCCTCGGCGCGCACGTGTTCCAGCAGCTCGCGGCGGAGAATATCTATGTCGAGTGCTGCATGTACCGGCTTGCCACCGAGCGCTTTTCCGACGTCATGTGGGCGATGCAGCAGCTGCTGTTCACAAGCTTTGACAAGCGCCTTGCGCAGTACCTCTGGGACGAATCCGGCCATGCCCGTGCCCCCGTGCGCGCCACGCATGAACAGATCGCGCGCGACACCGGCGCCGTGCGCGAGACCGTCACGCGCATGCTGCGCCACTTTGCCGATGACGGCGTCGTGTCGCTCGGCCGCGGCACGGTCACGGTCACGGACGCGCAGAAGCTGCGCAGCCTCGCCGGAATGTGACTTTGCCACAGAACGCAGGTGTAAAATCTGTTAAAATCCAATCAACAAATCCAAGATACCGATTCGGAAAGGAAGATCCCTATGCTGACACTTACGAAAGAAAACTTTGCGCAGGAGGTCCTGCAGTCTGACAGACCCGTGCTCGTGGATTTCTGGGCAACGTGGTGCGGCCCCTGCCGCATGATGGCGCCCGTGGTCGAGGAGCTCGCCGCCGAGCATCCGGAATACAAATTCGGCAAGATCAATGTCGATGAGCAGCCGGAGCTCGCAGGTGAGTACCGCATCATGAGCATCCCGACGCTGATGGTTTTCCGCGGCGGTCAGGCCACGGCCGTAAAGGTCGGCGTGACGCCGAAGGAAGAACTGCTCAGCCTCCTCGGCTGAGACCGGGAAAAACCAGAAACATTTGAAGGAGGAGACAACGTATGCACTGCACTGTGAAAATGACCGAGGACCTGTACTGGGTCGGTGCGTCCGACCGCCGTCTGGCGCTGTTTGAGAGCGTGTATCCCATCCCGCGCGGCGTGTCGTACAACGCCTATGTCCTGCTCGACGAGAAGACCGTCCTGCTCGACACGGTGGATCAGTCCGTCGCCGGTCAGTTCTTTGAGAACCTTGCCTTTGTTCTCGGCGACCGCCCGCTGGACTACATCGTCGTGCACCACATGGAGCCGGACCACGCCAAGACGCTCGAGGAGACCGTGCGCCGTTATCCCGAGGCGAAGATCATCTGCAACGCGAAGATCCGCGACATGATCCGCAACTACTTCACCTTTGACATCGACAGCCGCGCCATCCTCATGGCCGAGGGCGGCACCTACTGCTTCGGCAAGCACACGTTTGCCTACGTCATGGCGCCGATGGTGCACTGGCCGGAGGTCATGGTCAGCTTTGACACCACGACCGGCACGCTCTTTTCCGCCGACGCCTTCGGCACGTTCGGCGCGCTCAGCGGCAACCTCTATGCCGATGAGTATGACTTTGAGCACGACTGGCTGCCCGATGCCCGCCGCTACTACACGAATATCGTCGGCAAGTACGGCACGCAGGTGCAGGCGCTGCTCAAGAAGGCGGCCACGCTTGATATCCGCATGATCTGCCCGCTGCACGGTCCGGTCTGGCGCAAGAACATCGGCTGGTTCGTCGATAAGTACAGCAAGTGGAGCTCCTACACGCCCGAGCAGGACGGCAGCGTGCTCATCGCCTACTCCTCCGTCTACGGTCACACCGAAAACGCGGCGCAGGTGCTCGCGACCATGCTGGCCGAGCGCGGCGTGCGCAACATCGCCATGTACGACGTCTCCGTCACGCACCCGAGCTATGTCGTGGCTGAGGCCTTCCGCTGCAGCCACCTCGTGTTCGCGTCCACGACGTATAACGCCGGCATCTTCTGCAACATGGAGACGGCGCTGCTCGACATCGCGGCACACAACCTCCAGAACCGCACCATCGCCCTGATCGAAAACGGCTCCTGGGCGCCGACCGCCGGCAAGCTCATGCGCGGCATCCTCTCCAAGCTCAAGGACGTGACCATCCTCAATGAGACGCTCACCATCAAGTCCTCACTCAAGGACGATCAGCTCGCAGCGCTCGCCGAGATCGCGGACGCGCTTGTGGCCTCCATGCCGAAGCCGCGCCCGATCGTCAACGAGGGCAAGCAGAATCCCGCCGCGCTCTTCAAGTTCCAGTACGGCCTGTTTGCACTCTCCGCCCGCGAGGGGGACAAGGACAACGCCTGCATCATCAACACCGCCATCCAGATGGCCAACAAGCCCGAGCGCATCTCCATCTCGGTCATCAAGGCCAACCACACCTGCGGCATGATCGAGCGCACCGGCGTGTTCAATCTCTCGCTGCTGACGAAGGAAGTGCCGTTTGCATTCTTCCAGCACTTCGGCTTCCAGTCCGGCGCGGAGGTGGACAAGTTTGCAGACTGGAGCGACTGCGCCCGCAGCGACAACGGCCTGTATTACATCAACCGCTACACGAACGCCATGTTCTCCTGCCGCGTCGTTGAAAGCTACGATCAGGGCAGCCACCGGCTGTTCATCGCCGAGATCACGGAGTCCAAGCTCTTCAGCAACGACGAGACCGTGACCTACGACTACTACCGCAGCCACATCAAGCCCGCTCCGCCGAAGCTCGCCCCCGCCGAGAAGGCGACCTGGGTCTGCTCCGTGTGCGGCTATGTGTACGAGGGCGAGACGCTCCCGGCCGATTTCATCTGCCCGCTGTGCAAGCACCCGGCGTCCGACTTCGTCAAGCACGAGGCCAAGCCCGCGGAAAAGCGCGTCGGCTTTGTGTGCACCGTCTGCGGCTACGTGTACGACGGCGCGGATATGCCGGATGACTTCATCTGCCCGCTGTGCCACCACCCGAAGTCCGATTTCAAACCGCTTGCGTAAGTTCCCCGATATTGCAAAAACGACGTGACCGTCTTGGTCACGTCGTTTTCTTGTTTTGCGCTCAGCGCTTGTCGATCACGTCGATGATCTCGCCCACGAACGCGAGATGCGGCTGCCAGCCGCCGTGAAAGTCGGGGTACACCTGCGGCATCGAGGCGTAGTATGCCTGCACCTCCGGCGCAAGATCCTCTGCGGTGAACTGGTGCTGGTAGAGCTTTTTGCACAGGAAGGTCAAGTTCGCCTCCGCGTAGGTCACGCCCTGTCCGAAGGCCACCGGTGTCAGTCCGGCTGCGGCGGCCTTGTCGCCGTCTCTGCCGGAGTGCGAGCCGATGTAGCCCAGCGCACGCCTGCACTCCGGCGGGTAAAAGCTGACGGTGAACGTGTCGCCGCGCTCTAAGAATTCGCAGGTGTAGCGCGCCGGATGCACGTAGACCGTGACGGCCGGGCGGCTTCTGCCCGTCGGTCCCCAGAGGTTGCCCAGACTGCCCCAGCCGACCGTGCAGCTGTTGTAGTGTTCGATCGAGCCGGCGGTCACGAGCGCCCACTGCCGGTCAAAGAGCTCAAAGACGTTGTATGCTTTCTGCTTGAAGTTTTCCATGTTGATCCACTCCGTCATGATCGCCGCGCAGTGCGGCGGTGTGTGTTATTCCTTCGGCAGCACGTGCATCCAGTTTTCGGCAAAGAGCGCGTGGAGCAGCGGCTCGTCATAGCCGCGCGCCGCGAGCGCCGCGTAGAGCTTCGGGTAATCCTGAATACCGGTGACGCCGCCGCCGAGCGTGTCGCACCCGTCGAGATCGCCGCCGAGCGCGAGCGTTTCTGCACCGCCGAGGTCGAGCAGGTGCTCGATGTGGCGCACGACGGCGTCCATATCCGCGCCGCCGAGAAAGTCCGTGTAGAGGTTGAGCCCGACCACGCCGCCGCTGTCGCGGATGGCGCAAAAGAGGTCGTCGGAGAGGTTGCGCGTGTGCGCGCACACGGCGCGGCTGTTCGCGTGCGAGGCAATCACCGGGCCGAGCCCGAGACGCACCACATCCCACGCTGCCGCCTCCGACAGGTGCGACACGTCCGGCAGCATCCGGTGGGCATACAGCGCGCGCACAAAGTCGCGCCCCTGCACCGTGAGCCCCTGTGTGGGCGCGTCGCAGTGCGAGCCTGCGAGGGCGTTTGCGTGGTTCCATGTCAGCGTCACATACACGCACTCCCACGCCGCGGCTTCATCCAGCCCTTTGGGGTCGCAGTCGAGCAGCTCCGCCCCCTCGATGCCGAGCAGCGCAGCCGTTTTCCCGGCTGCCCATGCCGCGCGCACGTCCCGCGCCGTGCGGCAGCGGCGCACGAGGTCGGCGTTGCGCGCACATTCGCGCTCGAGCAGCGCGTGCTGCCGCCGCGCGACGGTATGGAGCGGCTCGCTTGCCGCGGCACTGTCGGCAAAGATCGCGAAGATCTGCGCGTGCTGCCCAAGCGCCGCGCAGCGCGTGAGGTCGACGTGGCCGGTGTTTTGCCGCAGCGCGCTGCCGCGCTCGAGGCAGCGCGCGAGCGTGTCGCAGTGCCCGTCAAAGCTGCGCATCATGCGTCCTCTCTCCGGGTCACGGCCTCGAGATAGTCGTAGTACGGCAGCAGGAAGCCGAACCCGCGCACGAGCTCGTCCGTCAGCGCGGGGGAGAAGAGCAGGTCGTCGTGCGCGCGCACGCACGAGAGATCGAGCACGCGCTTGTTGTACCACGGAGAGAGCAGCGCGCCGGGGTCGCCCTTCGGCCGGACATAGTCCTGCCCTGCGAGCACGAAGGTGCTCTGCGCGTTCAGGTGCTCTGCCAGCTCTGTCAGCGGCAGGGGGTCTGCGTCGATCGCACGGCGGAAGCACGCCATCGTGTTTGCCTTTGCCCAGTAGCAGCCCATGCCGTAGCTGTAGTTGTGCGGGGTGATCTCAAAGTAAAACGCAGGGATCTCCGGCCCGCGGCTGCTGTCGCAGCGCAGCGTGAACCAGAGGCTCTCCTTGTACGGCCCGCTGCCGTGCAGCCGCCGCGCGTCGCGGTAAATGCGCGCCACGTGCAGGTACCACTTCTGCTGCGGGTATGCCTGCTCGAGCGCGGCGGTCACATCGGCGGCCAGCGCCTTCATCGGCCGGTCGAGCGTGTCGAGAAAAACCTGCTTGTGCTCCAGAAACCACGGGCGCTCGTTGTGAAAGCGCAGCTCCCAGAGAAAGTCGATCGTTGCGTCGGAAAAGCCAGTGAACATATGTGTTGCTCCTTATCGTGCCTTGAAAGTATCCTCATCTTACTCCGAAAGGTGCGCGCTTGCAAGAGACGCACACAGTGCAAATTGCCGAATCATGGTTGCTTTTTTATCAAATCTTTTGTATACTGTTCTTTGCGTGCCTTAGCACGCAGAGAAAAAGAAAACTGTAGAGGAGACAAAACATGATTGAATCAATTGACAGAGTTGTCAATGCGATCGGCGGTTTTTTGTACCGGCCGTACATCGTGCCTCTGTTTCTGCTCGCCGCGGGTCTGTATTTCACGATCCGCACCGGGCTGATCCAGTTCCGGCTGTTCGGTGAGTCGATCCGCGTTGTCAAGGAAAAGCCGAAAGAGAAGGGCAGCATTTCGTCCTTCGGTGCGCTCATGGTGTCCACGGCGTCGCGCGTCGGCACGGGCAACATCGTCGGTGTGTCCACGGCCATCTGTCTCGGCGGCTTTGGCGCCGTGTTCTGGATGTGGGTCGTGGCGCTGGTCGGCGGTGCGAGCGCATTTATCGAGTCTGCGCTCGCGCAGGTCTACAAAAAGCGCGATGCGGACGGCAGCAGCTACGGCGGCCCGTCGTATTATATGGAGCAGGCGCTGCATCAGCGCTGGCTCGGCGTCGTGTTCGCGGTCGTGCTGATCCTGACCTATGTCGTGGGCTTTAATATGCTCGCGGCCTACAACCTGCAGGATGCGTTCGGCGGCTTCAGCTTCTATGTCAAGGGCCGCACGCCGTATATCATCGGCGCAATCCTTGCGGTGCTGTTCGCCCTGTGCGTGCTCGGCGGCGGCAAGCGCCTGACCAATGTCACGGGCGTGCTCGTGCCGGTCATGGGTCTGCTGTATATCGTGATGTCGCTCGTCGTCGTGTTCATGAACATCAAGATCTTCCCGAGCGTCATCGCCAACATCTTCCGCGATGCGTTCAACTTCAAGGCGGCGTTCAGCGGCTTCACCGGCTCTTGCATCATGTGGGGCATCAAGCGCGGCCTGTACTCCAACGAGGCCGGTATGGGCTCGGCACCGAACGCAGCCGCCACGGCCGACGTCTCGCACCCGGCCAAGCAGGGCCTTGTGCAGATGCTGTCCGTGTTCATCGACACGCTGCTCATCTGCTCGGCCACGGCGTTCATGTGCCTGTGCTCGGGCGTTGTCCCGACGCCCGAGGCTGCCGGCGCCGCCTATGTGCAGGCGTCCGTGCAGCAGTCGCTTGGCAGCTTCGGTCCGATCTTCATCGCCGTGTCCATGTGCCTGTTCGCGTTCACGACGCTCATCGGCAACTATTACTACTGCGAGGGCTGCCTGAAGTACATCCTCAAGCGCGACCCGAGCAAGGCGGGCATGACGGTGTTCCGCGTGCTTGCGTCCCTGATCGTGTTCGTCGGTGCAACGGTCAGCGCCGGTCTCGCGTGGGATACGGCCGACATGCTCCAGGCCACGATGGTCATCATCAACGTCCCCGTCATCCTGATCCTCGGCAACAAGGGCGTTGCCGTGCTCAAGGACTATATGCGCCAGCGCAGCGAGGGCAAGGATCCGCAGTTCCACGCTGCCGACATCGGCATCACCGGAACGGATTTCTGGAACTAAACCGCATTTTATAACGCAAAAGAGAGCTTGTCACGAACCGTGACAAGCTCTCTTCAGTTTACCCAAGAACCTCGTAGCCTTTCGCCGCCGCAGCGGCGAAAGAAAGTCCGATCATTTTCTCC
>OLYB01003208.1_pt1 | contig 10197 bp, 6 predicted proteins | sample 1674481 | NCBI WGS metagenome assembly OLYB01 (sample SAMEA103958167, study PRJEB25191) | human gut metagenome
TCTCAGGGTTGGGGTAGGAGCAGGTGGTAAAGTAGCCGTTGGGGTACTCCTGCTCAGGCACGATGGTGATATCGGTGATGCCCATATCGTTCAGCACATGGGTCACGGGCACCAGACCGGAACCGTTCAGGGGGCTGTACACCAGCTTCAGGCCGGCAGTCCGGCACAGGCCGGGGCGCACCTGACGTGCCTCGATGGCATCGTACAGGGCCTTTTTGCAGTCATCGCCCACAAAGCGGATCAGGCCCTGCTCCACGCCCTCGGCAAAGGAGATGTACTTTGCGCCGGTCAGAACATCGGTCTTCTGGATCTCATCATAGACGATGGCGGCGGCATCATCGGTCATCTGGCAGCCATCCGGGCCGTAGGCCTTGTAGCCGTTGTACTTGGCGGGGTTGTGGGAAGCGGTGACCATGATACCGGCATTGCACTCGTAGTAGCGGGTGGCAAAGCTCAGGGCAGGCACGGGCATCAGGGCATCATAGATGCGCACCTTGATGCCGTTGGCGGCCAGAACACCGGCGGCAGTCTTGGCAAAGACATCGCTCTTCAGGCGGCTGTCGTAGCTGATGGCGACAGTCTGGCTGCCACCCTGGGTCTTGACCCAGTTTGCCAGACCCTGGGTAGCCTGACGGACAACATAGATGTTCATGCGGTTGGTACCGGCACCCAGCACACCGCGCAGACCGGCGGTGCCAAACTTCAGGGCCACGGCAAAGCGGTCCTTGATTTCCTCGTCATTACCCTCGATCCTGCTCAGCTCCGGTTTCAGATCCGCGTCCTCCAGATCCGCTGCCAGCCAGCGCTTATACTCATCCAGATACATATTGCACACCTTACCTTTAATTCGTATTTCGCACAGGGATAGTTTTTCCAAACCTATTTATACTATAAACCTTTCCCCGGCACTGTGTCAATTCCATATTATGTAAGAATTTTTGCTCCGCAAATCATACAAATGCCACAAAGAGTTCAGCCTTTTCCATCATTTGGGGCTTTCGGGCTGTCTGCAGGGCCTGCGGCAGTGCCCGCGCATTGACAAGCCCCCTGCCCGACACTATAATTGGAACAATAGAATATTTTGCCGAGGCCGGACATTTTCCCGGTCATTTTCCCGTCGGGCCGCAGATGCGGCGTGAGGAGGCCCCCATGTATTCCGTTCTGAAAAGCTATGGTCTGAACGGCCTGAACGGCTTTGCCGTGGCCGTGGAAGCCGATGTCTCCGGCGGCCTGCCTGCCTTTTCGCTGGTGGGCCTGCCGGATTCCGCCGTGCGGGAAAGCGGCGACCGTGTCCGCTCTGCCATGAAGAATCTGGGCTACAAATGGCCCGACCGCCACATCACGGTCAACCTTGCCCCGGCGGACATCCGCAAGAGCGGCCCGGTGTATGACCTGCCCCTGCTGCTGGCGGTGCTGGCATCCTCCGGCCAGATGGAAGAACCGCCTGCCGACGCGGCCTTTCTGGGGGAGCTGGCACTGGACGGCAGCCTGCGCCCGGTTTCTGGCGTACTGCCCATGGCGCTGGCGGCGGCAGCAGACGGCATCCGCAGCCTGTATGTGCCCGCCGAAAACGCCGCCGAAGCCGCCGAGGCGGGCGGCGACGCGATGCAGGTCTATCCCGCCCGCACAGCCCGGGAGGTCGTGGATGCGCTGCGGGGCCTTGTGCCCCTTTCCCCTGCCGCCCCCATCCCCTTTGACCCCGCTTCCGGCTGGAATGCCGCCCCGGATTTTGCGGACGTGATGGGCCAGCCGCTGGCCCGCCGGGCCATGGTGCTGGCAGCAGCCGGTGGGCACAACGTACTGCTCATCGGCGCGCCCGGCACCGGCAAATCCATGCTGGCCAAGCGCCTGCCCGGCATCCTGCCGCCCCTGACCCGGGAAGAAGCCGTGGAGACGACGAAAATTTATTCCATCGCCGGGCAGATGCCCGCAGGCCGGGGCCTCGTGACGGCACGGCCTTTCCGCAGCCCCCACCACTCGGCCAGTTCGGCTGCGCTGGCGGGCGGCGGGGCGCAGTTCCGCCCCGGCGAGTGCAGTCTGGCCAACTGCGGCGTCCTCTTCCTCGACGAACTGCCCGAGTTCTCCCGCGAGAGCCTCGAAGTGCTGCGCCAGCCCCTCGAGGACGGCTGCATCACGGTCAGCCGAGCCGCCGGAAGCGCCACTTATCCCAGTCGCTTCCAGCTCGTCGCCGCCATGAACCCCTGCAAATGCGGCTACTACGGCCACCCTACCCGGGCCTGCACCTGTTCGCCCAGCGCGGTGCGGCAGTACCGCAGCCGGGTGTCCGGCCCGCTGCTGGACCGCATCGACCTCTGCGTCGAGATGGACCCGGTGGCCTTCGATGAACTGCATGGCGCTGCCCCTTCCGAGAGCAGCGCCGAGCTGCGGAAACAGGTCCTTTCTGCCCGGGCCATCCAGGCCCAGCGGTACGCTGCTCCCGGCTACGAGGATGTGCGCTGCAACGCCCAGCTCACCGCCGGGCAGGTGCGGCGCATCTGCCGGATGACCCCCGCTGCTGAACAGCTCCTGCGGGCCTCCTACGAGACGCTGGGCCTTTCGGCCCGCGCCCACGACCGCATCCTCCGGGTGGCCCGCACCATTGCCGACCTCTCCGGCAAGCGCCTCCTCGACGAGGATTCGCTGCTCGAGGCTCTGCAATACCGTGCGCAGGAAAAGGTCGATCTGACGTTCTGATACAGACAAAAATCCCCCGGCTGGACCGGGGGATTTTTTGCGTTATAAAACTTTTAGAATCTTCTCCACGCATCGGGCAGGAAGAGCACCAACATCGGGAAAATTTCCAGACGACCGGCCAGCATATCGAAGATGAGCACCAGCTTTGCAAAGTTGGAGTAGGCCCCGAAGTTCATCATGGGACCCACCTGATTGAGGCCGGGGCCGATGTTGTTCAGGGTGGCGGCGACGGAGGTGAAGTTCGTCACCATGTCAAAGCCGTCCAGACTGACAAGCATGAAACTCGCCGCAAAGATGAAGATGTAGGCCGCCAGAAAGACGTTGGTGGTGCGGATGGTCTCATGATTGACCAGCTTGCCGTCCATCCGGACGGGGGCCACCACCTGCGGGTGGAGAGCCTGCTTCAGCTCCTTGCCCAGCGTCTTTCCCATCAGGAGGAAGCGGCTCACCTTGATGCCGCCGCCAGTGCTGCCCGCGCAGGCGCCCACGAACATCAGCAGCACCAGCACCTCTTTTGCCAGCGTGGGCCAGAGGTCGAAATCACAGCTGGAAAAGCCGGTGGTGGTAATGATGGAGCCGACCTGGAAGGCCGCATGGCGCAGCGCCTCGCCGAAGGTGCCGTAGAGGCTGCGGATGTTCACCGTGATGACGGCCACCGCCGCCAGAATGATGGCAAAATAGGCGCGGACTTCCTCGCTGGACGCTGCGCGGCGGAACCGGCGCAGCAGCAGCAGGAAATACACGTTGAAGTTGACGCCGAAGAGGATCATAAAGACGGTCACGACCCACTGGATGTAGGGCGAAAAGCTGGCAAAGCTGTCGTTTTTGAAACCGAAGCCGCCAGTACCCGCCGTGCCAAAGGCCGTGAGCAGAGAGTTGAACACATTCATTCCGCCCGCCAGCAGGAAGCAGAACTCCACCACCGTGAGCGCGAAATAGATGCCGTACAGGATCTTGGCCGTAGACTGCACCTTCGGCACCAGCTTGTCCACCTGCGGGCCGGGGCTTTCCGCCTTCATCAGGTTGACGTGGGAGCCGCCGGTCAGGGGCAGCAGGGAGAGCAGGAACACCAGAACGCCCATGCCGCCGATCCAGTGGGTGAAGCTGCGCCAGAACAGGATGCCCCTGGGCAGGTCCTCCACGGCGGGCAGGATGCTGGCACCGGTGGTGGTGAAGCCGGAAACGGTCTCAAACATGGCATCCACCGGGTTGGGGATGCTGCCCGTGAGCACAAAGGGCACCGCGCCCACCACACTGATGAGCAGCCAGCAGAGCGCCGTGGTGGCAAAGCCCTCCCGCATATAGAAGATCTGGCTCTTGGGCTTGATGCGGTGGAGCAGAGCGCCCGCCGCTGCAGAAAGCGCTGCCGTGAGCAGGAACACGCCCAGCACCATCCATTCACCGTAGATCAGGCTGGCCATGGCAGGCAGCAGGAGCAGCGCGGCTTCGCAATAGAGGATGTAGCTCAGCAGCCGCAGAACGATCGCATAATTCATGCCGCGCCTCCGTTAATCTTCCACGATGTCCCGCAGGTCATGCAGGCCGTGCTCCAGCGTGACCACGATGACGTTGTCGCCCACCTGGATCTCATCGCCGCCGCGCGGGATCTTGATCTCGTTGCCGCGGGTGATGCAGCAGAGCAGCAGGTTCTTTTTCAGGTGCAGCTGGCTCAGGGGCACACCGGTGGCGCGGCTCTTCTCATGGACCGTGAATTCCAGCGCCTCCACACGGTCGTCCAGAATGCGGTACAGGGTCTTGATGTTGCTGCCTGCCTCGTTCTGCAAAGCGCGCACATACTGCACGATGTAATCGCAGGTCATGTACTTGGGGTAGACGATGCTGCCCAGATCAAGCCCGGCCAGGATATCGTCAAATTCCAGGCGGTTGATCTTGGTGACCAGCTTGCCGTTGGAATGCTTCTTGGCAAACAGGGTCAACAGAACATTTTCCTCATCGATGTTGGTCAGGGCCACAAAGGCCTCGGTGGAGGTCAGGCCCTCGGAGAGCAGGAACTCGCGGTTGGAGCCGTCCTCACACAGGATCTGTGCCTCGGGCAGGGCCTGGGCCAGCACATCGCAGCGGGCAGGGTCCCGCTCCACGATCCGCACCCGGACATGGTTTTCCAGCAGCTCCTGGCTCAGGTAGAAGGCAATGGCACCGCCGCCCACGATGAGGGCATTGCGCACCGGGCGCACGGCCAGATGAATGCGCTGGAAGAACTCGTGGGCCTTTTCCTGCGTTGCAAGAAAGGTGACCTGATCGCCGGTCTGGAGCACAAAGTTACCGTTGGGGATGATGACCCCGCCGTCGCGCTCCACGGCGCAGACCAGGATATCGCTCTTGAGCCGGGTGGGGATCTCCCGGATGGCCACGCCGTCCAGTGCCTGTGCCTCGGTCAGGGTGAACTTGATCAGCCGCACCCGGCCTTCCGCAAAGGTATCGATCTTGCTGGCACCGGGGAAGCGCAGCAGGTGGGAGATCTCCCGCGCCGCCGCCATCTCCGGGTTGATGATGGCCGAAATGCCGATCTGCTTTTTGATGAAGTCCAGCTCATGGCTGTAGGAGGGGTTGCGCACACGGGCAATGGCGTGGCAGTGGCCCGCCTTTTTGGCAAACATGCAGCAGAGCAGGTTCAGCTCGTCGGAGCCGGTGACTGCAATGAACACGTCCGCCTCCTCGATCCCTGCCTCGGACAGCGTTATGATGGAGGAGCCGTTGCCGGTAATGCCCATCACGTCATAGGATTCGCTGATATGCTCCACACGGGCCTTGTTGGTATCGATGACCGTGACATTGTGGCCTTCCTCGCTGAGCTGTCGTGCCAGCGCTGTGCCGACCTTGCCGCAGCCCACCAGAATGATCTTCATAGAAAATGTCCTTTCCGTCCCTCCCGCCTTGCGGGAAGGATGCTTTCTCAGTAGCGCTCCACGCCGTCCTTGGTGACAAGAGCGTAGACCAGCGGGGCCTCCTCGGGCTTTTCCGCACCATAGACCAGACCGCTGCGGTACTCCGCAGCAGCGGCTTCAAACTTATCTGCCGCACCGTAGAAGGTGGCCAGGCTTTCGCCCTTGTGCACATAGTCGCCGCGCTTTTTGTGCAGGGTGATGCCGGCCGCAAAGTCCAGCGGGTCTCCCTTCTTCTGGCGGCCAGCGCCCAGCAGCACACTGGCAGAGCCGATCTTCTCGGCATCGTTGGCCACGATGTAGCCATCCTGCTCGGCCAGCAGCTCAAAGCTGGCTGCGGGCTGCTCAAACAGGCTGTAATCGTCCAGCACACGGGTGTCGCCGCCCTGGGCCGCAAACATCTCCTTGCACTTGGCAAAGGCAGAGCCGTCCGCGATCACAGCCTGTGCCATGGCACGGCACTCCGCCGGGGTACCCTTGCCTGCCAGCACCAGCATATTGGCGGCCAGCTGCAGGCAGACCTCGGTCAGGTCGGCAGGGCCCTTGCCCTTGAGCACGTCCATGCTCTCCATGACCTCAAGGCTGTTGCCGATGTTGCGGCCCAGCGGGGTGTCCATATCGGTGATCATGGCGGCCACCCGGCGGCCATGGTGGGTGCCGATGGCGACCATCAGCTCAGCCAGCTCAATGCTCTGGTCCACGGTCTTCATAAAGGCACCGGTACCGGTGGTCACATCCAGCAGGATGGCATCGGAGCCGGAGGCCAGCTTCTTGGACATGATGGAAGAGGCGATCAGCGGGATGCAGCTGACCGTGGCGGTCACATCCCGCAGGGCGTACATCTTCTTATCCGCCACGGCAATGCCCTCGCTCTGGCCAATGACCGACAGCCCGATCTTGTTCACCTGGGCAAAGAACTCCTCCTGCGAAAGGGCAGTTCTGGTGCCGGGCACGCTCTCCATTTTATCAATGGTGCCGCCGGTATGGCCCAGACCGCGGCCGCTCATCTTGGCGATCTTCACACCGCAGGCCGCCACCACCGGGGCGATCACAAGGGTGGTCTTATCGCCCACGCCGCCGGTGGAGTGCTTATCCACCTTGATGCCGGGGATGGGGGAAAGATCGACCATCACGCCGCTGTGGGCCATCACGTCCGTCAGCTCGGCAGTTTCTTCGTTGGTCATGCCGCGCAGGTAGACCGCCATCATCCAGGCAGCCATCTGGTAATCGGCCACTTCCCCACTGACAAAGCCGTTGACAATGGCCTCCAGCTCTTCCCGGGTGTGGGTACCGCCATCGCGCTTTTTCGCGATCAGATCATAAATACGCATCGCAATTCTCCTGTCTGACAGTATGACTTTCAATAAATTCCATTATAACAGACTTTTTGACAAAGGCAATCCACATTCCGTCTCCTTTGTCGGGTTTTGAACACCAAGGGCGCAGCTGCCCGGAAAAGCAGCTGCGCCCTTGGAACAAACCTCGCTCAGCGGGAACCCTTGTCGTAAGGGATGCCCTCAGCCTTGGGGGCCATGCTGTTTTTGGAGGTAAAGGCCAGAATGATCATGGATGCGATGAACGGCATCATGTTATAGATGTTGCTGGACCAGTGGAGCTGCGCCAGGAAGGTGGAATCCGCAATGTTTGCCAGACTCTTGAACACGGCAAAGAACATGGCGGCGGCACAGATGTTGAAGGGCTTCCACTGACCAAAGATCATAACAGCCAGTGCAAGGAAGCCCGCGCCAGCCACGCCGACCTCAAAGTTCCAGGTCTGGACAGGGGGCACGATGTAGGCCAGACCGCCGATAGCGCCCAGCGCACCGGAAAGCAGCACACCCGCGTAGCGCATCTTGTAGACGTTGATGCCCACAGAATCGGCTGCCTGAGGATGTTCGCCGCAGGCGCGCAGGCGCAGACCGAAGCGGGTCTTGTACAGCACGATGTAGCTGATGATCAGAAGCACGATGCCCAGCGGCACAAAGATGCTCAGCTCCAGGCCGCCGATGCTGAACAGGAACGGCTTGTTGGAATAGTTCAGCTTGGCGCTGCCGCTGTCGCTGAAATACTTGGCAATGACCACGGCAATGGCGGTGGCCAGCAGGTTCAGGGCCGTGCCGCCGATGGTCTGGTCCGCTTTCAGGTTGATGGAGGCAAAGGCCAGCAGCAGGCTGTACACCATGCCAGCCAGCGCAGCCACCAGGACCGAGATCAGCACCACCAGGAACGGCGACATGTCGGCCGGAAGCATGGTCAGGGTCAGAACACCCGCCACACCGCCAATGACCATGATGCCTTCCAGCGCGATGTTGATGATGCCGGAGTGCTCACTGAACATACCGCCCAGTGCCACCAGCATCAGAACGATGCCATACAGCAGCGTATATTTGATCAGAAGCAGCATATCACTTGCCCTCCTTTTCGGTTGCAGATTTTGCAGGAGCAGCAGGCTCTGCGTTCACATTGGTTTTATCGGCATTCTTGAACAGCAGTGCGTGGATCTTGCCGCGGAACAGCATGGAGAATGCACACAGGTAGATGATGATACCGCTGATCAGGTCCGAGATCTCAGTGGGGTAATACTTGGTGGAAAGGAAGGAGCCGCCCACCGAGATATGGGAAATGAAGATTGCCGAGAAAATGGTGCCAATGGGGTTGGAGCTTGCCAGCAGTGCAACGGAAATGCCGTTGAAGCCCATTGTCGGCAGGCTGGTGGAGTTCAGCGGGTTCCACTGGGACACATTGGACAGATAGTACAGGCCCGCACCAAAACCGGCCAGCGCACCGGCAATGGCCATGGAGAGGATGATGTTCTTCTTCTCATTGATGCCGGCGTAGCGGGCAGCGCTCTTGTTCAGGCCCACAGCCTTGAGCTCGTAGCCGAAGGTGGTCTTGTTCAGCACCACCCAGATCAGAACTGCCACTGCTGCCGCCAGGAAGATGGCAATGGTGGTGCTGTTGGTCTGGAACAGCTTGTTCAGGCCGAAATCCGGGATGATGGACCGAGCGTAATCGGCGTTCTTGCTGATGTTGATGGTACGGGTGTTGCGCACATCGTACATGGGGCCGGTGCCGTTCTGGTAAATAAGCTCATTGACCAGATACAGGCCGATCCAGTTGAACATGATGGAGGTAATGACTTCGTTGATGTTGAAGTAGGCCTTGAAGAAGCCGGGGATCGCACCCCAGATGCCGCCCAGAATGGTGGCTGCGATCAGACAGACGAACCACGGCAGCTTGAGCATGATGGCGCAGTACAGAGCGCCGTAAGCGCCCAGCGTGTACTGACCCGCCGCACCGATGTTGAACAGGCCGGTCTTGAAGGCAAACGCCACAGACAGACCGGTCATAATGAGGGGAGCCGCATTTGCCAGCTCCTTGCCGACACCGTAGGGTGCGTCATGGAAGCCGCCCTTCAGGATGCGCACAAAGCCGTCGCCCCATGCGTGAGCCGGGTTGATGGCCAGCAGCACCAGAAAACCAACCACAAGGCCGATCAGGATGCACAGCAGAGCAGCCAGCACACTGGTGATGGAGCTGTTCAGACTGCTGTGGGAAAGTTTTTTCTTGTTCATGTGTTATTTGCTCTCCTTTCCCTGCTTGCGTGCGCCGGCCATGTAGAGGCCCAGCTCCTGCACAGTGGTGGTCTTGGGGTCGAACTCGCCCACGATCTCACCCTCGTACATGACGAGGATGCGGTCGGACAGGTTCATGACCTCATCCAGCTCGAGGCTGACCAGCAGGACAGCTTTGCCCTTGTCGCGCTGGGCGACGATCTGGCGGTGGATGTATTCGATCGCGCCGACATCCAGGCCGCGGGTGGGCTGAACAGCCACCAGCAGCTTGGGGTCTTTGTCGATCTCGCGGGCGATGATGGCTTTCTGCTGGTTGCCGCCGGACATGCTGCGCACGATGGTGGAGCTGCCCTGACCGCTGCGGACGTCGTACTGAGCGATCAGCTTATCGGAGTACTCGCGGACTTTATCGGACTGGATGAAGCCGCCCTTCTGGAACTCGGGCTGCCAGTAGCGCTGGAGCACCATGTTGTTCTCGAGGCTGTAATCCAGCACCAGACCGTGCTTGTGGCGGTCTTCGGGGATGTGGCTCATGCCGTCCTTCGAGCGCTGACGGATGCTCTCGCGGGTGATGTCCTTGCCGTCCAGCGTGATCTTGCCGCCCGACAGTTTTTCGAGGCCGGTGAGGCCATAGACGAGCTCGGTCTGGCCGTTGCCCTCGATGCCCGCCAGACAGACGATCTCGCCTGCGTGGACCTGGAAGGTGACGTCCTTGACGGAGTCCTTCTTGCGCTGGTCGTTGTGGATGGTGACATCCTCCACGTCCAGCACGACATCGCCCGGGTGAGCGGGCTTTTTATCGACCTGAAGCTGGACATCACGGCCGACCATCATGCGGGAAAGCTCTTCCTTGGTGGTGTCCTTGATGTCCACGGTGCCCATATACTTGCCCTTGCGCAGAACCGTGCAGCGGTCTGCCACTGCCATGATCTCGTTGAGCTTGTGGGTGATGAAGAGGATAGATTTGCCTTCCTTCTTGAACCCGCGCATGATCTCCATCAGCTCGTCGATCTCCTGCGGGGTCA
>OLYB01003211.1_pt1 | contig 10190 bp, 9 predicted proteins | sample 1674481 | NCBI WGS metagenome assembly OLYB01 (sample SAMEA103958167, study PRJEB25191) | human gut metagenome
CCCCACGAGCGCCAACGATCGTATTGACATACCACGGGTAATAGACGCAATTCACGGCACGAGCGCCGCAATCCGCCCCATCGCTCCAGATGCCGCCCGCTACCAGCGCCGCCAGAGAATATGCGTAATACTGGTAAATGTTACCAACGTCGTAAGACTTCTCGCCTGTGTTCAATGGGCTTTTCTTGTCCCAGCCCCACGCTACGCTTGCGTGGTAGTCTGCATTTGTGGCGTGTTCCGCTCTTGTAATAAGCTCGTCCAGCCACTCCCAGACACGCCCCACGGCATCTACAACGCCCACGGAAGAAACGGCATTTACCACACTGCCCGTTACGCCCCTACCTGTGTTGCTGGTGGCGCTCCATGCGTTTGTATTTGCGTTATCCAGTCCGGCAGGGCTGCCAAAAGCATAAGCGCAAAATTCTGCATAGTTCGGCAGACGCTTACCGCTCTTTGCCAGACGTTCTACAAAGTTGTACCAGTTCATGCTTTCTGTACCCGTCATAGGTGCGCAGCCGTACTCTGATTTCAAGCCCTTTGCCCCGTCGTCAGAATTAAGGTAAATATCTACCCATGTGCCGCCGCCTAAATATACCATACCCTCTGGGCTGCATTTCGGGCGGTGTCCCAGTGTCCATACAGAACGTGGTACAATGCCGTTGCTTACTGCACTTTCCCAGCCAGTGCCAAAAATAACACTGCTGCCATTAAGCGGCTGCAAATTGCTGTCCACCTTGCGGCAGCGTCCATAATGAAAGCCGCCGATTTTACGGCTGTTTGTAGCGTTCCAGCCTGTCGGGTATGTAGAATTAAGGGAAATTACGTATTTCTCGTCTGCGCTGTCAATTCTGCTGTCGCAGATATATACGTAATAGTCCTTACCTACCGCAAAAGCGCTGCCTGCGTCCAGATTAGCAGCCGTAAGAATGGTATTTGCTGTCTTGAAAATTCCAGCGCCACCCACGGCAATTACGCAACCCTCTACTACGGTCAGCTCATTTGCTCCGCTGGCGTAAATGTACTCATTGCTCGGTGCTACAATATCGCTGATTGTAGCCATTTTATTTACGTTCAAAAGCGCCCTTGCGTCGGTCTTTGTAACGTCGTCCACTAATAATCTACTCATACTGCTTTAATACTCCTTTCAGTGCTGCAATGTCGTCTGTTGTCATTCCTGCCACGGTGTCTGTGCGTTCCAGCGCAATTACCTTGCAGCCCGCTTTTACCGCTTTGGAAAGTGTAAGGGCTGTTCTGTCGTTTCCCGCCTCTCCTGCTGCCGCTGCCTCGTCGGTCTGGATATGTGTTACTCCCTGCACCGTGCCGGATACGTCGCCCGCTACAAATTTCATACCTACCGCTGCCTCGTCGCAGTAATATACCGTAACCGCCTTTTTCTCTTCCTCTACAGCTGCTACGCCGCACTCAATATAGCGCTGGTTCTCTGCGCTCTCGATTTTTGCCAGCAAATCTGCTGCCGCCAGTTCTCCGCTTGCTACCATAGCAAGGCAGTTGTAATAGTCCTCTTTTGTCTTTAATACTTTAGGAAATCCTTTCATGGTCTGCCGCCTTTCTAAAATGTATTTGCAAGATAGGAATTACCCACGTAGGTAGCCCCTAACACTGCCGTTTCTACTGTTCTTTCGTAATGCTGGCTCATGTATGCTGCGCCCATGTAACACAATCCCAGTACAGCATCATGTTTATAGTCAATGCCCCAGCCGCTTTCTACTCTCTTAAGTCGCTCGTCCAGCGCTGCTATTGCCTCTTTGGTTTCTTTCGTGCCAGCCTCTGCCTGTTTTTTCACTTCCTGCATGGCTGCTGCCAGCTCTTCAATTTGCAGTTGCAGGCTGCCTGCTATGTCCTCGCCCAGCTTGTCCTTGATACTCTCAAACCATGTGTTAAATTCGTTTTCAGCGTCCGACTGGAATAGCTTAATTTTTGCCATAAAGTCTGTATAGGCGCTTAAAAGCTCATTGTCCCAGTTATTAAGCGTACTTTCAAAGCTGCTGTATCTTTCGTTAAACTGGCTTTCATACTGCGCAAATAAGCCCTCTGTCTTGCTTACGTAGCTGTCATATACGCCCGCAATCTCTGTAAGGTACTTTTCCATACTCTGCTTATATGCGCTGAACTCGTCCAGCACGGCTGCGCTGTAGGTGTTGAAAAAGTCCGTAAACTGCTTTGTAAGCACGCTTGCGTCTATCTCTTCCACCGTTCCCGTCACAATGCCGCAGACTGCGCTATTAAACCGCTGGTCTGTGATATTCTGCGTCTGTATCCTTGTTACGCCCTTGCCTACGTAAATATCTGCAAGCGCAAGCTCCCATATTTCCGTAGTGCGTGTTACTGCCGTTGCTGTCGGCTTTGCAGACGGTGTGCCTTTCAGCACCGCAATATACATATCTCTTTGCGGCAAATCCCAGCGAACTACTACCCTGTCCACCCTGTTAAGCGCTCCCTCTGCCGTATCCAGTGTTACGCTAAGCGTTGCAGGATTTCTAAAGGCGTAGCCGTTTATAAAGGCATAGCCTGCATTTACTCTTATTTCCATGCCGCTGTAAGCTACTACCTGTAGCCCGTCGCTCGGCTTTGGAAAAATGCCGTTTGCAATGAAAGTAGCAAAGTACCACGCCCAATCCTCGGCTTTATATACCCTGTCGTACTCTCCGTCTACTGCCACGGCATTAAACGGTAAGCTGTTTGCCATTTCTGCTACCTCACTTTCCTAATCTGGTCTACCAGCGTCGGCAGGCTGTCGCCAAAAGTCGCCTCTATGGTTTCCTCGCCTTTCTGGTATGTTTCTGTTACTTCTGTAATGCGTGCATCTATCTGTATGCCCCACTTAGTTTCTTTGCAAGTAATACGGTCGCCTAAATCAAAATCAGCCTTAAATTTTAAGTTTGAATTTGTATTTATGGTGCTTACAAAATTTATGTTCTTGCCGTAGTTTTCCAGCTCTGCGCTGCCTCTCGTTTTCAGCATTGCAATATAGGTATTGAGCGGTATTGTTACCTCTGTTTCCCCCTGCTGGTACTTTCTGGCAATGTCCGTAGCGTCGCAGAATACCTCAACTAAATCCAGCCCCGTTGCGCCCTCGCCGTCCACTGTGGTTACTGGCTGGCTGCCGTCGTCGTCAGCTGCTCCCTGCACATAAATAAAGTTGCCGCAGTTCTCTATACTGGCTGTATATTCCTGCTCGTTGACATTATCAAAATCTCTTGAAAATATGCAGGGTGTGTTACCCTCGGTATTTGTGGCTGTAAGGTCATTGCCCTTATACAGATAAAAGCCAAACAGTCTCTCTCTTTCGTTAAGCAGAATGTCATAGCCCAGCTTTCCAGCCTGCGCCCTTGCCTTTACTTCCTGCCCCAGTTGTGCGTATACCTCGTTTGCATATTCAACCGCCACGCCGTCTATGGTTTCCTGCGCCAGAAATGTAAGCAATGGAAAACGCCGCTTTGTTCCTGCTGCGCTGCCGCAGTTGTTCTTTACCATAAGGTTTATAAGATACTGGTTTGTACCTGTCGCCACAATCTGCGGATAAATGCAGCGCTTATTAAGCCACCAGCTAAGCATATAGCCTTGTGCCTCTAACTGCTCTAAGCCGTTCTCGTCTTTGGTAATGTGTACGTAGGTTATCTGCGCTGCCCTGCGCCATACGCCGCCGTCGGCGGTCTTTACTTCCTTTTTTCCGTCGTGCTTGGTTATTAAGTTACCCTCTACCAGCAAACGGCTGTTATTGTCCGTAATCGGCGCAAGCAGGCTAAAAGTTCCTACGTCAAAATACTTTGTATGCCATAGCAGGCTTGCCAGCTCGTCTATAGCTCCCAGCGGCTGTACTGTCTTGTCGAATACTCTAAGCTCCATACCGTCACACTCCTAAAAATTCCTTGCTGTAGAATATGGATACTTCCAGAGAATTTACGCCGCTGGCTGCATCATACCTAAACATATTGTCGCCTATGGCAAGCTGCATAAATGTACTGTCTACATCAATGTAGCGGAAATAGTCGGTTTCTACGCCGTCCCTTATCAGCTTAGCGCCCTTGCTGCCGTACTTCGTGTTAATCTCTATCACGTCGCCCGTTTTCATAGTGGCGTTAATCTGTATAAATTCCTCGGTATCCACATTAAGCAGTATCGGGTTTGAAACTGTCCCCAGTGCTGTAAACCTTATCCTCATTCCTGTTGATACGTCGCCCTCGTTGTAGCAGTCCACTATTACGCTTTCCGCTCGGTATCCGTATATCATGCTCTTTGTGCTGTCCTTTTCGATAACGCAAGGGAAATGCCACGCAGCCACCCAGCTTGCTATATCCTCTTTTGTTTCTTCCTCTTCCCGCCAGAACGGGTTAAGGCACTCTATTTGTAAATCAAACTCATAAAGTACCTCTTTCTTTAGTATCTTAGGCTCTCCATACGCCCTGCAATCAATCACACGCTTAAAGCCGCCGTACTCATACACCAGCGTAGCGCTAAGCTCTGGGTTAAATATCTTAAGCATACGGCGGCGCAGTTCCAATGCCTGCGCCTTGTCCCGTGTGTTGATATGTCCCACTACGTCTATGTCCCTCGCCTCGATACGCTGCCCTACGTAGGTGTCGCCGTGCTGTCCCATACTGTTTGTGCTGTAAATGACGCTCGTAACGCCGGAAATGCCCTCTACGTCTTTACTTATATTGCAATGGTATACGCTGTCTACTCCCAGCTCTAACCGCTCGCCCCTTGAATTTATGTAAGTCAGTTTTTCATTTTCCATGTGTTACACCGTCCTTGCTATCATTCTGAACTGTCGGGCTGCCTCTTTCTGCTGTTTTGCATAGTCCGTGGTATTCGCATAAATATACTGATTGACAACTACGCCGCCTGCTGCACTGCCGCCGCCTCTCGGCTTTGGCTTTTGGTCGTCGTTATCATACTTAAATTCATTGCCTACATTTACCTTTGCGTCTACGTCAAACTCCTGCGGTACGCTGTCCTCAATCATTTTCTTAACGCCGCCGATTTCATTAGAAAAGCCAACGCCGATACCCTGCGCCAGATATACGCCGATTTCGTCACGCATCAGCTTAGACGGGCTGGCAATTCCAAATAAATCCTTAAGGAAGTCGGTAACATTGCCTACCCAGCCGCTTATTTTGTCTTTTATCCACCTCGTAGCGCCGCTTATGCCGTTCCAGATGCCCTCTACCATGTTTTTACCGAACCCAGCAAACGTACTGCCAATATTCTTAAATACGTCTGTTATTCCAGTAATTACATTTTTCATGCCCTCTACGGCTTTGTTCTTTACTTCTGTACCCCATGTAGCCACTTTGGTAATTGCACCAGAAATGCTGTTATAAATCTTTTGCGGTATTTCCTTAACAATCGTAACAACGCCTGTTACCATGGCGTTCATTACCTCTTTGGCTTTCGTAAGCATATTGTTGCCCCACGTAGCCACTCTGGTTACTGCGCTTACTATACTGTTCCAGATTTTAGCAGGCGTTTCTTTCACAATCGTTACAATGTTCGTAAGCATTGTGTTCATTACTTCTTTGGCTTTGGTCTGCATATTTGCGCCCCACGTAGCCACTCTGGTTACTGCGCTTACTATACTGTTCCAGATTTTCTGCGGCAGCTCCTTAACAATATCTATAACTTTCGTTACAAAACCTGTTATAACTGTGCCGCCTTTTTCCTGCATATTTGCGCCCCACTCTGCTATTTTCTCAACGCCCGCAGCGATTGCCTGCGGTATCAGAGTAGGTAGCTCTTTTATTTTATTTATGATTGTCGTTACCAGCTTGCCTGCCGCCGTCAAAATCTTAGGCAGCCCCGTAATCAGTCCTGTTACAATGGCTGCTATAATCTGCGGTATGGCTGCGATTAAAAGCGGTATTGCATCTATGATGCCGTCAATCAATGCAACTATAATATCGCCCGCACTTTCAATAATAAGCGGTATGCCCTCAACCAGTGCATTTATGATAGCCGTTATGATTTCCGGCAGTGCCTCAATCAGTACAGGCAGCGCTGCTACCAGCCCCTGTGCCAGCCCCGTAAGCAGCTGTAATGCTGCTGTAATCAGCAACGGTATATTTTCTATCAGCATGGTTACAATGTTCGTAACCACCGTTACGATTGTTGGCAGCAATGTAGGTAACGCTTGTGCGATACCTTGCGCCAATTCCGTAATAATCTGTACGCCTGCCTCTAAAAGCTGCGGTAATATAGTAAGCAGCGTATCTATGATTGTCGGTATAATCTGCCCGATTATGCTTATCATTTCCGGCAGCATTCCAACCAGCGTATTAAGCAAGTCCTGTACGCCGCTCATTAAAGGCGGTAATAACTCCTGTATAACCTGTGGTATATACGTTGCAAGCTGCTCTACGATTTCTCCCAGTCCGCTTACCAGCCTCGGCACTGTTTCTATTACCCTCGGTGCTATATTCCCTACCACTGTTACAATACTGTCTACCAGATTGCTTGTAAGCTGTGAGAAATTCGCCTCGCTGTCTGCCATTCCAGCTACCCAGTTGTCCCATGCTGAACTCATAGAACTAACCGAACCCTCTATTGTTGTACTTGCCTCTTTTGCCGTTGTCCCTGTTATGCCCATTTCCGTCTGTACGACGTGAATAGCGTCTACAACGTCTGAATATGATGAAATATCATACTTAATGCCGGATAGCTTGCTTGCATCATCAAGCAGTCGCTGCATTTCCTCTTTTGTACCGCCATATCCCAGTTTTAAGTTATCCAGCATGGTATAATTCTGCTTTGCAAAACCGTTATAGGCGTTCTGTATAAGCGATATATCAGTACCCATTTTATTTGCATTGTCTGACATATCCGTAATTGCCACGTTTGCCTTTTCTGCTGCCGCTGCCGTGTCATTATTCATACTGGCAAGCAGCGACGCTGAAAAGCTGGTAACTGTTTCCATGTACTCATTTGCAGACATTCCGGCTGTTTTATATGCGTCGTTTGCATAACCAACAACCGTATCAGACGACGTTTTAAAAAGAGTTTCTACACCGCCTACAAGCTGTTCCTGTGCTGCGTATCCCTCTATCGCTTTTGTGGTAAGCGCTCCTATGGCTGTTGCCGCTCCCGCAACTGCTGCCGCCGTCGCCGCTGCTGCTGCTTTAAGCGCTGTACCCATTCCGCTTAGCACGCTTGTAAATCCAGAAAATTTTCCCTTTGCGTCGTCTGCCTGTTCCCCGCTGTCTTTTATTTCCTTTCCCATTTCGTCAGCGGCTTTTTCTGCTTTTTCCATTTCGTCAGTCGTTTTGCCTAATTCCTGCTCTGTCTTTACAAGCGCTGCTTTCTGGTAATTTAACTGGGTTTCAAGTTTTTTACTTTCTTCGCTATTGTCTCCTGTTGCCTTGCGACATTTTTCTAAAGCCGCCTCGGTTTCTTTTACCTTTTTTGCCTGCTCGTCGTATGTTTTCTGTAGTACCGCCTGCTTTGCTTTCAGCGCATCTACGCTGCTTGCATTGTCCTTATATTCAGCCGTTACAAGTTTCATTTCAGAATTAAGCACTTTAAGGGTGCTGTTAATTTCCTTGCAGGCTGCTTTATACTCTGCCTCTCCGTCAAAACTTAACCTTGTTTTGACGTTCTGCGTCTTATCTGCCATAATTAAAAGCCCCCTAACGCTATGTCTATATCGTCCATGTTTTCTGTAGCTGCTGGTGTTCCCGCCTGTTCCTGTCGGAAAATGTGCGGGTTATATTCCTTGTGATATTTAAACAGTGTCGTTATCTGGTATGGTGTTTTTCTCCACGCCTCACGTTCCCTGTATCTCAAAAGCACTACTGCAATATACAAAAGCCGTGCAGTATCTAATTTTCCTGCACGGCTGCCCTGTTTCCCTCTTCTGTTGTTTCTTCTCCGTCGTTTTCGTTCTCTGTGTCGCTGTTGTCTCCCGCAGTTCCTCTGTAGAACGATTTAAAAATAGCATTCTGTACTTCCTGCAAATTTCCTGCGTGTATCAGTCTGCCTACCCTCTTCTCTTCAAGCAGCTGGGCGTTTTCGTCCTCTGCTAAAAGTGCCTCGTTAATAAGCAGCGTAAGTAACCACCTTGTATCTTTAAAAAGGTTTGGGTTATCTTTATTGAATACCTCACTTAATTTGTCGTAGCCCCCAAACTTTTCCTGTACTTCGTCTAATGCGTTCAGCGAAAAAAGTAAACCATATTCTTTGCCGTTCAGCTCTACGGGAAAAGCCCCGCTCTTTAATGCTCCCATGATATAAAATTAAGGCGCAGCCCATGCTACGCCTCTCTCCTTTCCTGTTTTATACACTTTCCATTGCTGCTGCCTTTTCCGGCACTGCTGTAAACCACGTTTTAGCCGCTGCGCTTTCCTCTGTTCCCACAAAGTCTGCTTTCCACAAGTTATCTTTCTTTCTTGTTGTAAAAGATGCCTCAATGTCCGGCGTGTTAAACTTGATACTCTCGCCCTTTGTTTCGTACTTTTCAGACGGTACTTTAAATTTTGCTTTAAGCAGCCATACGTAACGGTATTTACCACCCGTTTTCTTAGCTCTGAACCCTACAGCAACATACGGCGGCTCGTCCTCTTTTCCCGCCCATACTACGCTGTTCTTATCTACTGCCTGCCCCAGCAGCTCTGCCAGCACTTCCGGCGTAAGGTCTTTAATTCCCAGCTTAAGCGTTCCGCTTGCAAACTCCGTGACGCTCTCGCTTAATGTGTCGTCTGCATACAAGCTGCCGTCTGCTGTCTTTACGGATAAATCGGCGCTCATTGCCTCTGCCATTTTCTTAGGTGTCCCGTAGCTCTCTGCTCCGTCTGCCTCTGTGCATACGGCGTAATATAAATCTTTCAGTCCCAGTGTCATTGTTTAATCACTCCTCTTTCAAAATCTCGACTGTGATAGGCACTAACCAGTACCCCGTTTCTGTTTCGTAGCTTTCTGCGTCTATGCTGTTGATATAAACGCCTGCTGCTTTCAATACCTCTTTTGTCTTATCAAGCTGCGCCTCAAAATCGCCCTTATGGAAAAGCGTAACTCTATACATTTCCCTGCGCTCTTTCTCTTCGTCGTCTGCATTTACCGCAGGCGTACCCAGCAGCCGCAGAAACGTATAATATGCGTCTGGCTTATCCCGCCCAGTGTAAACGCCTCTCTGGGCTGGCAGCCCTGCGCTTTCTAAAATCTCCTGTATACTCATTCGCCTGTTTCACTCTCCCATATACTGCGCTGTGCCTCTACTACCTTTTCGTGCGCCTTTTCGTTTGCCACTGTCATATAAGGGCGTGCAGCGTGGCTGCTTGTGCCGTACTCTGCCACAAAGCCGATTGTTGCATAGCGCACCTTGCTTTTATCTCCTTTTCTGTCGTTTCCATGCTTTGCCCGTCCCTGTGGGTATATCTCTACGTATTTCTCCGTATCGTCGCCCTTTACGTCCGTAGCTTTTATGGAATTGATAAAACCGCCAGTTTCATTCAGTCCCATTGCCTGTGCCTCTGCTCTCTGTGCCTCTATCAGCACATCAGCACCAGCTTTAAGCATTTTGGGGACTGCCTCAACTGTAGCCGCCTCTCTCCGGCTGAAAGCGTCTATAATATCTTCCAGCCCGACTGTGTTAAACTCTCCCATGCTTACACCTCGTTTCTGTGGCGTAAATCTGTAAGCGTAAGCTCTATGGTGTCTGTTCCTGTATCGTAGGTCTTAAGTACAAAATAGCGCCGCCCGTTTACTTCTACTACGTCCTCGCCGCCATAATCTGCCTTGTGTACCTCGTACTTTGCCTCTACCAGCTTTCCTGTCTGCTGGCTCTTAAAATATTCGCTATACCCTACTGATTTTTTATTACAGAATACAGTGCGGGCGCTTTCTTCCGGCTTTACTGCAAAGCCGTTTTTATTTACCCTGTTTTCTGCTGTTGTTTCTGCAATAAGTGTTAATTCGTCCAGCCACTCCACCGCTTTACACCCCACTTTCTGCGCTGTCGGTGTCCGTTTCGGACACTTGCGGCGCTGTGTTGTATTCTACTGATAAAGATAAGCGCATTTTAAGTGCGTCGTATGACTTTCTAAATTGTTCCGCAGCATTGTTAAAACCAAACTCTGCCTTGCAATACAGTGTAATTGCTCTGATAATCAAACCGTCTGTCTCTTTTATCACTTTTACGCCGTCGTTTTTCATATCAGCTTTGCAGGCGGCTATACAGT
>OLYB01003212.1_pt1 | contig 10190 bp, 9 predicted proteins | sample 1674481 | NCBI WGS metagenome assembly OLYB01 (sample SAMEA103958167, study PRJEB25191) | human gut metagenome
AAACTTTTTTAATTCAGAAGCTTTTGGTGCGCCGACAAACCTTCCGTGGAAACTCTATATAGCACCGCAGTACAGACCAATACCTTATCAGGATTACCAGTATTTCCATCCTGCATTTTTATATGAAAGTATTCTGGATTTAGCAGTTTTTGCAATATTACTTGTACTTACAAAAACTGGAAGATTAAAAAAAGACGGCAATTTAACATTAATATATTTGATTTTGTACTCACTGGTCCGCATATTTGTTGAAATGTTCAGACTTGACAGTGTAATGTATATATTAGGTGTTCCGGTTGCAATATTTGTATCCGTTGGTATAATTATTGTATCAACAGCAGTGTTTATTTATAACGTAAAGAGAGGTTAAGCATGAAAAAACTATTAACAATATTATCATTGTCTGCATTATTAATGACTACAGCAGCATATGCAGCTCCGGAAGCTCAAAAAATTGCCGTTGTTGATATTCAAAAAGTTGTGGCAGCATCATCACAGGTAAAAGCTCTAAAAGCCTCACAGGATGCTAAAAATAAAGAATTAACCGCATTCATTAAAAATGCACAGGCAGACGTAAATAAACAGACAGATGCTAAAAAGAAAAAATCTCTTGCTGAATCATATGAAAAACAGCTTAAACAAAAAAGAGAAGCTAATGTAAAAGAATATACAACTAAATTAAAAGCAGCTGATGCAAACATAACAGCTCAGATAGGTAAAAAAGCTACTGAACTCGGATACACAATGGTATTGCCTAAATCTGCAGTTGTTTGGGGCGGAGATGACATCACTGATACTATATTAAAGGTTATAAAATAGAAACAATGAAAGCAGTTTTATTTTACGGTCCGCAAGATATAAGATATGAAGAAACCAGAATCAAACCTTTAGAAAAAGGGGAGATTCTGGTTAAAATTCAAGCAGCATTGACCTGCGGAACAGATGTAAAAACTTTTAGACGCGGCCATCCTGTTTTAATAAAAAATATCCCGTCAGGTTTTGGACATGAGTTTTCCGGTATTGTTGAAAAGGTTGCTGACGATGTCAAAAATGTTAAAGCCGGTGATAGAGTTGTATGTGCAAACTCAGCTCCTTGCGGAGAATGTTTTTATTGCAAACGCGGAGAATATAATCTCTGTGAAAATTTAAATTTATTAAACGGCGCATACGCTGAATATATTGTTGTTCCGGAAAGAATTGTAAAAAAGAATACTTTGATTTTACCTCCTAGTCTTCCTTTTGAAAAAGCAGCTTTTTCAGAACCGCTTGCTAATGTTGTACACGGAGTTGAAAGAACAGGAATTAAAGCAGGAGATAGTGTTGGTATAATAGGTATCGGGCCTATTGGTTTAATGTTTGCACGTCTTTGTAAATTAAAAGGAGCAAGAGTTATTGTAGCTGGTAGAAATCCAATTAAGCTTAAGCTTGCAGAAGAATTTGCACATGCAGATGAAATCGTTGATTTAAAGAAATACTCCAATCCTGAAATAATTTTCAAAGATTTTTCTGATGAGAAAAAAGGACTTGATGTCGCAATTGAATGTGTTGGTATGCCGGAGATTTGGGAACTGATATTCTCCTGTGTTAGACCAGGTGGAACTGTTCATTTCTTTGGCGGATGCAAATCAGGTTCTAAAGTGTGCTTTGACACAACAAAAATGCATTATGGCGATATGAGATTGATGAGTGTGTTCCATCACACACCTAAGTATTTCCGTCAGGCTCTTGATTTAATCGCTTCCGGCGACATTGAGGTTGAGAAACTTATTACAGCAGAACTTCCTCTTGATAAAGTTGAATATGCCATGCAGCAGCATATTGCAGGAAATGCAATAAAATTTCTAATTAAACCTTTCAACTCTTAATTTAACAATTCTGCTGGATTCTGTTTCTGTAACACAATACGAGAAATATTCATCTTGTATCTGGTCATTTGCCTGTGCAATTTTCCCAAGTTTTTTTACAAAATACCCGCCAATTGTTGTTACATCCTCATCGTTTAAAGCAACATTGAAGAACTCGCAGAATTCATCCATACGCATTTTCCCGCACACTTCAAACACATTTTCTGTTAATGGCTTTGCATCAACTTCCTCGTCTTCGTCAAATTCGTCCTGAACTTCACCGAGAATTTCTTCCATAATGTCTTCATGAGTTATAAGTCCGCTTGTTCCGCCAAATTCGTCTATTACTACGGCAATCTGCGATTTATGTTTTTTAAATTCATGAGCCACTTTATCAATAGGCGTTGTTTCTGGAACGAACTGTATCTCTCTTAAAAGAGCTGTAATTTCAAAATACTGATTTTTTACAATAAGCGGATAGATATCTTTTATGTGTATAAAACCTATTATATGATCCAAATCACCTTCATACACAGGATATCTTGTATACTGGTTTTCTATAATTATATTATTGAGTTCTTCAATAGAAATATCTTTTGCAACACAAACCATATCCGTTCTTGGAACCATAACCTGTGCAGCTGTTAAATCAGAAAATTTAAAAACATTTTGCAATATTTCCGCTTCTTTTTCATTAAGTACACCACCCTTGCAGCTTGCATCAATAAGCATATTTAACTCTTCAGTAGTATGAACCATATGGTGTGAATTTGCAGGTTCTATGCGGCATAAACGGAGCAGAAAATTTCCTAAACCGTTTAACAAAAAGATTAACGGTGCAAAAACTTTTGTAATAACAAACATTGGTTTAGCGACCCACAAGGTAGTTTTTTCAGGGTATTGAAGCGCTATTGATTTTGGCATTAATTCGCCAATCACAACATGAAGAACCGTTATCATTGCAAATGCTGCTGATACAGAAACAGTATGCGCCGCTATAGTATCCAGCTTTCCCGGAAGGAATGAAAAAAGCGGATGTATAAGCGTTGCCAGTGTAGATTCACCAACCCAGCCTATACCCAAACTTGCAATTGTTATACCTAACTGAACTGCCGCAATATAACGGTCAATATTTTTTACGGCATCAAGGGCAAGTTTTGCATTAAAGTTACCTTCATTTGCCAGCTGCTGTATTCTTGTCTTCCGCACACCAACCAGCGCAAATTCCGCAGCTACAAAAAAACCATTCAAAAACAATAAAAAGGCTATTACTAACAAATTAAATAAAAGCATTGTCTTATAATACTATAAATTCTATAAAAAATCAAAAGCGGTCCCTCACTATATCACTTTTTATAATCCGCCAACTTAACAAAATACTTGATATACTTGTTGGTTTTAGTTATCATTATTGATACAGACGAAAAGGTAATTAAAAAGGGGATATTTATGAGCGGACACTCAAAATGGTCAACAATTAAACATAAAAAAGCTAAAACAGATTCTTTGAGAGCTGCTGAATTTCAGAAATTTTCACGCGAAATTATTGTAGCATCTAAACTTGGCGGACCTGACCCGGCAGGTAATTTCCGGCTCAGAACTGCTATTGAAAAAGCAAAAGCAGCAGGACTCCCGAATGATAATATTAAAAGAGCTATTGAAAAAGGCTCAGGAGCCGGTAACAATGAAAACTACGATGAAATGATTTATGAAGGCTATGCAGCCGGAGGCGTTGCTGTTGTTATTGAAGCTATGACTGACAATAAAAACAGAACAGCAGGAGATATTAGAAGTTACTTCACAAAATTCAACGGTAACCTTGGCGAAACTGGATGTGTAGGCTGGATGTTTGATAAAAAAGGATGTATTACTTTCAACAAAGATGATGTTGATTACGAAAAATTATTCGAAGCGGCAATAAACCTTGATGCAGAAGATATCGTTGAAGAAGATGATGAATATAAAGTTTATACTTCAATTCCAAATCTCCAGCCTGTAGCTGAAGGACTGGAAGCAGAAGGATTTAAATCAACTTCTGCAGAATTTACAAGAATTCCGCAAAATACAATTGAAGTAACAGATGAAAAAACTGCTATTAACATTATGAGATTACTCGGCAGACTTGAAGAACACGATGACGTACAAAATGTTTATGCAAATTTTGATATTGATGATAGTTTAATGGAAAAAATAGAAGCATCTCTATAGGGGTAAATGCAATAGGGTAAGGAGGAAACAAATTATGATGAACATGATGAATATGATGAAACAGGCTCAAAATATTCAGAAAAAACTGAAAGAAACACAGGATGAGCTTAATAAAATGGATATTTCAGGCGAAGCTGGAAACGGCTCTGTAAAAGTTATCTGCGACGGTAAAGGTTTATTCAAATCAATTAAGCTTTCAGCAGAAGCTATTAATCCTGAGAACCCGTCTTCTGTATCAGAAGATACAATTGAAATGTTAGAAGATATTATCACGACAGCTATCAATCAAACTTCAGGAAAAGCTATTAAGGTTATGGAAGAAAAAATGAAAGCTGTAACAGGCGGTATCTCAATCCCGGGCTTATTCTAGGTGCTACGCACGTAGACATTAGGTCGGTTGACAATTCTAAAACGACAAGATTGTAGTACAACTACAAGTCAACCTCTAAATAGGACTACAAAATGATTTATCCAAAATCTATAGCAGCATTAATAGAACAATTTCAAAAGTTTCCGTCCGTTGGCCCAAAATCGGCTCAACGGATGGCTTTTCAGGTTTTAAAAATGCCTGTAAGCGAAGTCGAAAAGTTTGCAAACGCAATACTTGATGCCAAACGCAGTGCAAAAACCTGTGAAATTTGTTTTAATATTTCAACACAGAGCCCGTGCGAAATCTGCGAATCAACAAACCGCAACCGCTCTGTGATTTGTGTTGTCGCAGAAACAAAAGACCTAATCGCAATTGAAAAAACAAATGAATACAGAGGTTTGTATCATGTTCTGCAAGGTTTAATCTCACCGATGGATGGAATTGGAGCAGAAGATATCCGGATTAAAGAACTGCTTACAAGACTCACAAATGAAGAAGTTCAGGAAGTTATACTTGCGCTTTCCCCTTCCGTAGAAGGAGAAGCAACAAGTCTTTATTTAACAAAATTAATTAAACCTTTTGGAATAAAAATATCCAGAATTGCATTCGGACTTCCTGTCGGAGCAGATTTGGAATACGCAGACGAAGTTACACTTGCCCGTGCAATAGAAGGCAGAAGAGAATTATAAGTACGCCTGAACTAAATTCTTCTGATATTAAACGTAGAGGAAACTCTATACCTGAATTCATTTACCCCTAAAAGCTTTTATACCGAGATATTTACCACCGGCCCCAAGTTCTTCTTCTATTCGGATAAGTTCGTTGTATTTAGCAAGTCTGTCTGTTCTTGAAAGCGAGCCGGTTTTTATAAGTCCGCAATTAACAGCAACTGCTAAATCTGCAATAAAGCTGTCTTCCGTTTCTCCGGAACGATGAGAAATGACTGCACTGTAGTTATTTTCTGAAGCAAGAAGTACTGCCTCCATTGTTTCAGTCAATGTACCTATTTGATTAGGTTTAATCAAAATAGAATTAGCGGCTTTTTTCTCAATACCTTCAAGCAGGCGCTTTGTATTAGTTACAAATAAATCATCTCCTACTAATTGGCATTTATTACCCAATTTTTGTGTTAAATTCTGCCACCCTAGCCAGTCATCCTGAGCAAGCCCGTCTTCTATCGAAATTATAGGGTAATCTTGCACAAGCTCTGCCAGATAGTCAATCATTTGTTCAGAAGTCATTTTTTTATTTTCGCCTTTTAGATAATACTGACTCAAAGAACAAACACCGCCGGAGCATTCACCTTCTTCATATAGTTCAGAAGCTGCAACATCAAGACAGAGTTTAACATTATTAGTATTGTAGCCTGCTTTTTCTATAGCTGATATGACAACTTCTATCGCATCTCTTGTTGAATTTAAATTTGGAGCGAATCCGCCTTCATCTCCGACCGTTGTTGCCAGCCCTTTTTCATTCAAAATAATCTTTAGGGTATGAAATATTTCTGAGCCTGCTTGCAATGCTTCACTAAAAGTAGACATTCCTACGGGAGAAATCATAAATTCCTGAAAATCAATATTATTATTTGCATGCGCCCCGCCGTTTAGAATATTCATCATTGGAGTAGGTAAAACTCTTCCGTTTAAACCTCCCAAATACCTGTATAAAGGTATTCCTAAGGCTTCCGCACCGGCCCTTGCACATGCCAGAGAAACCGCAAGCATTGCATTTGCACCGAGAGTAGACTTATTAAAACTGCCGTCCATTTCCATCATTAAGCCATCGATAAGCTGCTGGTCAAAAGCATCCTCACCAAGAAGATTTGGTGTAATAATAGAATTGATATTATCAATTGCTTTTTGTACACCTTTGCCCATATATTCACCTTTGACATTATCACGCAGCTCTTTTGCTTCATAAATACCGGTGGAAGCGCCAGAAGGGACAGATGCCCTGCCTATTGAACCGTCAATAAGCTTTACATCAACCTCTACTGTAGGATTTCCTCTTGAATCAAGAATTTGCCTTGCTCTGATATCTTCTATTTCGCACATAATTTTATCTCCTTCCTGCAAAGAAGTTTATTCAAGTATATTAATAAAATCTATCCTACAATCAGATATATTTTTGATTTTTTCAGAGAAATGAATATAATATAAATATGAAAAAGTTTTTTATCTGTTTAATCATAATGAGCTTTGCCCTTCCATCCCACGCTTTTTTCTGGAATAAAAAAGATAAAGCGCTGGAAAAAGAGCTTCAGGGTAAGGGTTATGCCGGAACTTTACCCAATCTTGGAGATAAAATAGAAAAAACTAAGACAAAAGTAACAACCCCGATTTTTGAATCGCAGGACGGTTTTAATAATCCTTCTGATTTAAAGCCGGTTCCTAAAGATAATCCGGCCTTCATTAACATTATTCAGAAAAAAGATAAAACATCAGAATTTACCAATGATGCAGCTGAAATCATCCCGATGCTTGAAAAACTTGTCGACTGCATAGATGATAACGAAAATTTACAGCTTTTTATTACAAAAGCCAATCTGTTAACATTAAACATTGATAACCTTACTGAAAAATACAATGGGAAACCGGAAAGCTACTACGAATCATTTAGAAAGCTGCAGGAAGTTAACAGGTATGTTAAATCTATTGCAGCACTTAGACGCGAAGCCGTAACTTACCAGAGATATCTTGCTTATTCCTCAAGCGGGTCAATCTACAATCCCGATAACATAAATCAGCAGCTTCAATATTTGCTTGAAGAACTAAACTCTGCAATACTCTTGTTAAGAAGTGATGGATAACCTGTAATTTGCGGTGAGAACCCCTGCTAATGTAAATAATAGACCGAGCAGGCAGCTTAACAGCATATAACCTGCACCATGAATAATTTTTCCGTCTTTAAAAAAAGAAAAAACTTCATAATTAAAAGTGCTGAATGTTGTCAAACCGCCAAGAAACCCTACTGTTATAAATAATTTTAAGTGCTGAGGCAAAAGCGCAGTCTTATTTAAAGTAAGCCCGAAAATGTATCCTATCGCAAAGCATCCGGCGATATTAACAACAAAGGTTCCTACATAAGGCATTCCAAAGCATTTTCCTGCACATAAAGTCATTAAATACCTGAGTACAGCACCTATGCCTCCTCCCGCAAAAACTGCTACTAATTCATATAACATCTATACCTCTTTCCACGTAGGACCGCAATTTACATCAACAACAAGAGGTACTCTAAGAGGAATATTTTTCAGTTCCATACATCTCATTACAAGCTCTTTTACAATTTCCAGCTCCTCTTTTGGTACTTCAAATACAAGTTCGTCGTGAACCTGCATAATCATTTTAGTTTTGAGATTTTTGGCTTCTAATTCGCGTTCAACTTTCACCATTGCCATCTTTATCAAATCAGCTGCTGTACCTTGCAATGGTTGATTAATCGCAGCACGCTGTGCAAATTCTCTAATCGAATAAGTTGAACTGTTTAATTCAGCAGAAAGATAACGTTTTCGTCCAAATATAGTTTCTACATAACCTTTTTTATTAACAAACTCGACTTCTTCATTCATATACTCCTTAACCCCTGGATAAGTTTTGAAGTACTTATCAATAAACTCCTGAGCCTCATTATTAGTAATTCCAAGGTTTTTAGCAAGCCCGTACTTAGACTGTCCGTATACAATACCAAAATTAACAGCTTTTGCTCTTCGCCGCATTTCTTTAGTAACTTTTTCCAGTTTTACTCCAAAGACTTTAGAAGCTGTAATTGCGTGAATATCTTCTCCGGAATTAAATGCTTTTATAAGGTGCATATCGCCGGAAACATGGGCTAAAAGTCTTAATTCTATTTGAGAATAATCCGCTGACATAATTAGAGAATTTTCTTTGTCAGCAGCGCAGAATGCAGCACGAATCTTATTTCCTTCTTCTGTTCGAATTGGAATATTCTGCAAGTTAGGATTTGAAGAAGATAATCGGCCAGTTACTGTCAATGCTTGATTATAAGTCGTGTGCAGTCTTCCATCTCTTTTGCTTATCAATGTTGGAAGCACATCTGCATATGTCGATTTTAATTTAGAGAATTTTCTGTGTTGCAATATATATTCGCAGATTTCATATTCCTCCGCAAGTTCTTCCAGAACTTCCGCGCCCGTAGAACGAGATTTCTTCTTCTTTGTCTTGATTTCCAATTTATCAAACAAAACTTCGGCAACCTGTTTAGGTGAATTTATATTGAAAGGTCCGCCGGCCAGCTGGTAAATTATATCTTCTAACTCTGCAAGTTTTTCTGTCATATATGCAGAAAGATCTTTAAGATATTCAACATCAATTGTAACCCCGGTATGTTCCATTTTCGCAAGAACAATCGTAAGCGGTATTTCAATTTCAACAACAAGTTCCTGTTCTTTTTCTTTAAGTTTCTTCTGCCATACATCATATAGCCTGAAAATTGAATAAGCTTCGTCACAGGCAAATTTTACAAAATCATCATCGTCATCCTCTGTCATAATATGTTTAAGAAAATCCAATGCCTGTGAATCAAGATCATGTCTTCTATTTGGATCTTTTACATAGCTTGCAAGAAGCATGTCATACTCAAGTCCCGCAGGCTCATAACCATTGTCCATAAGAGTTCTAAAATCTGATTTTGCATCATATCCTAAAATTTTTATTTCAGGATTTTCAATTATATTTTTAAGTTTGGGTACAAGTTCAGCTGGGAAATAATAACTTTTTCCGTTAGCAATCGAGATACCTGTTATTAAATCATTCTTTGAGTATACCTTTAATGCAAGCCTTTCAGATTTTGTTAATTCATTAATAATCTTATCAGCGTCAGCTTCCTGTACAGCCTGATATTCAAACGGGATATCTGCAACAGTTTCCTTTATTGCCTGTGTAAATAGATTTTGCTGCACAGATCCTGTCGTCGGTTGAGTTTCAAAAAGACTAAGATTTGAAAAATCATTATTGTTGTTACCGCCTGTACTAAAAGAAGAAAGAATTTTATCAATTTTCTTTATGAAAGTATAGAACTGCATTTTTCTCAAAAATTCTGATACATTCTCTATTTTAGGTAAAGTAACCGAAGCATGGTTTATATCAAAATCAATATCCACATCCCTGATTATTGTGGCAAGCTCTTTTGATAATATAGCTATATCTCTTCCTTCGCAAATTTTATTTCTTACGGCATTTTCAGGAATATTATCACAATCAGCCAGAATTTCCTCCAGATTATTATAACGGCTTAATAGTTTCTGTGCAGTTTTTTCTCCAATCCCCTTAATACCAGGAATATTGTCAGAAGAATCTCCGCGCAGCCCTTTATAATCAATCACCTGATTCGGATATACTCCTAATTTATCGTAAACTCTTTTCCAATCATATTCCAGAAGTTCACCCTTTGTTGGAATTAAAACTTTTACCGTACCTTCTTTATCAATTAACTGAAAACTATCCTGATCTCCGGTTAAGATTAAAGTATTATGCCCGCCAGAAGATGCTTGTTTTGAAATCGTTCCGATAATATCATCAGCCTCAAACCCTTCTTTTGTAATCATCGGAATATCAAAAGCTTTAAGCCCCTCGCAGATTAGGCCGAGCTGGCTTTTCATAGTATCCGGCATAGCCTCCCTGTTAGCCTTGTACTCTTCGTATTTTTCGGTTCTAAAAGTTCTTCTGCCAACATCAAACGCCACTGCTATAAAGTCCGGATGAATTTTCTCCAGCAAATCAAAAACAGCTTTAAAAAAACCATACACA
>OLYB01003213.1_pt1 | contig 10188 bp, 5 predicted proteins | sample 1674481 | NCBI WGS metagenome assembly OLYB01 (sample SAMEA103958167, study PRJEB25191) | human gut metagenome
CTGGTTGCCCGCAGCAGAGTCCAGCGCGCCGGTCGGCTCGTCCGCCAGCAGCAGCTTCGGACGGCCCACGATGGCGCGCGCAATGGCGACGCGCTGGCACTGACCGCCGGAGAGCTGGTTCGGGCGGAAATTCAGCCGCTGGCCGAGGCCCATCATCTGCAGCGCCTCAATGGCGCGCTCGCGGCGCTCCTTCTTGTTCACACCGGCGTACAGCAGCGGCAGGGCGACATTATCCACAGCCGAGAGCTTCGGCAGCAGATAGAAGCTCTGGAACACAAAGCCGAGCAGGCGGTTGCGGATCTCCGCCAGCTGGTTTTCGTTGGCCTTGGTGACATTCTCGCCCGTCAACAGGTATTCGCCGCTCGTCGGTACGTCAAGGCAGCCGATGAGATTCATGAGCGTCGTCTTGCCGGAGCCGGACGGGCCCATGATGGCGAGATAGTCGCCCTCCTCGACCTGCAGGTTGACGTTTTTCAGAATGCGGACGGTCTCCTTGCCCTGCGGATAATCCTTGCAGATATCCTTCATTTCAACGAGCATAGGTGACTCCTCCCGTCTGAGAAGACTCGCCGTCCTCGCTGCCTGCAGACTCCTCTTCGCCGCCCTCGATGGGGCCAGTGTCCGCGCTGTCGCCGATAGCGCCGCTGTCATCGACGCCGTCGCCGGTCGCGCCGCTGTCATCGACGCCGTCGCTCGGCTCTGCGCTCGGATCCTCCGTCGGCATGGTGTGCGTCGTCGGGTCGCCCTCCTCCATGCCGTCCTCGGGGAAGGCGATATAATCTTCCGCCGCAAGGCCGTCGAGGATCTCATAGGTATTGTAGGTCTCGTCGAACGTGCCGACGGTGACAGTGCGCTTCTCGAGCTTGCCGTCCTTCTCGGCCCAGACCCAGAAGCCCTCCTCCGCAGTGCCCTGCAGGAATGAGGCGTCGAGCTTCATGGTGTCGGAGACCGTTCCGCCGTCCGACGGCTCAATATAGACGTGCTGACCGAGCATCAGGCCGTCCGTGCTGTCGAGCTCGACATAGAACGGATAGTTGCTGGAGCTGCTCGTATCATCGGAATTGGAATAGCCGTAGCCATAGGAAACGCCGGCGTTGCCGGAGCTCGGGTTTTCCGTATCGATCTCCGTGATGGTGCCGGACCAGACGGAATCGTCCACACGGGAGCGGATGACAACGGGAACGCCGACAGCGATGTCGCTGCGGTTCAGCTCGTTGATCTTGCCCTTGACGCGGTAAGCGCCGTCCTGCACCAGCGTGATGTAGGCTGCGGCATTGCCGCTGCTGTCCGTGCCGTTCTCGTTGATGGCCTGCACCTTGCCGTCCACAGGAGCCGTCACATTCGCGGTGCCGGAGCCGGAGGTCATGGCATCGAGTTCCTTCTGCTTGACGGTGATATTATACTCCGCTTCCTTCTTGTCGGCCTCAAGTGCCTGGATCTGCACGGTGTAGGAGAGCTGCTCCGAGGTGGGCGCGCTCTTCTTTTCCTTCTCAAGCTGGGAGATCTGGGTCGTCAGATCCTTGACGTTGTTCTTCATCTGCTCGATCTCAAGCTTGGCCTTGTCGATGGTGAGCTGCATATCCTCCATATCATAGGTAAACAGGACCTCGCCGGACTTGACCTCCTGGCCGACCTCGACATTGAGCTGCTTGATCTTCCGGCTGGAATCGCGTTCGACCTTGATCTCCTTCTGCGCCACGACGACGCCGGAGCTGGCGTTCGCGCCGCCGAGCGAGCCATAGCCCGTGAGCGCCGCCACAGACTGGACATAAACCGCCGCCTTCCCGGAGCCGCAGGCAGACAGCAGCCCGACCGCAAGCACCAATGCCAGCAGGCAGCAAAGCATTCGTTTCTTCATTGTAGATCCTCCGTTTCTGCGCCGCAGCGGCGCTTCCTCTCAGCCAGCCGAAAAAGTCCCTCTGGTTTTTCGCCGGACTGTTTCCTCTATATAGACGGCGCCGGTGCGCCGTTCGTTCCCTTGTATCGGAAAATAATTCCGCGGAAAAGGTGCCTCAGCGCGCGAGGATGGCCTGCAGGGCAGGCTCGAGCTCCGTCGTGTCGAGTGATTCGACACGGCCCGCATCGCAGGCCTCCGCCACGGCGGGGTCGATGGGCAGGCGTGCCAGAATCGGCAGATCGAACTGGGCGGCAATTTCGTCCAGATGGCTCTTGCCGAAGACGCTGATCTTCTTGCCGCAGTCCGGGCAGCGGAGGTAGGAATAGTTCTCCACGAAGCCCAGCACGGGAATGTGCATCATGTTCGCCATTTTCACGGCTTTCGCCACAATCATGGACACCAGATCCTGAGGGGAAGTGACGATGATGACGCCATCCACCGGCAGGCTCTGGAACACCGTCAGGGGTACGTCGCCGGTTCCGGGGGGCATGTCAACGAACAAATAGTCAACGTCCTCCCAGATAACGTCCGTCCAGAACTGTTTCACCGCACCCGCGATGACCGGACCGCGCCACACCACCGGGTCGGCAGGGTTGTCCAGCAGCAGATTGATGGACATTACCTGAATGCCCGTGCGGGTCAGCGCCGGATACAGGCCGTGTTCGTCCGCGCCCTGACACTCCGTGACGCCGAAGGCAGTGGGTGCGGAGGGGCCGGTGATGTCGGCATCCAGAACGCCGACCCGCTTTCCCTTCCGTGCCATGGCGACAGCCAGCATGGACGTGACCGTGGATTTGCCCACGCCGCCCTTGCCGGAGACCACGGCAATGACCTTCTTCACGCTGGCGTTGGGGTTCAGCTCCGCCAGCAGGCTCTCGGGCTTGCGATCGGCGCAGTCAGAGCCGCATTCGGAACAATTTCCGTTACAAGAACTCATAATTCTGTTGCTCCTTTTTTCTTAATCGTTTCTATTATAGGCCGGGTGTCGAACTGTGTCAACCGTCAAAGCTTCATTCTTCACGTCTGCACCTGTTCCCACTGCTCCATCAGGTCCATGAGCGCCGCTTCGGCTTCTTCCTTTTCGCCAAGCAGACGGGTCAGCTCCTGATAGTCGGCGGAGGCCGCTTCGATCTTCCGGTCAAAGTCGGCGACGACCTGCTCCTGCTTCTCGATCTCCCGCTCCAGCCGCCGCACCAGCTTGTCCGCGTCTTTGGTTCCGCCCTTTGCCCGCTCCTTTTTCGGCTTCGGCGCAGCGGAAACGGCCGGTTTTGCGGCGGCTTCATGCTCCAGAATGGAGCGGTATTTCTGATAGCCGCAGGGGAAATCCCGGATTTTCCCGTCCTCCAGCAGCCAGATGCGTTCGGCAAACTTTTCGATAAAATACCGGTCGTGGGAGACGAACAGCAGCACGCCCTCGAATTCCTCGATGGCAGCCTCCACCCACTCCCGGGACGCAATGTCCAGATGGTTCGTCGGCTCGTCCAGAATCAGGAGGTTGATCTTCTCGTCCATCAGCATACACAGCCGCAGGCGGGACTGCTCGCCGCCGGACAGATTGCCCACGGTCTTGAACACGTCCTCCCCCTGGAACAGGAATGCGCCGAGGCGGTCTCTCGCCATCTGAGGCGTGCAGTTTTTCTCATAGAGCATGGTGTCGTAGAGGCTCCGCTCCGGGTGGTCAAAGTGGATGATCTGGGGCAGATATCCCCATTTCACCGTGGGGCCGAACTGGATTTTCCCCTGACAGTCCTCCTCACCCAGCAGGCACTTGATAAAGGTGGATTTTCCGGTGCCGTTGTCCCCCAGCAGGGCAATGCGCTCGCCGCCTTCCACCAGCAGATTCACGTCGGAGAACAGCGTCCGGTCGCCGAAGGATTTCGACACGTTCTTCATCTTGAACACCACGTCTCCGGAGAAATCCCGCTCCCCGAAGCTGGCCTTCATCGTTCTCTCCGCTTTGGGGCGTTCCGTTTTGCGAATACGATCCATCCGGTGCTGAATGGACATGGCCCGGCGGTAGAGGGTGCGGTTGTTGATGCCCCAGCCCTTCATCCGCTCCACCGTGTAGCCCAGCTGCTTCAGCTTCGCCTGCTCCTGCTCGTACTGCTTCATTTGCAGGTCAAATCGCGCCTGCTTTTCGTCCATGTAGAACGAGTAGTTGCCGGAGTAGAATTCCGCGTGGCCGTCCGTGATCTCGATCACCCGCTGGGCGATCTGATCGATGAAATAACGGTCGTGGGAAATGGCAAGCACCGTCCCCCGGAAATTCTGAATATACCCTTCCAGCCACTCCACGCTTCTCAAATCCAGATGGTTGGTCGGCTCGTCCAGAAGCAGGATGTCCGTCTTTTCCAGCAGAAGGCGGGCGAGATTCGCTCTGGTCTTTTCGCCGCCGGAAAGGCTGTCGAATTCCTGAGCGCGCTGCTCCGCCGGGATGCCCAGACCGTTGCAGACCTTGTCCACGTCCACATCCATCTCGTAGCCGCCCCCGGACTGGAAGCGGTTGGACAGGCTGTCGTATTCCCGCAGCTGCTCCGCCGTTGCGTCCCCCGCCATGTCCGCTTCCAGCCGCTCCATTCTGGCTTTCAGCTTCATGAGGCCGGCGTAGGCGGTGCGCAGCACGTCCTCCACGGTGTAGCCCGCCGGGAACTTGGGGATCTGGGAAATCAGCCCCAGACGCTTGTTAGGATTGACGTAGACCTCGCCGCTGTCATAGTCCATCTGGCCGGTAAGGATGTTGAAAAGTGTGGTTTTTCCGCAGCCGTTTCGGCCAAGGATCGCCACCCGCTCCCCTTCCTGAATTTCAAAGCTCAGGTTGTCCAGCAGATTTTCTCCAATTACAAAGAATTTTGTCAGATTCCTGACTTGTATATCAACCATATTCTCTCCATTTAATCGCGTTCGATTCCGGATTCATTCAGCATTTGCTCCAGCTCTTCCCGCGTGTATAACAAGTTCAGCGCCTGTAACATGGCGTTGGCGCTCATGTGTTCCGGCAGGTTCAGCTTTTTCAGAAGCGCTTTCCGCTTCTCCCCGGCGTTGCTTCCGCCGGAAAGCCCCAGCGCCATGAGATCCTGCTTCGTGATGCCCCCGGAGGAAGCCGTTTTCTCCCCCTCTATGGTGGCACCCGCATTTCGCAGGGCGGCGAGAATGACCTCCGGGGTCATGCCCTCTACTCCCAGCTTGCCTTCCCGGCCGGGGGCGGACTTCCGTCGTTCCTTGCCGGGAATGTCCGGGATGTAGGCGTGCTTCAGGTATTTTCCGGGAATGGCGCTTTTGATGTGGTTGCGGATGACGAAGCCCGCCCCGTCGGAATCCGTGAAGACGATCAAGCCCCGCTTTTCCGCCACACGGCGCAGCAGCGCCATCTGCTGCCTGTCCTTGAAAATGCCGAACCCCGCCGTTTCCAGAATGGGGGCATCCACCACCTGACTGAGGGTGTTTTTGTCGTAGCGCCCCTCTACCACAATGGCTTCCCTGATTTTAACCATTGCGCCCCTCCTGCGCCAACTGCAACAGCAGCAGCTCCAACAGGCGCTCCGGGTCGTCGTAGGATGTCTTTATCTTATAATCCGTTTCCAGCACCAGCTCCGCCGCCCGGCGGCAGAACTCCGGCGTGAACCGTCTGGCCGCCTCCATGGTCTTTCTCGCGGGATAGTCCGGGATGCCGCAGAGCCTTTGCAGGTCGGAAGCGTTTTTCCCGTTGTCCAGCAGCGTCCGCGCGGCGCTGACCCGGCGGAAGTGGTTGCCCACCGCGCCCAGAATCGCCAGCGGCTCCTGCTGCATTTTCAGCAGCTGCTGCAATTTCACCAGCGCCTGATCGAAGCGCCCGGCGCTGAGCATGTCCGTCATCTGGAACACCACGGCGTCCAGCACCGGCTCGGTGACGGCGTCGATGTCGGTTTTCCGAATCTCATTTGCGCCGGAATAGGCACAGATTTTGTCAATTTCGCCGCTGAGTGCCGTCATGGTGCCGCCGGTGATGTCGATGAGATACAAACACAGATCTGTGGAAATCCGTTTGTCCCGCGCCATAAAATGCCTTGTGACCCAAGCCGCCAGGTCTTTCTGATCCTGCTTGGCAAACTCCACGATCAGCCCGGCGCCGTCGATCGCCTCCCAGAGCTTTTTCAGGCGCTTGTCCGGCTTCCACGGGGTCGTCTCGTAGGTGAACACCACCGTGCAGTAATCCGGGATATCCGCCAGAATTTCCGCCATCTTGTTCCGGTCGGACTCGCCCAGCTTGAATAAGTCCACCTCGTCCACCTGCACCATGGTATGCTCCGCCATCATGGGCAGGTTTTCCACGGCGTCGGCGAAGGTCTGCAAATCGAAGGTCTCGCTGTTCATCCGGTGGAAATTGAAGGATTCCGTCAGCGCGTCCAGCAGCTGCTTTTTCATCTGCTCCAAGTAGTGGTGCAGCAGAAAGACTTCTTCCCCATGGAAAATGTACAGCCGCCCCAAGTCTTTGCTTTTCAGCTGGGTTTTCAACTCCTGTAAATTGCCCCCGGGGGCTGGTTTTTTTGCCATGGCTTCACCTTCTGATGGTAATTGTTCCGTCCCGGTCTGTCCGGTACACCGTGCAGCCAAAATGTTCCAGCCGCTGCAGGGTCTCCGCCGCCGGGTGTCCGTAGAGATTGTCCCTTCCTGCGCTGATGCAGACCGTCTGCGGTTGGGCAGCGGCAAGCAGATCCTCGCAGGTAGAGTTTTTGGAGCCGTGATGTCCGGCAATCAGCACGTCCACCTCCGGGATTTTCCCGGCGTGGAGCAGCATCCGCTCGCCGTAGGCGCTCCGGTCTCCCGTTATGAGTATATCACAGTTTTCCGTATCAAACAAGACGCACAGGCTGTTTTCGTTTTCGCTTCCATGGGAATCGGCGGCGAAAATATGCAGATTTGTTTTCCCGTAGGTCAAAAGCAAGTCCTGCCCGGCGTAAACTGCCTCTTCGTTGTCCGCCACCAAAATTCCTTCCTCCGGTGGGAGGATGAGGATGTCCGCTTTCACCCGGCTTAAGAGATTTTCCGCCGCGCCGGTGTGATCCCGGTCGCCATGGGTCAGAATCAAGCCGTCCAGCCGGGAGATCCCCTGACTCAGGAGCGTTTCGGCGGCAATGTCCGCAGTTTCGGTGTCGCTGTCACCGCCGCAGTCCACCATGTACGTCCGGCCTTCGCTTTGCAGCAGAATACACTGCCCCTGCCCCACATCCAGCACCGTTACCCGGGTGCTGTCCAGCATCGGCTCCGCCCAGGATGCCAGAAGCGCCAGACACAGCCCCAGCGTGCCGCAGCAGAGCAGAACGCCCGGGCGGCGATTCCGGCTCAGAAGGAACACCAGCAGCAGCGCATACACGGCCACCAGCCAGATGGTAATGTAAGGGCTTCTGGTATACACCGCCGCCAGCGGAAATCCCGCCAGTAACTTTGCGATCAACAGAACATAGCGAATCGGCCACGCGACGATTTTTCCAAGAATCATCGCCCCGCCCGTCCAGAACGCACCCACCAGACTGACCGCCACAAGCCCATAGAAAATGAAGCTGATGACCCACAGAGTGAGCAGATTGGTCACCACGCCAACAAGACTGACGGTGCCAAAATACCATGCGCTCAGCGGCGTTGTGAAAATCATGGCGCTGAGGGTGATGGACACGGAAGCAGTAAACCAGCGAATCAACGTGGGTCTGACGCCCTTCCCTTTGCTGTCCGGGAACAGAGAAACCAGCCACTTGCGGATGCCCGGCGCAAAGAGATAAATCCCCGCCACGCTGGCCACGGACAGTTGAAAACCCACGGACGTGATGACCAGCGGGTTGCCAATCACCATCACCACGGCGGCAAAGGCCAGCGCCGCAGGGCCGTCGTATTCCTTATTCAGCAGCAGCGCCGCCAGCATCAGTCCGCACATAATGCACGAGCGGCTGACCGACGGGGTAAAGCCCGCCACCGCCGCAAAAAGCAGCAGCGCCGGAAAACCCACAAGGGCAGTCAGAAACCGCTTCCGGAAAGTAACGGCAGTAAGCAAAGCGAACAAAATCGACACATGCAGTCCGGAAACAGCCGCCACATGGCGAATCCCGCTGATTTTCAGGCTGGTATCTACCGCATAACTCAGGCTTGTGGTATCACCCAGCAGAAGCGCCCGGGCAAAGGGCGCGGCATCCTGCGGAATACAGGTCTGCAAAATTGCCTGAATCCGGTGCCGCAGCCGCGCAGGGATATCCCGCCAAGACGCGTCTGTATGGGGCGAAACGGAAACCTCGTCCGCCTGATACGCCAGCAGGAAAATGCCGTTGCCCGCGTGATAGGTTCTGCTTTCCTTAGGCGTAGTGGCGCGGAAACGGAACTGGCCGGAGATCATGTCCCCGGGTTCCAGCGTTTCGCTCAAATCCAGATACGCCCGCAGACGGTACGACTTCCCTTCCAGCTGCACCGTGCCGTCCACGCCGATACCGTATGCCGTCTCGTAGCTGTAGTCCGACACCCGGATGACTGCGTCTGCCGTTTTTCCGTCCATCGTTCCGGCGGCATTCAGATAAAAGCCGTCGTACAGAATGAACCAGCCCACTCCCATGGCAAAGCCAAGAAGAACCGCGGCAATCCGCCGGAATAATGCGAACTTTCTCCCCGCAATCGCCGTCAGAAGCGTCAGCACCCCGCCCGCGACTGCCAAAATGACACGCGTACTTCCCGTAATAACATACGCGCACAGGCAGCAGGCCGCGCCGAAGCCCAGAGAAAACCATACCAGTTTACGCATCCTGCCGCCTCCTTATCGTTGGAAAAGGCGCCGCCTTTGCGGCAGCGCCTTTCTTATTACTTCAATTTGGAAACCACGTAATCGTCCACGATGGCGAGGGCGTTGTCCACCTTGGTGACGTCCTTGCCGCCGCCCATGGCAGAGTCGGGCTTGCCGCCGCCGCTGCCGCCGCAGCAGCAGCATACCTGCTTCACCAGGTCGCCGGCCTTGATGCCCCGGGCAATGGCGTCCTTGCCGCAGACGGCCAGGAAGGTGATCTTGCCCTCGTTGACCGTGGCAAGCACGGCCACAACGGACGCGTCCTTATCCCGCAGCACGTCGCCCATCTGGCGGAGTCTGCCGGTGTCGGCGTTGGGAACGCTGGCGGTGATGACCTTCAGGCCGTCCACATTGTGGGAACCGAAGAGAATCCGGTCGATCTCGCCCACGGTCTCCTTGGCCTTGTAGGCCTCGATGGTACGCCGCAGCTCCCGGAGTTCCTCCAGCTGCGCCTGAATCCGGGTGCCCAGCTCGATGGGCTTGGTCTTCAGCTTGGCAGCCGCTTCCAGCAGCATGGTCTGGTTCCGCTCCATTCTCTCCAGGCAGGCCTTGCCGGTAATGGCCTCGATCCGGCGGACGCCGGAGGCGACGGAGCACTCGCTCTCGATTTCAAAGGGGCCGACCTTGGCGGTATTGTCCAGATGGGTGCCGCCGCACAGCTCGATGGAGTAGTTGCCCATGTTGACCACACGAACCGTGCTGCCGTACTTTTCGCTGAACAGCGCAGTCGCGCCCATGGCCTTGGCCTCGTCAACGGGCATCTCCCGGGTCACGATGTTGTAGCCCTCCAGAATGGAATTCTGGACGATGGCGTTGACCTTCACCAGCTCCTCCGGCGTCAGCGCGGAATAGTGGGTGAAGTCGAAGCGCAGCCGGTCAGGCTCCACGTAGGAACCCGCCTGATGGACATGGTCGCCCAGCACCGTCTGCAGCGCCTTTTGCAGCAGATGGGTCGCGGAGTGGGCGCGCATGATGGCCTTGCGGCGCTCCACGTCAATGGAGGCCACCACAATATCGTCCACCTTGATGGAGCCGGTGACCATCTTGCCGTGATGCAGGTACTTGCCGCCCTTGTCCTTCTGAACGTCGGACACCACGAAGCGGCTGTTGCCCATGAGGATCACGCCATGGTCGGCAATCTGGCCGCCCATTTCGGCGTAGAAGGGGGTCTTGTCCAGCACGATGATGCCCTTTTCGCCGCCGGCAATGGTGCCGGAGACCTCGTCGCCCACGCACACGGCCAGAACCTTGGCGTCGCAGTTATTCTGGGTGTAGCCGACAAAGGTGGTGGGGGTGTTGTCCAGCCCCAGGTCGATGCCTGCCCAGGCCAGATCGCCCAGCGCCTTCCGAGCTTCCCGGGCGCGAACCTTCTGCTCCTGCATCAGCTGGGCAAATGCCTCCTGGTTCAGGGTCATATCCTCGTCGGCAACCATTTCCAGCGTCAGGTCAATGGGGAAGCCGTAGGTATCGTACAGCTTGAAGGCGTCGGCGCCGG
>OLYB01003214.1_pt1 | contig 10186 bp, 7 predicted proteins | sample 1674481 | NCBI WGS metagenome assembly OLYB01 (sample SAMEA103958167, study PRJEB25191) | human gut metagenome
ATCCTCTTAATAGAAGTTTTCTGTTAAGGGGATTTTTTCAGCAATCAGACCCGGGATGGGGTCTGATCGTGAAAGACTATAAACTACATCTTTACATAATATGTTTTTCCAAGATCACTGGTTGTAAGAGTAACATTAGTAAAGGCATTATCAATATTTTGCCACTCTTTTTCCCAAAGATTTACACGGCAAGGAACGTTATAAGGAATTGTTGCAGTTATAACATAACGAACTTCTCTGCCCTTATACTTAGAAATATCAATATTAGAATTACCAGTAAAGTTGTCTACAATGACTTCATTATCCGTTTCGTTGACTATCTTAGCATTCATATTACAAAAGTATCCATACATATAGGAATAATTATTACCTGCACTACAATCAATTATAATGGTAACTCTATCCGACTGACTTGTAGGCAAAGATGGCTTTTCAACAAATACAGCTTCAAACACTGTATCTCTAGTAATTGTAACACTGGTTATCTCGTCTGATGTACCTTCAACGACCCACTTAGAAAAAACCTTATTAGCGTCTGACGAAACAGGGGTAGCTCCTGGATAATTTGCATACTGTCCATCAGAAACATAAATAGTTGAGGCATTTATTAAAGAACCATTTAATTTAAACTCAACCTTATGCTTGTTCTGTACAACTGGAACGAAAACAACTGAGCTATCTGTAATAGAAACATCAGTAAGACCCTTTGAGTTATCTGATTTGTATACCCACTTAACAAAATCCTGTTTTATAGTATCCATGTCAGTTGGAATTCCCGGGTCATTTGCAAAGTCGCCATCATAGACTTTTGTTGTTGTAAATGTAGAACCGTTGATATTCTCAAACGTTACATTAAATTGGGCTTTCGGTGCAACAGGCGGATAAACACAGGAGAATACCATATCCTTATTTATTGTTACGCCTGTTGTAAAATCAGCAACGTTATTCTTGCTGTCTACCCAATAAGGCGTGCCATAACCTGTTCTTGATGACATAGAAGGTGGAGCTTTATAAACTGTACCCGCCTTGACAGACTTAGTATCTATCTGTTTACCACGAAGCGTTGGTTCAGGGTCGCTTGCAGAGTAGATAAACTTTACACTGTATGTTTTTGAACTTGAAACTGTTGTCTTATCGTAGAAAATATAAGTATATGTGTTTGAAGCGTCAAGGCTGTAATACTTTTCCTGTTGAGCTGTGCAACCTGCAGGAGCAGTAGTTGCCTGAGGATATGTGACATAATCAGGAGCTACAGAGAAATCTTTATAGTCATTAACATTGTATGAATCGCCTTCATCTATGTTAATATTTGTGAGATTTACTGCTGCGTCCTTTTTATACTTTGTTTTCGTAAAAGTATAGCTTCCGTTCTCATATGTTGGCTGATAGGCTGTAAGAGAAACGTCGAGAGTATACATTTCCTCAATTTTGCTGATACTTGCACCGATATCAAACTTATAATTGTCGTAAAAATCAACGCCTCTTGCAACAGCAGAATTATTAAAGTTTAAGCCCTCTGTATTTACCTTACCTACATTGAGCATACAGCCTTTTGCACCCATTCTCTTTGCGGCTGTATCCGTGTCATTGCCTGAATAGTTTTTCAGACTATAGCCACGAAGATTATTATTATCAATAACGATACAATTTGAATAGGTCACACCGCTTGCACCGATAGTACCAGAGGTTGAAACATCAGGCACACCAATATAATCTTTAAGCACAAGAACATTGGTCGAATATCTAAGCTCATCATCAAGATAGTCTATAAGACCTGAACCTATGACATTGCTTTCCATTGTTGCATCAGCGTCATGATAAACGTTATTTGCAGGTTTGATCATATTAAGGATAGCTCCGAGGATCACGCCGAAAATCGTTACCACAACGATAAGCTCAACAAGGGTAAAACCCTTGCGGTTTTTATTCATTTTCAAGATCCTCCCTCCTTATGGTGTTGATTGTGCATCGTCATATTCAGCCTGGTTTTTGTAATCAGAGCCACCCATATAATGGATAACTACATAACCTGTAGCTTTACCTGACGCATCTTTTTCAAGATAATGGTCAAAGGTCGCATCTGTGATCTTAAATGCAGCTGCATCGGCTGTTGGAGTGCTGCTGTAAAGATCAGATGACTGTGAGAAGCCGAAATAATCGCTTCCTGTTACGCCTGAAAGCACAACGCCAAACTGCTGATTTCCACCGTCACCGATAGGGATAAGAAGTGAATTTCCTGATGAGTTATTATTTACATCAAAGAACTTTCCGCCTGTAAGCTCAGGAGTAAGAGCATAGAAATCCATATCTGCCCCTGAATTGTTATAAAACTTTACCCAGTAAACGCTCTTTTCAGGATTAGGCGTAATGTTTATGTCCTTGCCCTGAAGAAATTTGAGCTGATAGCCTGCGTCTTCATCAATATTATTAAGCTTTGCTTTAAAACCATAGGCTGTAGTATTGAATTTTATGCCGCTTCCAAAGTCTGCCTCAAGGGCAAACTCATTTGTAGTTTTGCCGCTTGAAGAGAACTTGTTTACCTTCAACTCGTTCATATTGACGGTCTTGTTATCATTATACTGCTCGGCATTTACTGCCTGAGTATACATTTCATTGTTGCGGTAGTAGTTTTCAAGATTCTGTCTTTTTGCCGCTACAGCAACTGTAACAAGCATAGCTGACATACCTGACAAAAGTGCCATTGCTATGATGACCTCTACAAGAGTCATACCCTTTTTATTTTTGCTGTTCTTTTTCATGAGTATACTCCTTTCAATTAGTAGTGATCATATCTGTCAAGTTCGTATCCGTAAGCATAATCATCCTTGCCGCCCTTCGCATTCTGCATTACAGAAGTAGTTGAAGGCTTGGTGTATACATAGAACGCTGTATTGGCGTTACCAAAGCTGTTTGCGATAACTACACCGACTGCACAGCACTGAACGGTCATTTTTCCGCCTGCTGAGTCTGTTACCACAAGTCCGCCAAGACCGCTTGTTGCGATATTAACGATAGCCTGTGGTGAATAGAATGAGCCCTGGAAGAAGCTTTGATCTGTAGCGTTAAGTGTTGTGTTCTCACCAAACAGGAAGATGATGCTGCTGTTTTTCGGTCTGTAAGAGCCTGCAACATCTACAGATGTAGGGTTGAGAACAAAGCCGCTCTGTGGTAAGCCAGGGTTACCCTTTGTATTATTGAGAACAGAAGAATCAAACATACGAACGTAAGTATCATAATCAAATACCTTAAGTCCCTTAAAGCTATAGTTACAAGCACTAGAGCCTGAATGCTGTGACTTGCCTGTTACTGAGTCGATACCATTAAGTGTAATAGCACTGCCTGAGTCTGAAACAAAATAGCAGTTGTATTTTCTGTCACCTGTAGTCGTATCAATTATAGTTGAACGATTTCTAACAACTATTACAGGTGACCATTCTGCTCCAAGATTAAGACCATTCTGAAGTCTTATAACGATATCACCCGAAGAATCAGAAACATCAACGAGGATCCTTGAACCATTGCCATAATCATTGAACGAAAGATCAGATGCCCATGTACAGCTTGATGTTATTCTCAATTTGTAGCGGCTTGTAACTGGAGTCTTAGCTCCTGTTCCTGTAAGGTCTATTAGCTCAGTAAGCGTGTAGTCAACATTTGTCCAATCGCTTGCAAAGGTATTGAATGTTTTTGTGTTTGATCCATCATAGAAAGCCTGATATTGATCAGAGATCGTTGTCACATTAGTATCATTGCTCATGAAGAAATCTTCCGGATAATATACATAGGCATCAGCAGATACTGGTATCTGTGGCTTTGCGTCACGACCTGCTTTGCTAAGAACAGCTCCTTCATGAATATTTGAAGCCGTGCAGACGATCTTATCTTTACCTGTGATAGTGCCGGTAACATATACAGAGCCTGTTACCTTAAGTGACTTTGTGACATTAAGATCACCCTCGACATAGAGAGAGCCATTGATCGTCTGACCATTTGCACCAAAAGTTGCATCACCATTATAAGCACCTGCGCCCTTATAAACGTAGAAGTTACCATACTGTGTATAGTCATTTCCGCCGATGTTAGCTTCACAACAGAACAAATCGACATCAAAACCTGAAGAACCAACGTCCATATGGTTTGAAGTAGAGAGCTTCTGACCGATATTAACATAGTTATATCCGTCTGCTCTTGCCATTGTGGAGTTAATGTGGAATTCATTTGAAACATCAAGGTTTTCAGAAATTGTAACAGTTGAACCCTGCTTTTCACCTACAAAACTAGGCTTGAGCATGATAAGAGGCTGAGTTGAAACCTCCAAAGAACCATACATAAGATAAGAACCATAGATACTGGTATTGTTTGTAAATCTATAAATCTTACCAGTGGTATTATTGATACCAGCCATATCACCGATAACGTTAAGGTTATCGTAACCTGCGCCGCCGTTACCAACAAGCTCGATAGTATTTGTATACTCGGCAGGCTTTGGAACTGGGTGCGTGGAAATATGAGCTGCTACCTTCTCAGTTTTTCCCAGATAAGTAGTTTCACAGGTAACAACGATGTATTTGGCACTTGTGCCCTCTTGTGCTACAGTTATCTTGGTAGTACCGATATTATCGCTTTTACCATTTGATCCATTATAGCTGACATTAGTAGTTGTACCCTTTCCGCTATTAGCACTTGCTAGCTTTTTAAGGTTATCTATGGCCTTTTTCTGCTGAGCCTTTGCAGTAGGGTCATTGGTTGGAGCAGTATCAGTTTGTATCTGATTAATAAAGCTTTCAAGAGTAGATGAAGCTGTCAGATAAGCCTGTTTGCTCTTATAGTTATCATTTGTTTTTGTCCTGTTTACCGAAACATAAGAAACAGTTGCAGTCAAAAGTATTGACAGCATGAGCATGACAGCAACCGCTGTGAAAAGCACGACTCCGGGTTTGTTTCTTTGTTTCCTCTTCGGAGTATTCTTCATATTAACCACCTTTCTTAGTTTTATTATCACTTATGCTATACTTTTTTTCATTTTACACAGGTTGATTACTTATATAAAATTTTTAATCATTATATAGCACTAATTGGCAGGATAAGAAATATTCCTTATCCTACCAAATAGTTTTCTCTTAGCTGGCAGAAGGATCAGCAAGCTTCTTCAAAACGTACATATTGAGTGTCATTGTACCGGAGATCTCGCTCTCGTTGACATTTTCAATGCTAACATTCTCGATCACCATGCTCTTTTCGTTGTTTGTCGTCAGGTTGTCAGCAAAATTCTTGAAACCTGAAAGCGAGCTTTTGAACTGAATGTTAAGGCTATAGTAACCTATTGTCTGTGCAGCTGTTTCATTGGTATCAGCTGCATTTGCGTCTGTGTTTGCGTCTGCAGCTGATGAATCAGTTGTGCTTGCATTATTGTATTCATCTACCTTAGTGTCAAAATCAGTAGCTGTTGCTGTTGACTCATAAGCAAAAGGCGAAAGAACTGTGCTGCCGTATGATGAAATAGTCATATTGGAGTTTTTGATCTTTACATCATCAACATTAAAAAGCTCACGAACCTTATCAGTAGCCTTGTATGCTACCTGATAATCATAGAAGTTAGCTGCGACCTGTGAGGTGCTTGTATAAAGTGTCTGAATCTCAGCGGCAAGGTTCTTATCCTTGTCTACCTGATCTTCAAGCTCGCTGAGCTGTACCTTTGCTGATTCCAGATCACTGCTTGCCTGACTACACTCATCAATGGCAGGCTTAATAAAGAGCATAAAACCTGCAACAATTATAAGCAGTACGAATACTACTATCAAAATCATTTTATCACGATAATTCAACTTCATAATTATTCACCCTCGCCCTCTTCTTTAAGATAAAGTGTCAGCGAATCAAGCGTTACGCCTGAGCTGCCGTCTTCACCGATCGAATATCCGTTGTATCCTACATCTTCCTGGAAGAGTCCTGTACCTACAAGGGCATCGATTGCTGTTTTTACATCTGACTGATCATCAAGCTCAACCTTAGTAAGTGTTACTGTACCAGCTTCAAGGTTATATGTAAAGCCTTCATACTTGAAAGAGCCAAGAGCTTCCTTGATGTCGTCAAACATCTCACTTGACACGACCGGAAGTGTTTCAAGAGCTGCATTTGCTGATGTAACATAGTTTGAATAATCCTGCATGATCTTCATCTTATTGTGAAGTATCTGGTTCTGGGCGATCTTCTCATTGCAAACAGCTATCTTATCATTAGTCTTGTCTATATCTTTCTCGATAGAACTCTTCCTGAGATTAATAACAAGTGTTGCACCTGCGATAAGCACTGCGGCTGCCGCAGCGAAGATACCGCCTGTCATGAGTAGCGAACCCATTCCGCTGCTGCCGCCCTTACCTGTGGACTGATCGACTTCGAGGAGATTGATCTTCTCTGTTGCCTTGTTTCTCTTATAGAGAGCACCGATAGCATTAGCGAATACTGTAAACTCGAAGTTCTCAAAACCTGTGATCTGAGCAGGCACACCGAGAACAGAAGCCTTTATATCAAGACCGTCAAGAGCGTCAACGAGTTTGATGTAGTCCTCGATAAAGCCATAGAGAATAACATTTTCAAGTCCTGAACCTCCTCTTGCCTTATTGAACTGCTCCATTCTGAAGATGTTCTCATTAAGAGCTTCAGTGATATAATCGTCAGAATCATAATCTTCTTCTGAGATAGGAACGTATCTGGCGAATGCCATCTGTCCATTCTCAAAAAGTGTAAGACCAAGGAAGTTCTTATCGATCTGGCAAACCAACAGTGGCATTTTCTCCATGTTGGACTTGTCAGCAAGAACGATTCTTGCGATAGAGTTACATCCGATGTTAACAGATCTGAGGTTCATGCCCATAATGTTATAAAGCTTTCTGTAGCTTTCAACTATCGTACTAGGGCAAGCAGTTGCAAGTACCTTCACTGCACCAGGATTATCCTCACCTGCTTCACCTACTACTGTATATGAGATAGAATACTCATCTGTGATACCCATTTCCTGGCTCATATGGTTCTGTACCATAAGCAGGAACTCATTACCCTTTGCCTTTGGAACTACAAGCTCCTTGAATACGATGTTGCTCGATGAAAAAGTAACGATAGCGTCCTTATCCATCATGTCCTCAGCCTTGAGCTGAGTGAGCAGTAACTCAGACAGACCTGAAAGGTTGATGACCTCACCATTAAGGATCATATCCTCAGGAATGTCCACCTGCAAAGATCTCTCGATCCTTATCTTGTTAGAGGAGTTATCACCTTTAACAATGTTGATTTGTCTATCAGAAATATCAAATGATAGCATTTATTCCTTCACCTCTTAAATTATTTTTCAAAACAAATATCTTCCCTCTCCGTTTTAAAGGAGAGGAGATATTTAAAATTAACGAACATAAAATGCAGACCCTTAGTTTTCCAGACCTGACAATGAACCGTAGAGCAGTGGGAAGATACCCGCAAGGCAAAGACCGATCGCAACACCCATGAATACGATGAGCAATGGTTCCATAAGTCCTACAAGTCTTGTAACGGCTGCGTCTGCTTCTTCCTCATAGTAGTCAGCAGTTTTCTCAAGGATCTCATCGAGAGCACCTGATTCCTCACCGACATAGATGATGGAAGTAAACATTCCTTCAAATATCTCTGTTTTTGCAAGTGACGCTGAAAGCGGTGCGCCCTGCTTAACTTCATCAACTACCTGAATGAACATCTTATCAACATAAGCATTTCCAAGTATTCTTGACGAACGTTCAAGACACTCTACCATTGGGATACCGCTTGAATAAAGTGATGAAAGAGTTCTTGCGAAACGACCCTCGTAGATCTTTACCATAAGCTTTCCGGCGGCAGGCATCTTTATCTTTATGTAGTCAAATTTAAGTCTGACTGACGGTACTTTCAAGGCGTATATCCAACCGAATATCAAAGCAACGACCACGATAAGAATGATATACCATTTTGCCTTGAAAAAGTCACTGAATGAGAAGAGAGCCTTAGAAAGTGCAGGCATCTGATCCTCTGGCATAAGACCTGCAAATATAGGCATGATGAACGTAAACATACCGATTACCATGACGATACAAAGAACGCCAAGTATGATAGGATAAGTCATCGCACTCTTTACCTTATTGTTCAACTTGTTTGAGTTTGCATAGTAATCGCTCAGACGCTGCATTGTCATATCGAGCGTACCTGAGGTCTCACCTGCGTCTACCATTGAGATGAAAAAGTCCGGAAAGCTTCCTCTTCTTGTATCGAGGGCCTCGGTAAAGCTCTGACCTTTCTGAACATCGTCATAAACGCTTCTCCAAACATCCTTTGCACCCTTATTCTCCTCTTCCTTATAGAGAATGTCGAGCGCTTTAACAATGGTAAGACCCGATGTCATCATTGCCGCAAGCTGACGGCAGCAGAAAGCAAGTTCCTTAGTATTGAACTTGTGCACAGATTGTTTGCCTGCACCGCCCAATGCTTCTGAATAACTTATACAGAAAAGACCTTGTTCGTGGATCTTGTCCAGTACTTCCTGTGCATCCTCAGCCTCATAGATACCCTTTATGGTTTTTCCCGAGGTATCCTTAGCAACATAGGAAAATTTCTTCATAATATGTAGATACACCTCCACTTATTTATACATTTTGTGCATTCATAACAAAAAACTTTAAAAATACACAAAACGCATTTTTATAATTATAACATTATTTTCATCTTTTCGCAAGTGATTGAGTGCTTTTTAAGCGTTAATTTATTTACAAAATAATCTTCACAAATTTATCGAATTTGTACAAATAGAATAATTAAACTAACATTTTAAATTATATTTAACATTCAAAGCGAGTTCATACAGATTTCCGATAGTAAATACTCTTATTTATGTTCAAATAATACAATTTATACTTTATTATCTGTCTTGCCCGCACTAAAAGATTTCATACTTTTGAGAATGACAGGATGCTTATGAACATACACTTTATAGGCTATCAGATAGAAACAATAGGACGCTGCAAGAAGAAGTCCTATGCCGATGATCACGCTTACAAGGTAGTTCATGCCCACGCCTTCATTCAGCCATATACACGGATAATAAAGCACCTTATAGAAGATATCTCCCTTGCCCTCCTGACTGAATGAATCCCTGAATATTGCAGGAATAAAATACACTAGAAGCATAAGAAGATACACTATTGTAATATTGACCCAGCTCCAATTTTCATATGCGGCATGGCGTTTGCCGTCGTCATAAAAAAGTCTCAGGAAAAATATAAGCATGACCGCAAAGCCCATAAATGAGTCTACATTACTATTTGTCATAAAGCTTTTGAAAGCAGATGTGCTTGACGGAAAGACCGTAACCAGAGCCGGTATCAGCACAATGCCTGCAAAGGCTGAAAACAGTGTAAGAACGATCATTATCCCAATTCTCGACAGAATGTACTTTAAAAATTTTATTGCCTCCATAACTACCTCCGTTTTATTCTTTTACTTTATAAAGCCTTTATGCTTTACATCTCATCTTACACGATAAAGTTTTCAGACTTTACATCTTTCAATTATCTGACATAGTTTTATCAAAGAGTTTATCCACAAGCTCTCTTAGATATATATTTTCTGTACGCTCAAGTTTAGGGTCTGCGTTTCTGATAAGCTGTGCGGCTTCCTGTGCTTTTCTTAGTATATCCATATCCTGTGACATATCCGCTATCTTCAATGCAGGAAGGCCATGCTGTCTGCTTCCGAAAAAGTCACCGGGACCTCTGAGTTTAAGATCTTCCTCAGATATCTTAAAGCCGTCGTTAGTCTTGCCCAAAATTTTAAGCCTTTTCACGCTTTCCTCATTCACGTTGTCTGTAATGAGGATACAACTTGATTTATATTTACCTCTTCCCACACGACCACGAAGCTGGTGAAGCTGGGAAAGACCAAATCTGTCAGCATTTTCTATTACCATTATTGCCGCATTAGGCACGTCAACTCCTACCTCCACAACTGTTGTGGAAACGAGCAGGTCTATTTTATGCTCCTTGAAGTCGTTCATGACCTGTTCTTTCTGAGCACCGCTCATTCTGCCGTGAAGAAGTCCCACAGTGTAATCTTTAAACGTACCCTGAGAAAGCTTTTTAGCATAGGTCTTAACGTCCTGCAAGTCCATATCACTTTCCTCTATCATTGGACA
>OLYB01003216.1_pt1 | contig 10175 bp, 9 predicted proteins | sample 1674481 | NCBI WGS metagenome assembly OLYB01 (sample SAMEA103958167, study PRJEB25191) | human gut metagenome
ATCTGCCGCACCTCGCTCGCCGTATCGGCACTTAGAATTATGCGGTATTGCCCCATGTTTTCCCGCGCTGGACAGGGCCGGTACGGGGGTATTTTGATTCGACCTTTTAACATTATAAGGCATAAATGTGGAAAAATAAAGAACAACCGGTGGTCAAAACAGGTAAAATGTGTAGAATTGCGCAAAATTATGAGCATGGCCGCGCCCTGCCCTTGCACGCAGTGCGCTGGTTGGGTATAATGATAGACAGTCAAAATATTCCGTTAAGGAGAATGAGTACAAATGAAATTAGGTATCGTCGGTTTGCCCAATGTTGGCAAATCCACTTTGTTCAATGCGCTGACCAGCACCCAGAATGCTCAGGCAGCCAACTATCCGTTCTGCACCATTGAGCCGAACTCCGGCATTGTTCCGGTTCCTGATGCCCGGCTGGACAAACTGGCCGAGATCTGGCAGACAGACAAAAAGACCCCCGCCATTGTGGAGTTTGTGGATATCGCCGGTCTGGTCAAAGGTGCCAGCCAGGGCGCTGGTCTGGGAAACAAGTTCCTGGGCCATATCCGCGAGTGCGATGCCATTGTACATGTGGTGCGCTGCTTTGACGATGACAACATCATCCATGTTGTGGAGGATGTGAACAAGCCGGAAAGCGTTGACCCCATCCGCGATATTGACGCCATCGACCTGGAGCTGATCCTGGCCGACCTGGAAGTTGTCAGCAACCGCCTGGGCCGCCAGCAGAAAGCCGCCAAGACCGGCAATAAGACCGCTGCTGCCGAAGCTGCCTGGCTGACAGAGCTTGCCGCTCATCTGGAAGGCGGCAAGCCCGCCCGTTCCTTTGCCTTTGACCCGGATGACGACAGCCAGAACACCGCTCGCAAAGAACTGGGTCTGCTCTCCGCCAAGCCGGTGATTTATGCCTGCAACGTGGGCGAGGATGACCTGCTGGGCGGGTTGGACGAGAACCCATACTATCCGTTGGTTGCCGCCCGCGCCAAAGAGGAAAACGCACAGGCAATCCCCATCTGTGCCAAGACCGAGGAAGATATCGCCGGTTCCAGCCAGGAAGAAAAGCTGGCGTTCCTGCACGAGATGGGCATTGAATCCACCGGCCTGGATAATCTGATTAAGGCAAGCTATGATCTGCTGGGCCTCATCAGCTTTTTGACGGACGGCAAAAAGGAATGCCGCGCCTGGACCATCAAGCGCGGCACCAAAGCCCCGCAGGCTGCCGGCAAAATCCATTCCGACTTTGAGCGCGGCTTTATCCGCGCCCAGGTCATCAGCTATGACGCACTGGCCGACAACAACTTTGACTATGCTGCGGTTAAGGCCAAGGGCCTGCAGCGCACCGAGGGCAAGGAATACGTTGTGAATGATGGCGATGTGATCGAATTCCTCTTCAACGTCTGATAAAAAGGAGCAATACCATGATCATTGGCATTATGGGCGCTATGCCCGATGAAGTTGACCAGCTGTGTGCCAAGCTGGAGCAGGTGACCAAAGAAACTTACGCCGGGGTGGAGTACCACCAGGGCATGCTGAACGGCCGCCAGGTCGTTGTGTGCTGCGCCGGTATGGGCAAGGCAAACGCCGCTTCCACCGTGCAGGTTCTAATTACCAAGTACGGTGCCGAGAAGATCATCTTCTCCGGCATTGCAGGCAACATGACCAGCAAGATCGGCATTGGTGATGTCTGCGTGGGCGAAACCGTGGTATATCACGACGCCCAGAATGACATGATTGCCCAGAGCGCACCGTTCACCGCAGAGTACCACGGCGACCCGGCCCTGGTCAAAGCTGCACTGGATGCCTGCAACGCCTGTGGTGTTAAGGCCATTGCCGGCAAGATTGCCACCGGTGACCTTTTTGTTGGCGATGCCGCCACCAAAAAGGCTATCGAGGACAAATGCCAGCCCGACTGCGTGGAGATGGAAGGCGCTGCTGTAAGCCAGGTTGCCGCCCGCAACGGCGTACCCTGCGTCATCCTGCGCGCCATGAGCGACAACGCGGACGAGAGCGGTTATGAAGTTCTTGTCGTGAAAAAGTTCAGCATCGGCGAGTACATCAAAACTGCCACTGCCATTGTGGCAAATATGATCGAAGCACTGTAATTGGGGAAAACGCTTTTAGGAAAAGTATAAAACACTTTTAGGAAAAGTATAAAATAACGGTAAAAAGATGAAAATTACACGTGAAGAAGAAAGCAAAATAAAAGACACACCTGAGGTTTCTGCTCCGGCCCCGACTGAAACGCCGGAACAGCCCGCAGCGGCCGCAAAGCCTGCCACGCGCTGGGCGGCTATTCCGCTGTGGGGGCGGGTACTGCTGATTCTTGGCATTGCACTCCTCTTGTTGGTATTCGTTGGCTATGCCGCTTTGCAGGGCATGCTGGGGCGCATCCGGCGTGCATCGGCCACCGAGGCAGTCTCTCAACAGGAAGAAACCTTTGAATCGGACGAAAACGCCGATGATACCTTGAGCCCGGAGGATGTAATCTGGAACGGGGCCGACACCAGCGTGATGCAGGACAAAGACATTGTGAACCTGCTGCTGATTGGCCAGGACCGCCGCGAAGGCCAAGACCGCCAGCGGTCCGACAGCATGATCATGGTCACGCTGAACAAAAAGACCAAACAGATCAGCATGACCTCCTTTATGCGGGACCTGTATGTACAGATTCCCGGCTACAGCGACAACCGCATCAACGCAGCCTATGCCTTTGGCGGCATGGATCTGCTGGACAGCACGCTGAACACCAATTTTGGTGTAGAGATTGCTGGGAATGTGGAAGTTGACTTTGGCGAGTTCCAGACCTTGATCGACAGCATTGGCGGCATTGACCTAGAACTGACCCAGGACGAGGCAGATTATATCTGCGGCAGAAAGCGAGATGTAACCTACCCACAGCAGCTCCGCACGGACTGGAACCTGCATGAAGGGGTAAACCACCTGACCGGCGAGCAGGCCCTGATCCATGCACGCAACCGCTCCCTGGGCAACGATTATGCCCGCACCGACCGCCAGCGTGCTGTGCTGATGGCGATCATCAATAAAGTGAAACAGATGGATGCTGTTTCCATCGTCAACTTTATTAACCAGGTTCTGCCACTGCTGACCACCGACATGACCTCCGGCGAAATTCTGGGGTATGCGATGGAAGCTTTGCAGATGAATTTTGACAGTGAGCACTCTTACCGCATTCCGGCAGAGGGCACCTATACCGGCGCGGTAATCCGCGGCATGCAGGTACTGGTACCGGACCTGGCTGCCAACCAGACCTACCTGATGGATGTTCTGTATCATACAGACAACAACCAATAAACACATTACAAAAATATCGCCCGGCGTGGAACTGCAATGTTCCCGCCGGGCGGTTTTGTTTTGAATTATGCGCCTGCCCGCGGCATGATAAGCACGGCGGCAAGGTACATAACATAAAGTATCAGGCATACCCTGCCCTGCCAGCGGTAAAGCCGCTTTTTGACCAGCGGCGGCAGCAGCAGGATCAATGCCATCAAAACGCAGAACGGGATATCATACTGGCGGAACTGTTCACCCACCGGCAAGCGGCGGCGGTACATTAGGCTGGAAACAGGCAGCACCAGCGTGATGCTCAAAATGGCGCTGTTCAGCACCTGCATGGGCAGTGCCTGCGGCGGGTAGATGCGGCATTTTTCCGCAAATCGCTTCCAGGCAGAGCCAAGGGGATGGTCGAACACTTCCACCAGCAGGGGCAGACAGAGGCCAAAGGAAATCAGGGTTGCCGCCCACTGGGCCTGAATGGTGCCAGTCAGGTTGGCCAGCGCCACGGCGCTGTTCAGCAGGGCCCACGCTCCCACGCAGAGCACTGCCATGCCGCCCACCACCCCGGCCAGGTTGCGCAGGCTGGTGCGGATGCTCATAGCCGGGAACAGGACGGTCCGCCCGGATGGGTCTTCCGGCGGGGTCTTTTCGCCTTTTTCCTTCTGGAAAGTGATAAGCTCCAGCCCCTCCCGGAACGCAAAGCGGTACTGGTAGGCGATGCTCTGCATGACAAACAGAACAAACAGGCCCATCAGCAGGCCGGTACCGGTATAGCTCAGGGTGCCGTCCCGCACAAACAGGGCCACCACGCCGCAGGCCACCAGCAACAGGGCGCACTTGCGCAGCAGCTCGCCGCGGTCCACCGTGACATTACAGCGCAGCAGGCAAAGCGCCAGTACCAGCCCCAGCTGGGTGACAGCGCCCGCCAGAGCCGTACCAACGGCCAGCGCAGTAACGGACATACCTGCCGCCAGAAACGCCAGCACCAGCTGCGGCAGCGCCGTACACACCGCCACCAGCGTGCCGCCCACCATCCACATAGGCAGCCCGCACAGCGCCCCGCACCACGTTGCGCAGCGCGAAGCCAGCCTGCTGCCGATACCAGTCAGCAGCAAGCCCAGAGCATAGAGCAGCAATGTAGGGAGAAGAAGCATAGTTTTTTAGTTAGAAGTTAGGGGGGGAGGCGTTAATTAGAAATTAGGATTGATACCAAAATCACAAAGACATCTCTCACAAAGTCCCGGAACGGTCACTGCGCCCGCAGGCGCGTTTCGGAGGCCAACCGGGATTTTAATCCCGGCTCTTAGGCCGGAGATAGACCGTTCCCTACGGACTATTTTGTAATGGGCAACAAAAATCAAAAATAGCCACACACCGATCGTGGCACAACAGCGGTGCCCTATATATACCCTGAGTTTCCCAAAAAGCACCCGTTTCCCCATACAAAAACCGGCAGTGCCGCATAAAACAGCACTGCCGGGATTGGCTTAGTATGCGATGCCCCAGACGACCATGCTCTTGGCGGGCTTGCCGCAGACCGGGCATACGTCGGACAGGTGTTCCTGCTCGAACGGCATGCAGCGGCTGGAAAGCCCTGCTTCGGTCTTCATGGCTTCCTCACAGGCCAGGTCACCGCACCACATGGTTTTGACAAAGCCGGTCTTTTCGGACACGATCTTTTTCACTTCGTCCATGGTGGTGGCGCTCCAGGTGCGGTTTTCGCGGTTCTGCAAAGCGCGGTCATACAGATCCTTGGCCAGAGCTTCCATTGCGGCGGGAATTGCGGTGGCCAGATCTTCAAACTTCACAAACTGCTTTTCGCGGGTATCGCGGCGGACCAGCACGCACTGGCCGTTCTCGATATCGCGGGGGCCGACTTCCAGGCGAACAGGCACGCCCTTCATTTCCCACTGGGCAAACTTCCAGCCGGGCTGCTTGTCGGAATCGTCCAGTTTCACGCGGGCATACTTACCGATTTCGGCAGCCAGTTCGCGGCATTTGTCCAGTACGCCGGGTTTGTGGGCGGCAACGGGAACGATGACCACCTGCACCGGGGCAATGGCCGGGGGCAGGATCAGACCGTCGTCATCGCCGTGGGTCATGATGATAGCGCCGATCAAACGAGTAGAAGCGCCCCAGCTGGTCTGGAAGGGGTACTGCAGGGTGTTGTCGCGGCCGGTAAAGGTAACGTCATAGGCGCGGCTGAACTTATCGCCAAAATAGTGGCTGGTGCCGCTCTGCAGGGCTTTGCCGTCCTTCATCATGGCTTCGATGGTGTAGGTAGCCTCGGCACCGGCAAACTTTTCCTTATCGGTCTTGCGGCCTTTCAGCACGGGGATGCACAGATCATGCTCGGCAAAGTCGGCATAGCAGTTCAGCTGCTGCTCGGTCTCAGCCTTGGCCTCCTCGGCAGTCTCGTGGATGGTGTGGCCTTCCTGCCACCAGAACTCACGGGTGCGCAGGAACGGGCGAGTGGATTTTTCCCAGCGAACCACGCTGCACCACTGATTGTACAGCATAGGCAGGTCACGGTAAGAATGCAGCACATGGCTGAAATGGTCGCAGAACATCGTTTCGCTGGTGGGGCGCACAGCAAGGCGCTCTTCCAGCGGGTCAGAACCGCCTGCAGTGACCCAGGCAACTTCGGGGGCAAAGCCGTTTACCAGCTCGCCCTCCTTTTTCAGCAGGCTTTCGGGGATCAACACAGGCATGGCCACGTTTTCGTGGCCGGTTGCCTTAAAGCGGCCATCCAGAATTTTCTGGATGTTCTCCCAGATTGCATAGCCATAGGGGCGCAGCACAACAAAGCCCTTGACGCTGGAATATTCAACCAGCTCTGCCTTGGTGCAGATATCCGTATACCACTGCGCGAAATCAACTTCCTGCGCGGTGATTGCTTCGACCATTTTTTTCTTATCGTTTGCCATTGGTTCCCCTCACACTTTCTTACAAAACTGCATGCTGCCATGCCGCATTACTGCATATGCTCTTCCACATAGGCAACCACATCGCCCACGGTGTGGAAATTTTCGATCTCCTCGTCCGGGATCTCGACCCCGAACTCGTCAGACAGGGTAGTGATCATATCGATCACATCCAGGCTGTCTGCGCCAAAATCATTGATAATATCGCTTTCGGGGGTGATTTTTTCAGCCTCGATGTCAAGCTGGTCAGCCAGATAATCGCGGATGCGCTCAAAAACTTCGGATTCCATAGCTTTTACTCCTTACCCGTATCAATATCGTATTTCTGCCATGCCGGTATCAGCACGCAGGGCACACATATACAGAATGTCATAGTACTTTTATATCGTATCTGCACAGCCTTGTCAAGTTTCCCGGCAACTTTTTTATCCGGGAGCTTTCACATCCCTGTACGCCGGTGCAGCGGGATGCTATAATATATAAAGTAATAAATAATAATGAATAAAGAATAATGTCGGTGCGCCGCCCGCGGCGGCGCAAATAAAATAGGTTGGCGGCTCTGACTAGAATACTTTTTGCCAGAGCCACTGACCTAGGGTGTATCTGAAAAGTCGAAAATATAGTCTATTTCTACAAACACAGCCGGATTTTGCGTTAAAAAGCCTTGGAATCCAGAAAGGATTCCTGCGGCTCTTTGCCTTAAATCCTGCTTGTGTTTGCGAAATATCCGTCATTTTCTTTGTTTTCAAATACACCTTAATAAAAGTGTGACGCCATGGGCATCACACAACCATTATTCTTTTTTCTTTTTTCTTTATTCTTTTATTTGATTCTTTCCACACCGCACAACAAGGAGGCACTTTATGCAACTGCACTTTACCAAAATGCACGGCTGCGGCAACGACTATATCTATCTTGACTGCCGCGAAACCGGCCTGCCTGCGGAGATTGCCGTCTGGAGCCAAAAACTTTCCCGCCGGCATTTTTCCATTGGGGCGGATGGCATTATCTGCATCTGCCCGCCGCTGACGGCGGACGGCGACGCCACCATGCGGATGTTCAACGCGGATGGCTCCGAGGGCAAAATGTGCGGCAACGGGGTGCGCTGTGTGGCGCAGTTTTTGTACACGCACGGCGTGCCGAAGGATGTGATCGAGATCGACACCCTGATGGCGGGCCGTAAAACGCTGCACCGCAAAGGCGAAGGGCTGTGGCAGGCCCAGATGGGACATTTTTCTGCGATGGCGGGCACCCTGCCCGCCGTTGGGTTGGGGGCCGGGCCGCTGGTCCACGCCCCGCTGACGGCAGCAGGCAAAACCTGGGATGCCGCCTGCATCAGCACCGGCAACCCGCACTGCATCATTGAATGGCCGGATTGCGACACCTTGCCTACCGGCCACGCGCTGGCTGCCATCGGCCCGGAGTTTGAGCACCACCCGGCGTTCCCCGAAGGGGTCAACACCGAGTTTGTTTATATCGAAAGCCCCACCAGCGTAGTGATGCGGGTTTGGGAGCGCGGCAGCGGCGAGACGTTCGCCTGCGGCACCGGCTCCTGCGCCACGGTGGCCGCTTTGGTGCTGCGCGGCGTGTGCCCCCGCAATGTTCCGGTGGATGTACACCTGCTGGGCGGCATCCTTTCCATCACCATCACAGCGGATGACGACATTTTGATGACCGGCCCGGCGGAGACGGCGTTTGTGGGTTGCGTGGAAGTGTAAAGTTAGTTAGGGCAACACCGCACAATTCCCGCCTTACGGTTTAAGCACCGCTCCGGCGGCTGCGGCACGGCATCTGCGTTGCCAAAATGCTCGATAAGACATCCAGTATTATCTGCGCTTTTGGCTTAGCATCTGCCGCACCTCGCTCGCCGTATCGGCACTTAGAACTATGCGGTATTGCCTTAGGAGTTAGGAGTTTTCTCAAATTAGAAATTAGGAATGAGGAATTAGAAATTGGAGGTATGGCGAGGTTGACGGTAACACACTGAACCATATGAAGCCATATAAAATTAAAGAAATCTGGCGAAAATACTGTTTATCATAAGGGGTAGATTTTCGCGGTTTTTCTTGAATGTGGCGGCGTTTTATGGTACCATACAGACATACATTCCATAGTATTAAATATTCCTAACCACCATGTTAAAATGCAGAGGGAGCGAAAGATGAAACTGAACAAGCATTATTCCGAGCTGAACGAAAGCTATCTTTTCAGCACCATTGCGCACAAGGTTGCTGCTTACCAGAAAGCCAACCCGGATAAGGATATCATCCGCCTGGGCATTGGCGACGTAACGCTGCCGCTGGCCAAAAGTGTGACCGACGCCATGCTGAAAGCCGTTGAAGAGCAGGGCAAGAAAGAGACTTTCCACGGCTATATTCCCAGCGAGCAGGGCTATGAATTCCTGCGTTCCGCCATCCAGAAATACTATGCCGGCCACGGCGTGGAGCTGGACATGGCCGAAATCTTTGTATCCGACGGCGCCAAGAGCGACCTGGGCAACCTGCTGGATCTGTTTGATGTGGACAATACCGTGCTGGTTCCGGACCCCGTTTACCCCGTTTATGTGGATGACAACGTGATGGCCGGGCGCAAGATCCTGTACATGTCCGCCAGCGCCGAGAATAACTTTTTGCCGATGCCGGATGACAATGTTCATGCCGACATTGTGTACCTGTGCAGCCCCAACAACCCCACCGGCGCCACCTACACCGTGGACCAGCTGAAAGAGTGGGTGCGCTGGGCCAAGGCCAACAACGCCCTGATCCTGTTTGACGCCGCCTATGAATGCTTTGTCAGCGAACCGGGTCTGGCCCGCAGCATTTATGAGGTTGAGGGCGCTAAGGATTGCGCCGTTGAGGTTTGCAGCTTCTCCAAGATCGCAGGCTTTACCGGCACCCGCTGCGGCTACACCGTTGTGCCGCAGGCCATTGTCTCTGACGGCCAGAGCCTGAACAAGATGTGGCTGCGCCGCCAGACCACCAAGTTCAACGGCGTTGCCTATGTGGTGCAGCGCGGCGCCGAGGCCGTGTTCACCGAGGAAGGCATGAAAGAGATCCAGCACAACCTGGACTACTACCGCCAGAACGCTGCCGTGATTGCAGCAGCACTGGACGAAGCCGGTGTGTGGTACTGCGGCGGCAAAAACAGCCCGTACATCTGGCTGCGCTGCCCCAACAACATGGGTAGCTGGGAGTTTTTTGACTGGCTGCTGGAGACCGCCAATGTTGTTGGCACCCCCGGCGAGGGCTTTGGCGAGTGCGGCAAGGGGTATTTCCGCCTGACCGCATTTGGCGATGCCGCCAAGACCAAGGAAGCAGTCGCCCGCATTGTGGCCGCACTGAAAACCCTGTAATAATTACCCGGCTGCCCCGCAGCCGAACCTGATAACACGCGGATGATTGGAGGAGCAACCATGACCCCAAGCGAAGAAATTATGCAGTTTTTGAAGGACAACCCGACCTTTTATCTTGCCACGGTGGATGGCTATCTGCCGCGCGTGCGCCCGCTGGGCTTTGCCATGTGGTACAAGGACCACCTGTGCCTGGGCATCGGCAAGCACAAGGCCGCATACAAGCAGCTGTTGGACAACACCAACCTGGAAATCTGCGCCTGCAACGAAAAAGGCGAGTTTTTGCGCGTGCAGGGTACTGCCAACTTTGACAATACCCCCGAAGCACAGGCCGCCGCATTCAAGATTATGCCGCAGCTGGCCGATATGTACAACGAGGAAACCGGCCTGAAGCTGGGTATTATCTACCTGGACCACCTGTCCGCCAAGCTGTTCTCCATGTCCGGCAGTGTAAAGGACATCATGGCCTATTAAGCGATAAGCAAAACAAGAGCAAAACCAACGCCCGTGCGTTCCGTTTATGGGGAGCGCACGGGCGGTTTATTTTAAGGCAATACCGCATAATTCTAAGTGCCGATACGGCGAGCGAGGTGCGG
>OLYB01003220.1_pt1 | contig 10169 bp, 8 predicted proteins | sample 1674481 | NCBI WGS metagenome assembly OLYB01 (sample SAMEA103958167, study PRJEB25191) | human gut metagenome
TTCCGTCCACGTGTGTCACGTTTTCATCGTCGAAACAACGCAGCACATGGATGATAGCATCCGTTTCACGAATGTTCGCGAGGAATTTGTTACCCAGTCCTTCGCCTTTGCTGGCACCCTTTACGAGTCCGGCAATGTCCACGATTTCCACCGTAGTGGGCACGATGCGTCCCGGATGTACCAGTTCGGCGAGCTTCGTCAGGCGCTCATCGGGTACGGTGATTACACCCACATTCGGTTCTATTGTACAAAAAGGGAAGTTTGCCGCCTGCGCTTTTGCGTTGGACAAACAGTTGAAAAGCGTCGACTTGCCTACATTTGGCAGACCGACAATACCACATTGTAAAGCCATTATCTATTTCGTTATTACTTTGTTTTCTGCCTGCAAAGATAGGTATTCTTCTGTTTATTGCCTTATGGATTGTACATTTTTACCATTGGGGGTATTGGTTTTACTCTGAGATTAGTGGTAAATGCAGGTAGGTTTGTTTTTGAGGGAACGGGAATAGAACTTAATCAGTGAAATCCATATCTAAAATATATTCATAGCTTTTCCGGATATGAATAAAGTGTGATAGAGTGGTAGGGTGATAAAGTGATAGTGGAATAATACTCTGTGATATATAACGCAGCTACTTTATCACCCTATCACCTTACCACTTTATCACTCCTTTTGTTCCTTTCTTTCCCGATATGAACACAATCCAATTCCTGATCCGCATAAATAATATTAAGTTTCAGAGGTTAAGCCGCCGCATCGCCACTTTTATCCCTTTTCGCTGCGACGGTTAAGGAAAATTGTAGTAGGTACTTATTCTTTCCACCATGGAGAAAGTTGCTTTCCATCACGGGGAAACTTTCTTTCCACCATGGTGGAAAGAAAGAAACTCCACGGTGGAAAGAATAAACGTTCGGATGGAAAAGGCTAACCGTTGGAAGGGAAAAAGCATAGGAATGCCTAAGAACGGAGTTAGCTATTGCATTTAGTTCATTGTATGTACCATTAAAAGTGCCATTGCCGGGTAGCATATCTAAATCAAATTATATATCTTTGCAGCAACAAAAATCCAACACTTATGAAGATATTCTATTATATCTACCAAATATGTTTTGCATTGCCAATTCTGCTGGTATTGACTATTCTTACGGCTTTGGTCACGATTGTCGGCTCACTGATAGGCGGTGCACACATCTGGGGATATTATCCCGGAAAAATATGGTCACAACTAATTTGTGTTTTCCTGCTGATCCCTGTTAAGGTGCGCGGTCGGGAAAAGATACATAAACATACATCGTACGTATTCGTGCCCAACCATCAGGGTGCATTCGACATCTTCCTGATCTACGGATTCCTGGGACGCAACTTCAAGTGGATGATGAAGAAGAGCCTGCGGAAATTACCTTTCGTAGGGAAAGCCTGTGAAAGCGCAGGACATATCTTTGTAGACCGTTCCGGCCCGAAGAAGGTTTTGGAAACCATCCGGCAGGCAAAAGACTCGTTGAAAGACGGAGTTTCTCTGGTGGTCTTTCCCGAAGGCGCACGCACTTTTACCGGACACATGGGATATTTTAAAAAAGGGGCTTTCCAATTGGCGGATGATTTACAGTTGGCAGTGGTACCTGTCACTATCGATGGCTCATTTGAAATCCTTCCACGCACAGGCAAATGGATACATCGCCATCGCATGATTCTGACCATTCATGACCCTATTCCTCCTAAAGGAAAAGGTATGGAAAACATAAAAGCTACTATGGCAGAGGCTTATGCTGCTGTTGAGAGTGCACTTCCTGAAAAGCATAAAGGAATGATCACAAACGAAGACCAGGATCGGTAAGAAACGAAATGCGGGGATACTCACGCACCCCCGCATACCTAACCAGTCTTTATGCATTAATCTATTAAATCAAAAAGTCTATATATTATGTAGAAATCTTATTGTCTGGTTAGACATCATTTGCAATTCCTGGAATGTCAAAGCAAATCCTCTTCTTATTTCTTCTTCTAATCGCTCTAAAGAGAAGTACTCTGCTTTTATTCCATTGATTTTGCCTCTAAAATAATTATTGTATTGTTCATGCAATGTATCTGGAGTAACTAAACCTCCAAAACCATATTCCCCCACTACAATAACCGGTTTTCGTTGTAATACCCCTTCATAGGCTATACCCCTTGCGCCAATGATAAGCCCAGCCTCATTTACAGCTTCACTTATCTCCTCGTCAGAAAAGATATATCTCACCTGATACTCTTGTATTGTATCTAATAGAATACTTACTCTCAATTTTGCACGGGGACAATCAATCCCGACTGCAATAGAAGAATTATATTCAATAGATTGCTGTTTGTCACCTTCCCAAGTGCCAATAGCAACTGTATGATGACTATTCATTATATAAAAGTTAAGGTCTAGTTCCTTATTTACTCTATTACTAGTTCTCCGTATACGTATCCGCCTCCGGCTACTTTAAATTCTAGTTTATAAACGCCCGGAGCCCATCCTTCTATAGAGAAAGAAGTTGTTTGTCCAGGAGCCGTTACCTGACAGACTTCCTGTACTTGTCCATCCACTAGTATTTTCACTTCGCCCAAAGGAGCTGTGAAAATGATTTCTACAATATTATCATCTGTAGAAACAGACGCACTAATAGGTATTACAGGAATAGAACGACTTGTCGTAGTCGGAACTTCTCCTTTTAACACAAGAGGCAGTTTTCTCTCTACCCGTTCTGTACTCTCAATAGCGATCATATTCCCTGCAATAAATAATGCAGCTAGAAAAGATAAAATAAAACGTACTTTCATAATTATATTGCTTTTTTGTTTCGCCAAAAGTACGGTATGTATTCGAAAAAACAAAAAAATCAACCCGGACAAATTACAAGAGGTTAATGAAAAGTAACAACCTATTAATCAACATATTATTAATCATCAATTTAACATTTACCCGGACAATCCATTTTTTATTTCTCAGAATTCCTTCAAAAAAAGGTCCAAATCATCTTGCGGAGAAATGCCTAATCGACCTTTAAGCCTGCCTTTTGCCCTCGTTACAGAATCAGAAGTAGTATGAAAGATACAACTTAGCTCTTCGTGACTCAAACCAAATTTAAGAAAACAGCAAATCTCAAGATCATGTTTAGTAAGAGTTGGAGCTCTTTCCAATAAACGACTAACATAATTCCAATAAATCAAATCAAACAGACTAAATAACTTCTGACGCTCTTCATTAGAAAGTTTTCCTCTTAAGGTCCCCTCTTTTATTGCCAATAGAAGCCGAAATGCATGTATAAATGAGCCTGAAGATATACCAACATTTAATTCACCCCCCAGTTCTTTCAGATGTTCCGACAAAGTTTTATTCTGCATGGTTAAAAGAACAATCTTTCCATTGAGTTCTCCTACTTTAGTACGATTTTCTTCTAACACCAGATTTTCCTTTAACACCTGATCTTTTGATATTTGAATATCCTCTATTTCCTGTTGGTATCGTTCTATTTCTTCTTCATTCTCTTGAATCTGTAATTCAATCTCGGCTATTTTCTTTTTGTTATTCCGATTTTTATAATAATAATAACACATACATGCAACAACAAATAAAAAAGCAATCGTACCCCACAGAATAAAGTTCGTATATCGTACTTTCATTTGCAAATTATCATTCCGTAGTTTTTCATTCTCATATTTTTTCTGTAAGCTTGCTATTAACTCTCGTGAGTTAAGCTCCTCCATAGCATTAGTTATGGAATCTGCCAATTCATGATAAACTATTGCCTCTTCAAAATTATCAATGTCTTTTTCCAAGAAATATAAACAATCGTATGCACTAATCTGTGTATATGCTTTAGAAGAGTTCGCACTCATCATTAAATATTTTCTAGCATTTTCTGTCTGCCCCATTTGCATATATAAATATCCTAAAGACAAACATTCCATATATTTCTTTTCTTCATCTGTTTCTTTTTCATAAGCAGCTAAGAAATAACGTTCTGCTTCTGATAAATTTTGCATGGAGCGATACAATATACCTAATTCATGCAATATTGTAATTTCAGATAAATAATTCTTCTGTACTGCTATTTCTAATGCATTATTATAATATAAGGAACAGCTATCCCATTCAGACTTAAACAAATAAACTCTAGCAATATTCAAACTAGCACTAATAACCGAAAGAGAATCCTTTAACTGCTTATATGCAGTAAGTGCTTCCCTAAAATTCGTCAAAGCATCATCGTACAAGTCCTGTTTTCGATTAATCATACCAACCTCTTCTGCTATCAATGCCAACATTTTATGATCTTTAGTTCTTTCATAAATATCTTTAGCAGCAAGAAAAAATTTCAAGGCTTCTTCCTCCTTATCCAATTCAAGCATAACTCTTCCATGATAAAATAGAGCCTTTGCATACATTACTGGGGAAGTCTGAGTTATTGTATAGTAATTCAAGGCTAATGCAATCAACGAATCCGAACTAAACTTCATATAATTCTTATCCATTGCCTGCGTCATCAGAAGAGCATAAGTCGCCTGTGACTCGCCCCACAATTTTTCAGGTTCAGGAATACCTTTTAATAGATTTAGAGCACTATCCGGACAGATATCCATACACTTTTCCACTTTTGAAAAAGTCATGTTGAGAGCGTCCATATCTCTATGACAGGAAACTATCAAAAAAGAAAGAATAAAGAAAAAAGCAATACGAATAGAAAAGGACGTTTTCATCTTATCTTGAGTTTTATGCAAAAATACGCAAAAAACTCAAGATTTATTTCTTCGGACCTACATTTTGTTGCATCCGTTGATGTTCTTCTATCAACTGCATGTTCTCTTTGGCCTTCGTCAAGAACTCTCGCACCATCTTATTACTCTTAAAAGAATAGGGAGCATCCTTTATTATATCATCTATTTGTGGAGTCATAATAGGATATGGCAAAGAGCTGCAAAGCATTATAAAGACATTAGGTCCTAATACATTTTCATAATTATCCGAGATGAAAGTCTTGACATATTGATTCATCGCTTTCATCAGTGAATCTCCTTCTGCAAGTAACTGTTCATGAACTTCTTCCAGATCAGCACCATCCATCACCATACGGGTTTCTTTTCTTTCCAGTTCACCGATACTTTCTTCCATTGCATTCTTCTTTGCAATAAAGTCATACAATGCTGTGTTCAAAGGAGTTCCAACCGCTTTGAGATCGGTATTGCTAATAGTAATAACGATCTTGCCACTTTCCAACACAACCGGCATGACACTTTCGTCATCCATATAAAGTGTTGTCATTTGTACAGAATCGATTTTCCCTTTCATTGAAAATGATCCATGTACTACCTCAGCCGAGTCCAGTTTTGTCCATTCTCCATCCCTCAAAGTCTTCAGATATAACATTTTTCCATCCAGACCATTTACTGAAGATGTTCCTTCTATCTTATACTTATGAGTACACGAAGCTAGAAAGGGAAGCAAAAGCACAAAAGGCAAAATCTTATTCACGTTCATTGTTTCATTAAATTCTGGGTACAAAGGTACAACTGATTCAGAATTCAAAGAAACATTTTATCAATATTTAAATCTTGTAAGACTCTTTTCTTTAATAATCCTTATAAACATAGGTGTAAGGCTATTTTTTTCATTTAGTTTATCTAATTTTGCAGTCATGAAAACATCAACATTTGCCCCTTTTGCCAAACCGCTTTATGTAATGGTAAAGCCTGTAGGTGCCGTATGCAACCTAGCATGCGAGTATTGCTATTATTTGGAAAAGGCCAACCTATACAAAGACAATCCGAAACACATAATGAGCGATGAACTTCTGGAAAAGTTTATCGACGAGTATATCAGTTCTCAAACCATGCCTCAAGTGCTTTTTACCTGGCACGGTGGAGAAACGCTGATGCGTCCGCTTTCTTTTTATAAAAAGGCGATGGAACTGCAAAAGAAATACGCCCGCGGACGTACGATTGACAATTGTATCCAGACGAATGGGACCTTACTCACAGACGAATGGTGCGAGTTCTTCCGTGAAAACAACTGGCTGGTAGGGGTTTCCATTGATGGACCGCAAGAGTTTCATGATGAATATCGCAAAAATAAAATGGGCAAACCTTCTTTCGTCAAAGTGATGCAAGGGATTAATCTCCTGAAAAAACATGGAGTAGAATGGAACGCTATGGCTGTTGTGAACGATTTCAATGCCGAATATCCATTAGACTTTTATAATTTCTTCAAAGAAATAGATTGCCATTATATCCAGTTCGCTCCGATTGTTGAACGCATTGTTTCACATCAGGACGGTCGTCATCTTGCCTCTCTGGCAGAAGGCAAAGAAGGAGTATTGGCTGATTTCTCCATAAGTCCGGAACAATGGGGTAACTTTCTCTGTACAATTTTTGATGAATGGGTAAAAGAAGATGTGGGCAAATTCTTCATACAGATATTCGATTCTACATTGGCTAACTGGATGGGTGAGCAACCGGGCGTATGTACAATGGCGAAGCATTGCGGACATGCCGGCGTTATGGAATTCAACGGAGACGTATACTCTTGTGACCACTTCGTATTCCCGGAATATAAATTGGGAAATATCTATAGCCAGACTTTGGTGGAAATGATGCATAGTGAACGACAGCATAACTTCGGGACAATGAAATACCAATCACTCCCAACACAATGCAAGGAGTGCGACTTTCTATTTGCCTGCAACGGAGAATGTCCAAAGAACCGCTTCAGTCGGACAGCGGACGGCGAACCCGGTCTGAACTATTTGTGCAAAGGATATTACCAATACTTTCAGCATGTAGCTCCCTATATGGATTTCATGAAAAAAGAATTAATGAATCAACAGGCTCCTGCCAACATCATGAAAGCACTAAAAGACGGAAGTTTAAAAATAGAATATTAACATCATAATTTATAATTGTTATCATAAAGTAATGAACAGACTAAGACTTTATTTATTAGCGCTGACAGCGCTGCTGGTATGTACCGTAAAAGCGGACGAAGGTATGTGGTTATTGCAACTAATGCAACAGCAACATTCCATAGATATGATGAAGAAGCAAGGATTAAAACTGGAAGCCCAGGATTTATATAATCCCAATGGTGTCTCTTTGAAAGATGCAGTCGGTATATTCGGAGGAGGATGTACGGGAGAAATCATTTCACCGGAAGGCTTGATCCTGACTAACCATCACTGCGGTTATTCTTCTATCCAGCAACACAGTAGTGTAGAACACGATTATCTGACAGATGGTTTTTGGGCTACATCCAGAGATCAGGAACTTCCTACTCCGGGATTAAAGTTCACCTTCATCGAACGTATCGAAGATATAACAGATGTTGTGAATGCTAAAATCGCTGCCAAAGAGATTACAGAATCTCAGTCATTCACCGGTGCTTTCCTTGAAGGACTGGCTAAAGAACTCTATGAGAAAAGTGACCTGAAAGATAAGAAAGGAATTGTACCGCAAGCCCTTCCTTTCTACGCAGGAAACAAATTCTACCTGTTCTACAAGAAAATATATCCGGATGTACGTATGGTTGCCGCTCCTCCTTCTTCTGTAGGTAAATTCGGTGGCGAAACAGACAACTGGATGTGGCCCCGTCATACCGGTGACTTCTCCATGTTCCGTATCTATGCCGATGCCAACGGAGAGCCGGCTGAATATAGCGCAAGCAATACTCCGCTGAAAACGAAGAAACATCTGTCAATCTCCATCAAAGGTTTAAAAGAAGGAGACTATGCAATGATCATGGGATTCCCCGGAAGAACCAGCCGTTATCTGACTGTGTCAGAAGTAAAAGAACGAATGGAATCAACCAATGAACCGCGTATCCGCATTCGTGGTGCACGCCTGGCTGTTTTGAAAGAAGTGATGAACGCCAGCGATAAAATCCGTATTCAGTATGCAAACAAATATGCAGGCTCCAGTAACTACTGGAAAAACTCTATCGGAATGAACAAAGCGATCATTGACAATGACGTATTGGGCACTAAAGCAGAACAGGAAGCTAAATTTGCTGAATTTGCAAAGGCACAAAACAATACCGAATATGCCAATGTTGTGAAAAAGATCGATGATCTGGTAGCACAAACAGCCCCTCTCAATTATCAACTGACTTGCCTGACTGAAGTTTTCTTCGGAGCTATCGAATTTGGTAACTCAATGTTAACTAAAACACGGGAAGCTTTGGTTGATAAAAACGACTCTCTGATCAAAGTTCGTCTGGAAGGTCTGAAAGAAAACTTCAAAAGCATCCATAACAAAGACTATGATCATGAAGTAGACCGCAAAGTAGCTAAAGTACTGCTTCCTCTCTATGCAGAAATGATTCCGGCAAACCAACGCCCTGCTATCTATAAAGTGATTGAACAGAAATATAAAGGAGACTACAATAAGTTCGTAGACGACATGTACGACAAGTCTATTTTTGCTAATCAGGCTAACTTTGATAAATTCCTCAAAAAGCCGACAGTAAAAGCTATTGATGAGGATCTGGCTTTGCAATATGCCCAATCCAAATACGATCAATACGGTAATCTCCTTGATCAGCTAAAAGAGCTGGACAAAGAACTTGCTCTGCTCCACAAAACTTACATCCGCGGTTTAGGTGAAATGAAATTGCCTGTTCCTTCATATCCGGACGCAAACTTCACCATTCGCCTAACCTATGGTAACGTAAAACCATATGATCCGAAAGATGGTGTACACTATAACTATTACACAACAACAAAAGGTATTCTTGAAAAAGAAAATCCGGAAGACCGCGAATTTGTGGTACCAGCCAAGTTGAAAGAACTTATAGAAAAGAAAGACTACGGTCGTTATGCATTACCTAACGGTGATATGCCTGTCTGCTTCCTGTCAACCAATGACATTACCGGTGGTAACTCCGGTAGTCCGGTATTGAACGAAAACGGAGAATTGATCGGCTGTGCATTCGATGGCAACTGGGAATCTCTGAGTGGTGATATTAACTTTGATAACAACCTGCAACGCTGTATCAATCTTGATATCCGCTACGTCCTGTTTATCCTTGAAAAATTAGGAAACTGCGGCCATCTGATTAATGAAATGACTATCGTAGAATAAATGAGAAAACAAATTATATTTGCTATTTTTTCACTGGCAACTCTTAGCATCCACGCCGATGAAGGTATGTGGATGCTAACTGACCTGAAAGCACAAAATGCAGTTGCCATGCGGGAACTCGGTCTGGAGATTCCTGTTGAAGAGGTATACAATGCCAATGGCCTCTCTCTGAAAGATGCTGTTGTACACTTCGGTGGCGGATGTACCGGAGAAGTCATTTCTTCTGAAGGACTGGTACTCACCAATCATCATTGTGGTTACGGAGCTATCCAACAACATAGTAACGTAGAGCATGATTACCTGACAGAAGGATTCTGGGCCATGAACCGTGATGCAGAACTTCCCACACCGGGATTGACCGTCACTTTTATTGACCGTATCCTTGATGTAACTAGTTACGTAACCGATCAGTTGAAGAAAGATGAAGATCCGAACGGTACTAATTATCTGTCGCCAAGCTACCTGAGCAAAGTAGCAGAACGCTTCGCCAAAGATGAAAATATAGAAGTCACTCCTGCAACCAAACTTGAACTTAAAGCTTTTTACGGAGGAAATAAATATTATATGTTTGTAAAGACCGTATACAGCGATATCCGCATGGTAGGTGCTCCTCCCTCTTCTATCGGTAAATTCGGAGCCGACACAGACAACTGGATGTGGCCCCGCCATACCGGAGATTTTTCCCTCTTCCGTATCTATGCTGATAAAAATGGGAAACCTGCCGCATATTCTAAAGACAATGTTCCTTTGCAGGTAAAAAAACATTTGAAAATCAGCATTGCCGGAGTACAGGAAGGTGACTTCACCTTTGTTATGGGATTCCCGGGACGCAACTGGCGATATATGATTTCTGACGAAGTGGAAGAGCGTATGCAGACTACCAACTTTATGCGTCAACATGTACGTGGGGCCCGTCAGAAAGTTCTGATGGAGCAGATGCTGAAAGATCCTGCCGTACGAATCCATTATGCAAGTAAGTATGCATCTTCAGCCAATTACTGGAAAAATGCAATTGGTATGAACGAAGGATTAGTACGTCTCAAAGTACTGGATACCAAACGTAAGCAACAAGAAG
>OLYB01003230.1_pt1 | contig 10132 bp, 9 predicted proteins | sample 1674481 | NCBI WGS metagenome assembly OLYB01 (sample SAMEA103958167, study PRJEB25191) | human gut metagenome
CACCTGCCTTTTAAGCAGGGTGTCCGGGGTTCGAATCCCCGACGAGGCACCAAAAAAGAGATGGCTTTAAGCTGTCTCTTTTTTTGGATTCCGTTAGAAATTAAAATACTCGGGGCAAATAAACACCTCAGGGCAGCTTCTCTTGCCGCTCTGCGGCAATTCACCTTCTGTCGCGGCAGAAAACGAATTTGAATTTATTTCGTGCCGTGCGCGGCACGAAACTCTACGAGGCTTTTCATTCTACGCCGCCCGCAAAGAACCTTTGCTTGTCTGCTCGTAGCTTTTTTGCTATGATGTGAGCAGCAAGGGAGGTCGATCTATGTCTGATTTCAGTTCCAACCTGCGGCGGCTGCGGAAAAGGGCAGGCCTTTCGCAGGACGCGCTCGCGGAAAAGCTCTCCGTCGCCCGCCAGACCGTTTCAAGCTGGGAGCGCGGCAATTCCTACCCGGACCTTGACATGCTGGTGCACATCAGCGACGCGCTCGCGACCGATCCGAACGAGCTGCTTTACCCGAATCAAAAGCGCAGGAGCGGCGGCGTGAGCCGCCTTGTGGACGACGACTTTTTCGGCAAGCTCACGGTCGTCATTTGGATCGTGGGGTTCCTGCTCGGCCTGCCCGCCGGCAGTCAAGGCTATGCGTCGGGGCCGAACACCGTCTCGTGGCATTTCGTGTTTTCCGACGCGCTGCGATGCTGGGCTCCCGCATTTTTGACCGGCATGGCGTTTCTCGGCCTTCAGAAGATCATCGACCTTTTGAAAGAGCGCGGCGAGTGAGCGGGCATTCTTTGCCCAGGCTCTTGCCATTCTCCTCAAAAACGGCTATGATGGACTTACTTTACATGAACAGGAGAAGCGCATTGAACATCACGACCATTTTATTCGACCTGGACGGGACGCTGCTGCCGATGGATCAGGAGGCGTTCACGACCGGATACTTTAAGTTCCTCGCCAAAAAGCTCGCGCCCTACGGCTACGAGCCCAAATCCCTCGTCGACGCCATTTGGTCGGGCACGGCGGCCATGGTCAAAAACGACGGCAGCTGCACGAACGAGCAGGCCTTCTGGAAGAAGTTCGCGGCGATCTACGGCGAGGAAAAGTGCCAAAGCGACCAGGGCCTTTTCGAGGATTTCTACGCTAATGAGTTCAACGCCGCGCGCGACATCTGCGGCTTTAATCCCGCGTCGGTGGAGACGGTCCATAAGCTCAAAGAGTGCGGCTACCGCGTTGCGCTGGCGACGAATCCGATCTTTCCCCACATGGCGACGGAGAACCGCATCCGCTGGGCGGGCCTTGTGCCGGAGGACTTTGCGCTCTATACGACCTACGAAAATTCGACCTTTTGCAAGCCAAATCCCGCTTATTATCTCGAGATCGCGCGAACGCTGCATGTGCAGCCAGAGGAGTGCCTGATGGTCGGCAACGACGCGACCGAGGACATGGCCGCACGCGAGGTCGGGATGGATGTGTTTCTTTTGACCGACTGTCTCATCAACGCGAAAAACCGCGACCTGAACGCCTATCCCCGCGGCGATTTTGCCGCGCTGAACGCTTACATTGACGCACTGCAATAAAAAACTGCCGCCCAAACGGGCGGCAGTTTTTACTTTTCGAACACTACTTTCTGCTTTTCCCGTTCTGCGCGGTGACGAGGCGGAAGATCGTGGACACCAGCAGGATCGCCACGGCGATGCTGCCCGCGACGCCCGCGGTCTCAAGTCCTTTGTGCACCGCGGCCTGCACATCGCCGCCCAGGCCGAGGCTCATCGTGTAGTAAATGCCCGCGCCCGGCACCAGCGGCAGGAGCGAGATGACGAGGTACGACGTGACGGGGTATTTGCGCGAGCGCGCCATAAGCTCAGAATACAGCGCCGAGACGACGGCGGCAAAGAAATTCATGCTGTAAATGCTCATGCCCAGATCACGGCAGAGCAGGTACGTCATCCATGTGAACACGCCGCCGAGCGCGCAGAGAATGCTGCCCCAGTCGTGCACATTGAAGAGGATGAAAAAGCCCGTACAGGCGACGAAGATCATCACGGCCTGTGCCCAGGCGGGATAGCTCGCTGAGCCGGACGCGACCGTCAGCCCGTATACGCCGGACGTGACGCGCCATGCCGCCGCCGTGCCGAGCGCGATGGCGAACGCCGAGAGAAGCACCTGCACGATGCGGTTGATGCCGGAGTTCGTATCGCCGTAAATGATGTCGCGCATGGAGGTCGTGATGAGAAGGCCGGGGACCAAGATCATTAAGGTGCCGATGATGACAAAGTCGATATAGTCGACCAGATGGAAGCCCGCGGCGAGATATGCCGGCACCGCCATGGCGAACGCCTCGACGATGGTGCTGAAAAACGGGTTCGTCTCGCGCCTGTCCATCTGGCGCGAGACAAAGCCGATGATGAGGCCCAGAAGGCCCGCGAACAGGCTGTCGCGCAGCGTGCCGCCAAACACCGGGCAAAAGCCCGCCGCGGCGCAGAAATTGCCCAGGTAATAAACGGGCACCGAGTAGTGCCGCCGCCCCTTGAGCGTTTCGTCGAGCCACTGCGCGGCGACGCTCGGGTCAGGCGTTTCGGCGCAGATGCGGCGCGAGAGCGCGTTGAGCTTTTCCACCGACTCGAGGTCATTGCCGTGGAAACCGACGCGCTTCATCACCATCAAAGGCTTGCCGTTGGCCGCCTCGAGGCTGACCATCACGCAGTTGGGGATGGAAAAGGCCTCGCATTCAATGCCGTAGGCTCCGATGATGCGGCGTATCGTCTCTTCGACGCGGAACGTCTCCGCCCCGCTGAGCGCCAGATGATAGCCGACGCGCGCGGCCAGATCGGTCAAAAGGTAATAATCCATAAAAAATCCTCATATTTTTGGGAAATTTGCCGTCAGCGGGCCTTATATTACAGCGAAACGACCGTCCTGTCAATGCTGACAGGGCGGTCACGCAAAAAACATTTGCCATTTTGCCGCGGCGGCACTATACTGGTGCTCGGTCAAGCGGAAAACAGAAAGAAATGAGAGAGATCATGGGAACTACAGTCAAAAAGCATGAGATCGACATGCTGCACGGCTCCATCTGGAATAAGCTGCCGCTCTTTGCCCTGCCGGTCGCAGCCACGGCGATCTTGGAGCAGCTCTTCCACGCCTCGGACGTCGCCATCGTCGGCAACTTCACGGGCGATGCGCGCACAGTCGCCGTCGCGGCGGTGGGCGCGAATGGCCCGATCATCGGCCTCATCGTCAACCTTTTCATCGGCATCGCGCTCGGCGCGAATGTCGTCATCGCGAACGCCATCGGCTGCCGCGACGACAATGCGGTCAAGCGCGCGGTGCACACGGCCATTGTGTTCGCTGTGTGCGGCGGCGCGGCGGTCGCGCTGCTTGGTCAGCTCATCGCCTCGCCGCTCTTGAGTATTCTCAATGTGCCGGAGGACGTGTTCCCCTATGCGCTTTTGTATCTGCGCATTTATCTTCTCGGCATGCCGGTGATATTGCTCTACAACTTTGAGGCCGCGATCTTCCGCAGCATCGGCGACACAAAGGTGCCGCTCGCAGCGCTCGCGGTCTCCGGTGTGCTGAACGTGCTCTTAAACCTCTTTTTCGTCATTGTGCTGCATATGACGGTCAACGGCGTCGCCATCGCCACGGTGGCGGCCAACGCCGTGAGCGCGGCACTGCTCTACGTCCGCCTGACGCGCACGGATAAATGCGTGCGCGTGGAGCGGAAAGCGCTGCGCATCGACGGCGCGAGCTTGAAGCGCATTTTGAGCATCGGCCTCCCCGCGGGCGTGCAGAGTGCGGTGTTCTCGTTCGCCAACATCGTCATCCAGTCGGCCATCAACACCCTCGGCACGGTGGCGATCGCGGCGTCGAGCGCGGCGTTCAATGTGGAAATTCTCGCCTACGACGTGCTCAACTCGTTTTCGCAGGCCTGCACGACCTTTGTCGGCCAGAACTACGGCGCAGGGCAGATCAAGCGCTGCAAGAAGACGATGCAGCTCAGCTTTTTGGAGGGGGCCATCGCGACATTTGTCTCGGTCGTTGTCCTGCTGCTGAGCGCAAGGTCGCTGCTCGCCATTTTCAACAGCGATCCCGAGGTCATTGCCATCGGCTATATTCGCCTTGCGACGATCCTGCCGGCGTATGTTTTCTGCCTGATCTACGAAATACTCTCCGGGTATCTGCGCGGCTTCGGCATTTCGCTCGCGCCCGCACTTTTGACGATGCTCGGCGTGTGCGGTATCCGCATCGCGTGGGTCAAGTTCGTCTTCCCGACGAGCATGACGTTCCAGACCGTCATGTGGGTCTATCCCATCAGCCTTTGCGCAACGGCGATCCTGATCTGCGGCGCGGTGCTGATCTATCGCCCGTCCAAGCGCTTTGCAAGCCTTGAAACGGAAGAAGCGGACAAGTGAGGGATTCCCTCACTTGTCAAAATGCTCCCAGAAGGCGCGCACGGCGGCCTCGTACGCGCCGCGGCCCATATAGTAGCTCATCGCGTGGTCCGCGCCGGGCACGACGAGCAGCTTGCAGGGCGCGGCGCAGGCGTCGCGGTTTTCAAACGCCATTTTGAGCGGGACGAAGTGGTCGTCCTCGCCGTGAATCAGTAAAATCGGAACATCGGTATTTTTGAGCGCCTCGACGGTGGAGTAGCTGCCGGACGAGGCGTTCAGTCTCTTTTTGCACAGGCTGTCGGCGATGACGGTCGCTGCGCGGACAGGAAGATGCAGGTTCTTCCCCATCACGTGCTGCCAGATCGCACGCGGCGAGGTGTAGGCCGAGTCGGCGATCACGCCGTGCACCGCGGCGGGGAGAATATCGCCTGCGGCCATGAGCACCGTCGCCCCGCCGAGCGACACGCCCATAAGGTAAACGGGCAGGCCGGGGAAGCGTTCGGCTGCCCAGTTTGCCCAGTCGACGCAGTCGTAGCGCTCGGTCAGGCCGAAGCCGATGTAGTCGCCCTCGCTCTCGTTCTGCGCGCGCTGCTCCACATAGAGCACGCTGCACTGCTCGCGGCTTAAAAAGTCCGCGAGCAGGCCGAAATCGCGGTACCACGCTGAGCGCCAGCCGTGAAACGCGATCACAAGGCGCTTGGCCTTTTCGCATTCACGAAGATGGCCCACGAGCGTCAAGCCCTCGCGGTTTTCGAGCAGCACTGTCTCCGTTTCCGAAGACGCAAGCTTTTTCGCGGCGGCGCGCTGCGCCTCACGGTAGGGCTCGTCGCGCTTTTCGCCCGTGAGCTGGGCGCTGCCCTTATTTTTGAGTGCCTTGGGAGCTTCGCGCTTCATCGCGACGTCCATCAGCGTTCTCGTCACGCCGTAGGCCGCCGCGCCGTAGAGTGCCGCCGCAGCCGTGACGAATATAGCCGCCTTTGTCGCTTTTTTCATAACTGTGACCTCCTTGTATCCAAACTGTAAACTCTTATCTTGGGTACTGGACAGGGATATTTTCCCGTGTTATACTCCAAACTAATCTAAGTTCCGGGCGGTTTCGACCGCCCGTCTCTTCTTTCAGCGTAGCAAAAACTCCGGCTTTTTGCTACGTTCAGTTTTTCCCGTTTGTATGCACTTCCTGCCGGAAATTTCAATGATCGGAGGAACGCATTTTCATGAACGAAGTCAAGTCCCCGAAAAAGCCGCTGCTGTACTATTACTTTGTCGCGATGCTGCTCGTGATGCTCTTCAACTTCATCGCCATGCCGTGGATCTCTGAGCACCAGATCAAGGACGTCGACTACAACACTTTCGTCACCATGACAGAGCAGGGCGAGGTCGGCCGGGTCGAGATCCAGGAGCAGTCCAACCGCATTCTCTTCACCAGCAGCGATGAAAAGACCGTCTACAAGACGGCGATGGTGCCTGACGACGGTTTGGTGCAGCGCCTTTTGGACGCGGGCGTCTCCACCACGGGTGAGGAGATCGAGCAGACGTCCACGCTCGTCAGCATTCTCGCCTGGGTGTTGCCCATCATCATCTTTGTCGCGCTGGGACAGTATATGTCGCGCAAGATGATGGAGAAGATGGGCGGCGGAGGCAACTCCATGATGTTCAACATGGGTAAGTCCAACGCCAAGGTGTATGTCAAGTCCGCCGAGGGCATCAAGTTTGACGATGTCGCGGGCGAGGATGAGGCCAAGGAGAACCTCACCGAGGTCGTCAACTACCTACACGACCCCAGCAAGTATCAGGAGATCGGTGCCTCAATGCCCAAGGGCATTCTGCTCGTCGGCCCTCCGGGAACCGGTAAAACGATGCTCGCCAAGGCGGTCGCCGGCGAGGCGAATGTGCCGTTCTTCTCGATGTCGGGCTCTGAATTTGTCGAAATGTTCGTCGGCATGGGTGCAAGCAAGGTGCGTGACCTCTTCAAGCAGGCCAAGGAAAAGGCCCCCTGCATCGTCTTCATCGACGAGATCGACGCCATCGGCCAGAAGCGCAGCGGCGGCCAGTACGGCGGCAACGACGAACGCGAGCAGACCTTGAACCAACTGCTCACCGAAATGGACGGCTTTGAGGGCAACAACGGCGTCATCATTCTCGCCGCCACGAACCGCCCCGAATCCCTCGACCCCGCGCTCACGCGCCCGGGCCGCTTCGACCGCCGCGTGCCGGTGGAGCTGCCCGACCTCAAGGGACGCGAGGCTATCTTGCAGGTCCACGCGAAGAAGATCAAGGTCGCCGAGGACGTCGACTTCAACAAGATCGCGCGCATGGCCTCCGGCGCTTCCGGCGCGGAGCTTGCCAACATTGTGAACGAAGCGGCGCTGCGCGCCGTGCGCGACGGCCGCCGCTTTGCCACGCAGGCGGACTTAGAGGAAAGCATCGAGGTCGTCATCGCGGGCTACCAGAAGAAGAACGCCATCATGACCGACGAGGAGAAGAAGATCGTCTCCTACCACGAGATCGGCCACGCGCTCGTGGCGGCGATGCAGACGCACTCCGCCCCCGTGCAGAAGATCACCATTGTGCCGCGCACCTCGGGCGCGCTGGGCTACACGATGCAGATCGAAGAGGGCAACCATTATCTCATGAGCAAAACCGAGATGGAGAACAAGATCGCCACGCTGACCGGTGGCCGCGCCGCGGAGGAGGTCGTGTTCCACTCCATCACGACCGGCGCGTCGAACGATATCGAGCAGGCGACGAAGCTCGCCCGCGCGATGATCACGCGCTATGGCATGAGCGACGATTTCGACATGGTCGCGCTTGAGACGGTCAACAATCAGTACCTCGGCGGCGATGCGTCGCTCGCCTGCTCCGCCGAAACGCAGACGAAGATCGATCAGCGCGTGGTGGAGCTGGTGAAAAAGCAGCACGAGAAGGCTGTGAACATCCTCACCGAGAACCGCGCGAAGCTCGATGAGCTGGCGCAGTACCTCTACGAGAAGGAGACGATCACGGGCGAAGAGTTCATGCACATCCTGAATGCGCAGTAAACTCCATAAATAGAAAGAAGGCACAGCCAAACGGCTGTGCCTTTCTTTCTATTTACAGGTTGCTTTCTTTTCTGCTCGTGCGGCTGCGCAGGTAGTCGCCAAGGTTCGTGATGCAAAGGAGCATCACGACCAGAAATGCGCCGGGGATGAGCAAGATCCACCACGCGTCGGTCATCAGCGCCTTTTCCGCGAGCGAGAGCATGCTGCCCCAGGTCACGACCTCGATGGGCAGGCCGAGGCCCATGAAGCTGAGCGTCGACTCGGCGATGATGGCACTGCGCACATTCATCACTACCATAAAGAGAATGGACGAGAAGAAATTCGGCGCAAGGTGACACCGCAGAATGTGGAAAAAGCTGCCGCCCATGCACTTCGCCGCGATGACGTACTCGCTCGCGCGCAGCTGCCTGACCTCGGTGCGCACGACCTTGGCGATGCTCGTCCAGCTTGTGAGGCCGATGACGAGCGCAATGCTCCACGCGCTCGGCGTGCCGATGATCGCCTGCAAAAAGATGACGAGCAGCAGGTTCGGCACGCTGAGGAGAATTTCGGCCAGGCGCATCAGCAGCGCGTCGAGCCATTTGGACGCAAGCCCGCTGACCGCGCCGAATAGAATCGCGAGCAGCGTCGAAATGACGGTCGAGCCGACGCCGATGAACAGCGACAGCCGCCCGCCGTACCAGATCATCGAGAAGATGTCGCGCCCCATCGTGTCCGTGCCGAACAGGAATTCGCGGCACGGCGCAACGGAGCAGTGAGCCAAATCAAGATACGTCGGATTCTTCGTCATGATGAGTTCGCAGAAAAGGCACGCGAGCACGATGAGTGACAAAATCACAGCGGAGACGACAGGCTTGCCGCGCAGGGGATGTCTATTTTTCGTGGGTACGGCCTCCGGCAGCGGTCGCGCGCCGACGATTTGGAAGCGGTCGTTCATGGCTGCACCTCCGCTTCCCGCACGGCCTGCTCGGCGCGGATGCGCGGGTCGATCTGCTCGTTGATCGTCTGTGCGATGATGCTGCACAGAATGACGAGCGCACCGGAGAGCAGGCTCAGCAGCATCAGCAGGTTATAGTCCTTGTATCGCGCGCTCTCATAGGCCAGCGTGCCGAGGCCGGGGTAGGAAAACACGGCTTCGACAATGTACGTCCCGCCCAGCACGTGAGGGACGGAGATGGCCATGATGCTTAAGTACGTTGGCATCGTGTTTCGCAGGCAGTGCCGCAGCATCACGGCGCGGCGCGTTAGCCCCTTGGCCTTGGCGAGCAGCACATAGTCTGCGCGCATCTCGTCAAGAAGCCTGTTTCGGATCATGTAGGCATAGTACCACAGGTGGCTCAGCACGACGACGGACATCGGCAGGATCAGGTGCACGATCCGGTCGCCGACATCGTCCGCGTGGCCGACGCTGTAGGCCCCGGAGCTCGGCAGCCAGCGCAGCGTGACGGAAAACAGCAGGATCAGCATCAGTGACAGCCAGAATTCCGGGATGCAGCTCGTCACCGTGCCAAGCTTGCAGAGGATGCGGTCGAGCGGCCGGTCCTCCTTCCATGCGCACAGCGCGCCGAGCAGCAGAGCCAGCACGAACAGCAGCACGAAGCCGAGCCCGCCGAGCAGCAGGGTGTTGCCAATGCGGTCACCGATCAGCTCCAGAACATCTATCTTATATTTATAGGAGATGCCGAAATCGCCGTGCAGCGCGCGGCCGAACCAGCGGGCGTACTGCGTGGGCAGGGGATCATTCAGGCCGAGCTTGTCCTCAGCCCATTCGCGCTCGGCGGGGGACATTTTTTCCACGCGGTCGCCGTAGTAGGAGACAAGCGGGTCGCCGGGAGCGAGGCGGGAGATATAGAATGTCAGAACGGACAGCAGCAGCACGCTCAGCACGAAAATGCCGAGGCGCGGCAGCAGCCGCAGGAAAAACCGGCGGACCTTCATACGGCGCCCCCTCCTTCCAGCAGAACGTAATGCTCCGGCGCGACCTCCGTCCATGTGCCGCCGTCCGGCAGCGGCCCCTCAAAGACGAGCGGCCTGCGGGCGCGCTCGAGGCGCGGGTCCGGGATGGGGATGGACGAGAGCAGCGCGCGCGTATAGGGGTGCTGCGGCGCGGCGAACAGCGATGCCGTCGGGGCCAGCTCCACGAGCCTGCCCTGATACAGCACGCCGACGCGGTCACAGAGGAATTCCACGACAGCCAGATCGTGGGCAATAAACAGGAAGGAGAACCCGTGCTCCTCCTGCAGATGGCGGAACAGATTGATGATCTGTGCCTGAATGGAGACATCCAGCGAGGCGACCGGCTCGTCCGCAACGAGCAGCTCCGGCTCCATGGACAGGGCGCGCGCAATGGCGACGCGCTGGCGCTGCCCGCCGGAAAGCTCACCGGGGTATTTGTCCAGATAGCCCGCGTCCAGACCAACATAGCGCATCTGGAATTCCGCCTCGGCGCCGGATTCGGAAAATCTCTCGGTGAGAGTCATTATCAGGCAGATCTTGCCCTGCAGGAAGCTGTCAAATATGGAAAGAATGACGGTTTTGTCATCTCCGGCGAGGACAATGCCCTCACCGGTCCGCTCTCTCTTACGAGATCCTTAAATTACAGCTATTCCAATACAAAAGCTCTGGACTACTCCCAGAGCAACGGGATCAACGAGAGCAACCTATTAAAGATTGTCGGCCTCTTCCAGATGGATAAAGACACGATCATG
>OLYB01003237.1_pt1 | contig 10123 bp, 5 predicted proteins | sample 1674481 | NCBI WGS metagenome assembly OLYB01 (sample SAMEA103958167, study PRJEB25191) | human gut metagenome
AGATATTGGTGTAGATTTAACTCTTTTTGATAATCGCTTGAATTTTACAGGTGATATTTATCGTAGAAATACAAAAGACATGTTAACTTTAGGAGAAGTGTTACCAGGGGTATTAGGTGCTAATTTACCAAAAGAAAATTCTGCAGATTTGAAAACTACAGGTTTTGATTTAACGGTGAGTTGGCGTGATCAAATTAAATTAGCAGGTAAGCCTTTAGAGTATAGCTTAGAATTTAATTTATCTGATAGCAAATCTGAGATTACGAAATTTTCTAATCCGACAGGAACCTTAAATTCTTATTATAAAGGGCAGAAGATTGGTGAAATTTGGGGATTGACATCTGATGGTTTGTATAAATCTGATGAAGAGGCCCAAAAAGGACCCGATCAAACAGAAATATTGATTGCTCCGTCTCAGTATCCTACAGTGGCTGGTAGTTTGAAATATAAAGATTTGAATAATGATGGAAAGATCACTCGTGGTAAGTATACGTTGGATGATCACGGAGATTTAACAGTGATAGGAAATGATCAAATTCGTTATCGTTTTGGTGCAACTTTTGCTGCTAATTGGAGTGGATTTGATATCAGTGCGTTTTTTCAAGGTGTCATGAAGCATAATTATTATCCGACTGCAAGTGATAAAATTTTTTGGGGTAAATATTCAGCTCCTTGGTTTGATCAACTGGAGGGGCATTATTTTGATCGTTGGAAAGAAGATAATCCGAATTTAGATGCTTATTGGCCGGTATTAAGTCATCGTAATGCTTCGACTGCCGATCGTGAAATGAATATACCACAAACTCGGTATTTACAAAATGCAGCTTATATTCGGTTGAAGAATTTAACGTTGGGATATACTTTGCCTGGAAAATGGGTATCTAAATTGTCTATTCAAAGAATGAGGATCTTTTATTCTGGCGATAATTTATTCTGTTTATCTGGTTTGTATAGCGACTATAGTGTAGATCCGGAAAATTTAGGAGCAAATAGATATCCTTTCCAGAGATATAATTCATTTGGTATTAATGTTACATTTTAGAGAAGATGAAAATGAATAAAAAAATATTATTTAGTATCGTTGCATTAAGTCTGGTTTTGTCAAGCGGTTGTAATGATGATTTTCTGGATCGTTATCCAGAAACAAATGTTACGGAGGCAAATTTCTTTAAGACTTCTTCTGATTTAGAACTTTACTCCAACCAGTTTTATCGTTATTTTGAGTCAATTCGATATGATTATCCGTCAGATAATATTTGTACACCGACAACGAACGATGAACTTTTTCAAGTGATGTCAGGCGGTATTTTGCCTTCGAATGCAACTCAGTGGAATTGGACTGATATTAGAAATGTTAATTTTATGATAGCCAGATCTGGAAATGTATCAGGGGAAGAGACTGCCCATTTTGTTGGACTTGCTAGAATGGTGAGAGCTTATTTATATTATTATGATAAAGTTCTTCGATATTCAAATGTCCCTTGGTATAGTAGAGATTTACAGACGACGGATGAAGATCTTCTTTATAAGACACAGGATTCTCGTTCGTTGGTTGTTGATTCTGTAATGGCAGATTTGAATTTTGCAGTGGTTAATATGAAATCAAATACAGACCGTACACTATTTTCTAAAGAAGTGGCATTGGCTTTATTGGCTCGGATTGCTTTGTCAGAGGCTTCTTGGCGTAAATATCATGCTGAATTAGAGTTGAATGATGCTGATAAGTATTATCAAATTGCTATTGCCGCTTGTGAAGAGTTAATGAGATCTGGGTCTTTTTCTTTAAATATTGATTATGCGGCTAATTATGTATCAGGATTTCAATTATGGAGATCCAAACCGTGTATGGTGGAATCAATCATGGGAAGGACATGGTATGTTGTCTCGTGATTTGATGGAAACCTATTTGTATATTGATGGAGATAAAGCCAAACCGTTCACATCTGTAGAAGGATATAATGAAATGAGTTTTGATGAATTTTATAAGAATAGAGATTCTCGTTTAGAGGCTACTTTTTGGACTCCAGGATATGTCTGTACGAACTGGACGTCTCCTCGTATTCCGAATTTAATTTATGGAGGATATGGCATAAAGAAGTATGACGGTTTACCTACTAATCAGAATGGTTATGCCGCATCTGCAATTTGTTGGAGTGATTTACCTATATTCCGTTATGCAGAGATTCTATTAATTTATGCTGAAGCGAAAGCTGAGTTAGGTATATTGACACAAACCGATTTGGATAATACAATCAATTTATTGCGTGACCGTGCGAAAGTTCCAAGAGCAACATTAGCTGATTGGGAGGCAAATGTAGATCCTGTATTGTTAAAAAAATATCCCAATGTACTGTCTTCTCAAAAAGCTGCAATTCTTGAAGTCCGTAGGGAAAGACGAGTAGAATTGGCCGACGAAGGTTTCCGCTATGATGATTTGATGCGGTGGTCATGTGGTGATTATTTTAGTCAGATACAAGCTGGTATTTATTTCCCTGATTTTGGTTTATATGACTTGAATGCAGATAATGTTCCGGATGTCTTAATTGTCGCGACTAATGCGGATAAAGAAAAATATGCAGATGAAATTGCTCAATATGGTATCCTCTCTTATGTTATAGAGGACGGGCAAGTCGCTTTGACAGAAGGTACTAAAGGGTGTATTAAGCCTGCAGGAAAAGATAATGTCTTTACCTTTGAATCTCCAAAGCATTATTATTATCCTATAAGTGAACAGGATATGGTTATTAATTCCAATTTGACGCAAATTAGTTTTTGGAAATAATTAGAGCGAGTGCAAAGAGTAGGGGACGAGTAGTTGTTCCCTTCTCTCTTTTGTGTCAGAATAAATCTATAAGATAATGAGAGGAAAATATAAATTTTATATATGGATAGTAGGTTTTGTTTCTATGTTTTTACATGGAAAAACAGACGCACAGCAAGCTCTTTATCCTTTGTTAGAAAAAAAGAGTTGGTCTCAAGTTCTTGAAGAAAACGAGTATAAATGGCATCCCCCTTATACGATTAATTTATTGATTCATCCGTTACATTCTTCGGATTGGATTTATTTAAATCCTTCTATGGTGGTTTCTCGTAGGCATGTTATTCGAAATATATCTTCAACTAATTTTGAACAGCGTAAAAAGGCAGAAAGTCAAGAAGATTTGGTCGTCCAATTTGCGTTTGATAATCCACCATTTATACCAGACTTTAGATTAACCAATTTAAGATTAGCAGAGGATAAGTATCCAGTTGCAACTGCTGATTATTTCGCAAATGATATTTATTATAAAATTGAGTATGCTGCTACAGTTTTAGACGATAGCCAAACTTTGCTATGTTTGCGAGTAGGGGCAAAAAATGAAAGTGATAAAATCAAACAAATTATGATTCGGAGTAAGATTGGTTATTATTCTGAAAATAAGATGTTTGATTATCATTACATTCCTTATCGTTGGACTAATGAAAAATGGAAAGATTATGATCAAGTAGTTTTGAAAGAACATTCCATCTATAAAGGACAACAATTAATAGGAGAAGTTGTGTCTGAGAATATGAATCTGTTTTGGGAAGAGAAGAAATCTTACACCGATAAAGAATATGAAGATATTTTATATCCACAAGTGTGGTATGGATCGGGGTATGTCACTCCTGAATTTCGGGTAAAAGATATGCATCGTGTAGTTTGTGCTATGAAAGAGGTTCAACCAAATGATTCTGCTTTTTTTGTTCTGAAATTATTAGTGAATGATTCTTTAATAACCTCTTTTCACGAAGAGTCATTGAAACAATTGACATTTAAGGATGTTAAAGAAAAAGCGATTGCCGATTTTAAAGTTCCGTTTACTGATAAAACATTGAAAACTGAGTTTAAAAGAGATGAGTGGGAAGATTTATTTTGTTCTTTACAGTTAAGTACTTTACAGCTTTTGGTCAATGATTTTCAGAATAAAATGTATCAGCCAGCTCAAGGTGGAAGTTCAGAGCGTTTTTTTGTTTGGGTATTTGAGGCTGTACAGATGTTACGTCCTATGCTAAGAACTGGACAATTTGAATCGGTAAAGAAATCTTTGGATTATATTTTTTCATTACAGGATGCGGGCTTTCCTCCTGTTGGTAAATTTACAACAACATCTGGTGCAATTGGTACAACGGGGCCGAGGTGGGCTAATACTACAGGTATGGCATTAGCGTTGGCTTGTGATTATTATCTTTATTCAAAAGACCAGCAATTTATGGAGGATTATTTGTCTAAAATTTTGAAAGCAGTGCATTGGATTTTAGGGGAAATCAAAGCAACTCGTGTGTTAAATTCGGATGGTTCTCGTCCGCTGACTTACGGATTAATGCCATTTGCAGTGGCTTCAGATGGAGATGCTGGATATTTTGTAAGTGCAACAGATATATTTTCTTTTTGGGGATTAGAGAAAGCCGTATTGTTTTTGGAAAGTATTCGACATGCAGAGGCTGTTTCTATGCGAAAAGAATTGGAACAATATCGATCAGACTTGTTGTTTACAATCAAACATTTGGCACAACCTAACGGCTACATTGATCGAAAGATAACAACAGATGATAGTAATGTGCAAGAAGCAATCAAATTTATCAATACAGATATAATGGCTCCTATTGCAACGGTGGGTATAATCTCTCCCGAATCAGAGTTGTTTAAAAAATATATTGATTATTATGAAAATAATGTGGCTGTAGATTATTTTATGGGGAAAATGGATCGGGAAATTTTCTATATAATTCAATGCGAACATTATTGGCAACCTATATATTTAATGTTGGGAGAATGGAAAAAAGCATTTATGACACTTCAAACCTGTTTAAAATATGGTATGTCTCATGATGCACATCAGACACAAGAGCGATTTAATTTACGAAATCCGGCTTTTGCACCTTGGCAGCCGAACGGAAGTGGTAATGGGCGGATTATTGATATGATGCTGAATGCTCTTTATTTTGAAAATAAAGATGAAGTTACTATTTTGGGAGGAGTTCCTTTTGAGTATTTGATTTCTAATCGGATAACTACTGTTAAAAATTTATATACATTAACAGGATGTGTGAATCTGGTTGTAAAAGCCATTGATGATAAGCATTGCCAATTGGAACTGTTTTCGGAACAAGTTTTACCTAAGAAAATCAGAATCCCTGAATATTTAAATCCGGAAGTACGAGATAGAAATGTAGAATCTATATCTGGTGGTGTGTTTAAATTGGTAGATAATAAAAGAAAAATAACTTTTTTATTGACAAAGTCTTATGAATAAGAGTTCGTATCAACGCATTATATATGTAATATTGATTTTTTTATATTTATTATTGTAACATTAAACATATTTTTCTCCTTGTCCCAATACTCCTATATATAATATATGTTTATTGTTTCAATAATAGAACAATTTTATAATAATCTTGGTTTTAATTCTAAATAGATTGGCTTTTCTTCCCTTATCATCGTGCTTTTTCCATGACCTGGATATACTATTGTTTCATCTGGTAAAATCATTAATTTTTTAGTTATTGATTTTATTACTGCTTCAAAGTCACCTGTTGGTACATCAGTTCTTCCCCATGTGCCTCTAAATAATGTATCTCCTGAAAACAATAATTTTTCTTGCTCACAATAAAGGCAAGAACCGCCAGATGTGTGTCCTGGCGTATGGATTACCTTGAATTCTAATTCTCCTAAATGTAATAAATCTTCATCATCCACTCTTGCATCAACTTCTATTGTTAAGCCTTTATTTCCTATATATGTGGTTAAATTTATATTTGAATCTCGTAAGTTTTCTGCTGCTGCCCTTTGTGCAACAATTGTTCCACCATATCTTTCTTTAAGTTCTTTCACTCCACCTATATGGTCACCATGACAATGTGTTAAATATATATATTTCAATTTTGCTTGCAATATATCAAGCATTTCTATTATTTTGTCCACATCTCCTGCTGGGTCTATTACCATTGTTTCTTTTGATTTTTCATCTTGAACAATGTAACAATTTGTTGCATCTCCTATCCAAGTTTCAATCTTTAGTACTTTTAATATCATTTTCTCTCCCTCTTATTCTGTTGGTTTATCATTTATATTTGTAAAATATCCTGGTGTTTCTGCTGTATCTATGGTTGCATATTCTATTGTTCTTTTGTTTGCATCATATGTTGTTCCATTTCCTCCTACTAATTTACTATCATTTTCAAACATACTTGTAGTATTGTATGAAGAATTTGCAGATTTGGTTGTCCATCCTGTATCTGTTTCAGAATCATATTCTTTTACATATATAGTTGTTAAATTGTAACAACCATTAAACATCCATCTAAAGTCTGTTACTTTGCTTGTGTTAAAATTACTAAGGTCTAAAACATTTAATCCTGAGCAATCTTGAAATATTCCTAATGCACTTTCTAATTTTGACGTATTCCAGTTACTTACATCTAATTTTTTTAATTTATAATCTCCTACAAACATAAAATTAGCAACTTTCAAACTGCTTGTATCAAATTTGCTTACATCTAATTCAGTTAAGCTTCGCAAACCTCTAAACATTTGAGTCATATTATCAACTTTACTAGTATCAAAATTACTTACATCTAATTGAGTTAATGCACCACAGTCTTGAAACATGTTAGGCATATATGTAACTTTGCTTGTATTAAAATGAGATACATCTATTGTTGTTAAACTTTTACATTCAAAAAACATATTTCTCATTCCTGTTGCATTTGAAGTATCAAAATTTGATACATCCAGTTCTGTTAAAGAATTACAACCATAAAACAGTTCATTAAATGCATTTGCTTTACTTGTATTAAATTTGCTTACATCTAATGTTTGCAATTTTTTGCAATTTCTAAACATTTCTCCCCAATATATAACATTTGAAGTGTCAAAATTAGATACATCTAATTTGGTTAAGCCTGAACATCCACTAAACATTCCTGACATATCTTTTGCTTTACTCGTGTTCCATTTACTTAAATCTAATTCTGTCAATTTACTGCAACCATTAAACATATAATTCATATTGGTTGCACTACTTGTGTTCCACTCGCTTACTTCTAAGCCAGTTAAACTTGTGCAACCAGAGAACATATACCTCATGTCTACTGCTTTGCCTGTATCCCAAGAGTTTACATTTAATGTTTGTAATGCGTTACATGCAGAAAACATATAGCTTATATTTGTGGCATTGTTCATTTTCCAATTTGTAACATCCAATGTTGCCAATTTGCTACATGAACCAAACATTCCAATTGCTGTTGTTACCTGTGATAAATTCCAATTAGTTGTATTTAATTCTGTTAATGAACTGCATTTTTCAAACATTGCACTTACATTTGTCACTTTGTTCATTCCCCAAGTGCTTGTGTCTAATGTAGCTAATTGATTACAATTATAAAACATTTTAGAAGCATTTGTTACACTTGATAGGTCTAGATTTGCTGTATTTAGCTCTGTTAATGATGTACATTCTTCGAACATACTAGTTGCATTTGTAACTTTGCTTAATCCCCATGTACTCATGTCTAATGCAGTTAATTTATTACATTGATAAAACATTTGTTTTGTATCCGTAACATTTTCCAAATTCCAATTGGTTGTATTTAAATTTACTAGATTTCTACAATAGTAAAACATACTACTTGTATTTTTAACATTTCTCATATCAAAATTGCTTATATCCAAATTCGTTATGTTAGAATATGCAAACATATATGACATATACTCAACTTTAGAAGTATTAAAATTATTCAAGTTTATTGTTGTTAAACTAGTACAACTATAAAACATATCTCCCATATCAGTTACATTACTTGTATCAAAATCGCTTATATCCAAACTTGTTAACTTTGAACAACTAGAAAACATACCTGACATATTAGTTACTTTGCTTGTATCAAAATTACTTAAATCCAAACCAGTTAGTTGAGTACAGGCAGAAAACATTGAATTCATATGTATTACTTTACTTGTATCCAAATTACTTAAATTAATTTCAGTCAGATTTCTACAATAGTAAAACATACTTCCCATATTAGTTACATATCTTGTATCAAAGTTACTTAAATCTATAGCGCTTAAATTTGTACAAGTATCAAACATATACCCCATATTTTCTGTTTTACTTGTATTAAATTTACTTAAATCTATACTAGTTAGTTTTTGGCAATTGTAAAAGAAGTCATAAAAACTTTTTGTCCCTAATGTACTAAAATTATCAAAGTCGATATTAATTAAGTTTTTCATCACTCCAAACATATATTGAGCATTTTTATTAGTATATATAATATCATCACTCATAAGTGTAAGTTCATATAATCCATTATTATCAGTATCTGTATAATATCCTATAATGCTTTCATCTTGTTTTTCAGATGCATCAAATTTAGATATAACTGTTGTTTCTGGTTCTTTTCCTTTTTTAAAACTTACTTTTTCAATCTTTTCTCTAGTTACAGTTCCTGTTAAGAATTTATCTGTTGCATTTGGCCAATTATTAACAGCCATTATTCTATTAGGAACTTTTAATTTAAAATTCAAATATGAATTTAATGTTTGGTTATCAGGTATTGTTCCATCTTTATATTTAAAAGTTATTAATATATCTTTAGTCTCTTTTGGACCTATTGTCTGTCCAATTGTAAAACCACTTAGCTCAAAAACAATGTTTTCATTATCATAAAATTCGTTTCCATAGATTACTTCTGTGAATGGTACATCTTCATCTGAACTATTATATACTGTAACTTTATATGTTATGCTAGAATCTGCATTTGTATCAGATAACTTAATTGTACTTTTCATCATTGTTCCTACATAATTTTGTATATTCGATGAACTTAATACTGCATCATTATCACTTTCATATTCAACATTTGTTATAAATACATCATCTTGTAATTTTGCAGTAGCTTTTCCACTTATCTCTCCTGTTATCGAATTTACAGATGCATATCCTATTGCCATAAATATTGTTGCTGCTAATAGAGCAAATAATAATAATAAGTTTTTCCTTCTCATATGTTCCTCCCCTTGCACACGTGAGATCGCTTTTTTTCGGTGCAAAATTGCACACTTTAAAACGCTTTTTTTCCGTGCACTTTTTCGCTATTTGAGTTAATTTTACTATAACACTTTGAAAAAAGCAATAATAGTTGGCCAAGATTTTTATTTTCTTAGTCAACTATTATCACCTTCTTGATTTTTGTTTTTTATTATGCATTTGGTTGTTGTGGTTCTGCTGTGATATCTACACCTATTGTTGTTTCTTCGTCTTGTGTTATAGGTGTTTTGATTAATTCTACTGTTACTGTTATTGTTGTTGAATCTCCAGCTGCAACTGTACCTTTTGCAATGTTTTGTGTTACTTTGAAAAATTCATCATTTGTATTTGATGTTGTTGCAGATAATACTGCTGATAAGTCTGCACTTGTGTTTGCAATTGTGTATGTTGCTGTTGCTGTATCACCTTTTGCTGTTAATCCATTAACATTCATTGTAGCTTTTAATTTATTTTGTTGATTTAATACAGCTACTACTTTACTTGAATCAGAAACTGTTGGTGTTCCTGAAAATTCTACTGTAAAGTTTGTTTGTTCTGGTGATGCTTGTGCACTACCATTTATGTTTAATGTTACTGCTGTTATTGCAGCATATCCAACTGCTACTAATAATACTGCTACTAATAATACTAATCCTACTACTTTGCTACTATTTCTCATATGTATCACCCACTATTTTTATCCTAATTTAATTTTATAAAATTCGACATGTTTTGTCATTTCTATCATTCTATTTTTTTCTGTTTACTTCATATACACTGTCAATTTTTCTAAGCTCTCTAATTATTTTGTTTAGTCCTTCTAGACTATCAACTTCAAGTGTAACTTCTGTTACTGCAACTCTTTCCTTTGTTGCTCTGGCATTTACTCCTAATAACTTTGCTTTTGATTCATTTATTTTTTGAACAATATCTGCTAAAAGTCCATTTCTATCATTGGCAAAAATTTCTATTTCAACAGTATAAATTACCTTTTCTTGATTACACCATTGAACATCTATTATTCTGTTTTCTTCTTTTAATAATTCATTTACATTTACACAGTCTTTTCT
>OLYB01003242.1_pt1 | contig 10114 bp, 7 predicted proteins | sample 1674481 | NCBI WGS metagenome assembly OLYB01 (sample SAMEA103958167, study PRJEB25191) | human gut metagenome
TGACAAAAACACCGCAACAAATGAAATGTGTTCGTTCCTAATTCTTAATATATCATCTCTGCAATTGATTCCGATCAATATCATTGCCTACCGAAGCCAATACGGCTCTGTCAATCCATCTAAGATCTTAATTCCAGGACTTATCGCTACTTTAGGTTCGACGATCGTTGCTGTTATCTATATCAAATGGAAGGACCGAAAACGATGATCACATTTCTTGCAAATCTTGTCATTCCTTTATTCATATTTACACTTGTTTTATATGGAACCCTAAAGCGTAAGGATATCTATACCCCTTTTCTTGAAGGTGTCATGGATGGATTTAAAATTGTTCTTGAGATTGCCCCAACTCTGATCGCTTTGTTTTTTGCGATTCAGATCTTTCGTTCTTCTGGAGCCTTGGATCTGATCGTTCGTTTTCTGACTCCTATGGGAAAACTATTAAAGATTCCTAAAGAAGTTTTACCCGTGATCTTTGCAAAACTTTTTTCTTCTTCCGCTGCAACTGGATTCCTGCTTGATATTTATAAAACTTCCGGGCCGGATTCTTTGGCTGGGTTTATGTCTTCTGTGATCCTTAGTTCAACAGAAACTTGTTTTTACACATTATCCGTGTATTATTCTGTGGTTGGAATAGAAAAGATTCGATATACATTGACTGGGGCATTGCTTGCCGTTTTTGTTGGTACTTTTATTTCTGTATTCATCTCTTATTTTTAACTTTTCCCGATATATTTATGATATAATTTTGACATAAATAAATTTAGATTGCATTATAAAAATCAGCATATACAAAAAACGAGTGTTATCAGCATCTACTACTGATAGCACTCATCTTTTTTATTCCATATCTTTTCGTTTCTCTAATTCTCTCAAACTGACAACCAGATCATAAACTTCCGGCCGTCGTTCTTTCAAATGTTCATCCAAACGATGTCTTCGCTCTTTAAATCTCTGTGCAAGTTCTGGATGTTCTTTCATAATACGTTCATGAATTTCCCTTCGATGTTCCTCAAAACGTGCCGCCAGAGTTCTTTCATCTTTTCCAGAAATATTTACGATCTCTTTTAGATGTTCTTCCAGATGTTCTAACCATTCATCTTCGTCAAAAGCTTCCATATGCGACCAGCTTCCATGTAACAGCTTTTCCACATCTCCTGTCTTTTTCAGCTGTTCTATCTGTGCCACAATCTGCCGTTCTATAGCATCTTCAGTTTCCGAACCAAATGCCCAGACAAATTCCTGCACCCGGTTATCCGCCCGCTTTCTTGAGGCACTGCGCTGTCTATTGTCTACACCGCCCTCCAGCGGATAAGGACGTTCATAACCCATATCCTTTAAAGCAATATGTATTGTTCTTCTTGCGCTGCCCTCTTCTATGATGTGTCCCAGACCAAGCTTTCGCATCTGTTCATTCAAATCTGCAATATGTTCTGTAATATAAAAACAGATACCACGTTTCTTAAGACCCTGATACAGCATTTCCAACTGATCCGCCGCTGTAATGTCCATGGAGCCGATAGCACTGGCATCTAAAATGACTGCCTTCGTATCCTCTTTTATATTGTCTTCAATGTCCCGCTTTAACATCTGCACATTAGCAAAAAAAAGATTACTGCTGAACCGGTATATCAGAACGCCTTCTATCGCATGTATCTGATGACTTTCTTTTAAATCCCGGAAATGGCGATGTCCCGGCTGGATTCCAAGAAAACATCTTGATGGCTTGGCAGTACGGATAATCATCTCAGTAAAGGAAAGTATAATGCCAATCAAAACGCCATTGATGGTTCCAAGCATCAGCACGCCAAAGAATGCTCCTAAGAAAATGAAGAATTCTGTACGGCTGACCTTCAACAATCTTGCAGCAAGCTCAAATTCCGTTGCCCCAAGTAATGCAGAAATTACAATTGCCGTCAGCATCGGAATCGGAAGATAGCCGATAAATCCGGTTCCGCAAAGCAGCAATACCAGCATGGATAAACCGGCTATGATTCCGGTCAGCTGTGTCTTACTCTGATACTGTTCTCCCATTGCAGTTCTTGAAACAGAGCCATTAATAGGACAGCAGCCTGTATATGCTGCCAGGAAATTTCCCATGGAGAATGCAAAAATTTCCTGATTATCATTAATTCGATATCCATTCTTCTGTGCGAAATTATTTTCTGCCAGAAGCGTTTCTGCCATAATGACCACTGCCACCGAAAGGCTGATAGTTACTACCTCTTTCATCGGAAGCATGCGGATATCCGGAATCACAAACTGTGGAAGTCCCGGTTCTACTGCAGACAGCGTCTGGATTCCCCATTCCCTCACCGGAAAAAATTTTGTCATTACTGCTCCTGCTGCCATTAAAAGCACTGCCATTGGAAATTTCGGCATTACTTTCTTTGATACAAGAAGTATCAGAAGGGAAATGCTGCCTAAAATCAGGGATGGCAGATTCACCTTCGTCTGCCCGATATGCTCCACCAGCTCAATGAGTTCTCCAACGCCGGCGGTACCGCCCATTAACTTTGGTACCTGCATCAGAATAATCGTGGTGCAGATTCCGGTAATAAATCCACCCATAACCGGTGCCGAAATATAGTTCACCAGTTTTCCTGCTTTCATAAAATAAAACGCCAATAACCAGACTGCCACAAAGAAAGTAAGTACCGGCACTGCTGCAATTGCTTCACTGCTTCCACTCTCAATACCAAGTCCCACCAGTGCCGAACCGATTAAGGCTGCCGGTGCCGCATCTACACCAAAAATAAACTGTGGTGAAGTCGAACACAGTGCAAATATCAGAATTGGGAAAATGGAACCATATAGACCATAGACTGCCGGAAGTCCTGCAATCTGTGCATAGCCCATAGCTATCGGAATGGAAACTGCCATAATAATAATACCGGCCAGAATATCCTTTGGAAAATTTTTCTTATCATATTTACGAATGGTAGCTGCAAGTTGTATGCGCATATTATCGCTTCTTTCTACTATATTATTTTTTATTATACGGCAAATAAGATGATTGTACAATTCTTTTGACAGCCGGCTTTCTGCGGGTGAGCTATAAATTCCCGGCATTATAAAAGGACAGGCTCTGATACAATGCCTGTCCTTTCTGTTCTAATTATTCTGTTCTGTTTATTCCATTCTGATTATTCTTTTTTATTTCTGATTATTCATTTTCAGTTGCTTTCTTCTGAAAACAAACATTCCTCCACAACCTGCTGCAATCAATGTCATACAAACTGCAATTGCAGAATTATCACCTGTCTTTGGTTTACCGGATGTCTTTACGGTTGGCTGGCTATTTGCTGTTGTTGATGCATTTGCTGCTGTTCCAGCCGCACCACCGGAAGCTGTACTGTCACTTCCGGAAGTTGTACCGCCATTTCCGGATGTTGTACCACCATTTCCTGTGGCAGCCGTATCTGCCAGCTTTTCTGTGGTAATAAGATAAGTAGAGCAATGATTCTGTTTTACCGTCAGATATCCTTCTGAATCTACTACTCCCGTATCAATATTTAAAATCGTTCCATTGTCAAATAACCGGCTGTAATATAATGTCTTTCCGGCATACCGGGTTCCCACAAAAATACGAATCTGTGCTTCTGCCGGAAGCTGACCGGAATAATTATACTTAATCTGTTCAATGAAAATATTCTTATTTACTGCACTTGGAAGTGTGCCCAGCTCACTGTAATCTTTTACAATCTTTACTCCAAAATCATAGCTGGAAACATGATCAACGGCTGACATGGTTCCTTTTCCAAAGGTAAAGGAAAGCTCATCATTGGATTTGATAACAATGTCCTTTGTCTGATTCTCTGCCAATATCTGCCGGAATCCATTGTCGGAAATAGCGGTATCTCCATCTGTTACATCCACTACGCCATTCACTACAACCTGCTTCGGTGTAAAGGAAATCACATCCGCCTTGGAATATACATTGTAAACATTCTCTACTTCTTTTCCTTCAAATTCATAACCAGCCGGTAAGGTATCTTCCGCAAGCGCCATGTTTTCTACAAGCTCTTTCATAACCGGATGTGCTGCGTCCATAAGATATCTGGTTTCCTGTGTATTATAATCCGTATAACTCATAAGAATCGGACAGAGAATCCGGTAAGAATTACCAGCCTCATAATAGGTTCCTCTATAAATAAAGGTATCTCCCGTATCCAGTTTCTTTACCAGACAGGCATCACTTCCTCCACTTGCCATTGTAGTGGAATAATAAGCTGCTATCTCTCCATTTGCTGTATATGCCGAAATATCCGTAAGCTTATCTTCTACAGTTATTGCTACCTCTGCACCCAGCGTAGTGCATTCCAGCAATTTTTCAATCCGGTAGGTCTTATTTCCGGACATATCGGTTACTTCTGTTATAACAAACCGGCCTTCTTCTCCGGTTTTTGTATACACATCACTCTGAACCGGACTGATATCAGTTCCAAAATAACCACCATATACCTGAATCATTTCAAATGGATGCTCTGCCTGAATCTTCATGTCATTAACCTGTCCCTTTGCCACAATCGGTGATGACGTATAATTCCAGGATGAACCAAACGGACATCCGTCAGTTCCGCGATATACCGTTACTGTACTGTCCCCGGAAACCGTCAGCAGCGACTTGCCGCCTTCTGCAAATAATTCAATACCATCCGGGTTCTTTCTGTTTTCATTGACGGTAAGGCTTCCGGAACCGCAGATTGTCAGGGAGCCGCCCCAGCCGCCATGCCAGATTCCAAGATTCTGCAGCTTATTACTGCCTACCAGATTCAATTTAAAATCGTCTCCCATCATGTTGGTATAAAGTGCAACATCCGGATGGTCATAATTGGTTAAGGTCAGCGTATTGCTTGCCTGGTCATAAGACGCTCCGTCCACTGTATTTTTCTCATTGGTGGAAAATACAACCGTATCATTCAATTGAATATTGGCAAATGCAAACTCTCCTTCCATGCATGGTCCATTTGATGCCTGCACCGGAATCATGGACGGAACCATCATCAGGGATGCTGCCAGTGCCACTGCACCAATACATTTTAAAGCACGTTTCATTTTCATAAATCTATCCTTCCTTTCTTCGTATTATAAAAACACTATAAGGAAAACGATAGATTCTGTGCAGTCTACATCCGTTTCAAAATATGAGAAATTTATCTCACCCAGCTTTTTTGCAGCATTTCAAGCTACTAATCCTGCTTGCCTAATGAAGTCTTTCTTAATGCTGCCGCAATAATAAATGCATACACTCCACCAATCAGTGCGGTAACTACCTGGGTAAATGAGAACTGAAGCTGCAATACCTTTAACATTGGTGCCATTTTCTCCGGAAGCATATTTGGTAAAATAATCAGGGAAATTACAACTCCCATAAATAATCCTTTTAAGATAGAGCCGATTACAATAGAAACCGGGAATCCTGCTTTGGTACCAAACTTACCTTTCAGCAATGCTACGCAAAGCACCAGGATGACATTTCCTGCCATAATGCATGGGAACATTGCCGGAATGGCTGCCATTACCGGGCTTCCGGTAATAAAGAATGCCGTAACCGGTGTAATGATACTTAAAATAATTCCGCATGCCAGTCCCGCATATAATACGGTTAAAATTAATGCTGCATTGATAATCGGACCTGTTATGTATACACTTAAGTTCTTAAAGAACTGACTTGCAATACAGATTGCAAGCATAATTGCAGTAACTGTAATTTGTCTGGTTTTCATTTTCATGATGTCTTTCTCCTCCTGTGCATCTATATTCGTAGGAACTGACCTGTTCCATACCAACGCAATCATACTCCAATGAAAGCTAGAATGCAACCGGATGATTTCTCATCTGCGATTCTGTAAACCATTTTTATAATTGTTCCAACGTGCTCTTTACACTCTTTGCAGCTATTGTCCGATAGAAGTCCGCAGCTATTTCATCAGAAAATGCTCCCGCTCAGGGTATTGCTGCCGGAATGCTTCCAACGCAGCTTTCTGCAAAACTGCAAATTCCCTGTCCATCTGAAATTTATGTGGCATTGTAAATGCAATTGCGCTTATCTGCTCTGCAATTTTTTTAGCAATTCCTTCCTCCGACAGCTGTCCCATTCCAAATACTAAAGAGGTGAACCCTCTCCCCTTTTTACTCACATCCATAAATGTAAGAAACGTATTCTTTAATTCTGCCTGAAGTATCTCCTGTTCCACCCGGCTTCGATTCTCTACATCCAGAAGATATAACCCATTTATGATTTCAACTGCCTGTTTCTTCCGCTGTCCCGAAAAATCTACTCCGGTACTTTCCGAAAGATATTTCATCTGCATTAGATAACCAATAAAGGTATCCTCTTTCTTTTTCTTCTTTCCATATCGTGCATATAAAAGCTGCTCCCGGAAAGTGTCTCCTTCTGTCTGTTCCGTACACCCATGCTTCTGCCATAGTTCCATTCTTTTTCCAGCATTAACTTCCTGATAAAAATCATTCAGCCACTTTGAATCTTCCTGCATAATATTTCCTCTTCGTCACTATTTTATAAAATCTTCAACATTACTGATGTCAACTTTACGATACTGGGATACATAGTATTTTTCTTCCTGCAGGCTTTGTATTTCCTGATTTTTTCCATCGTAAATGTCCACTGCAAGCCTTGCCATTTCTTCAGCCTGGTCTTCCTTGTCATTATATACGGTTCCCTGCATGGTTCCATTCTGTATTGCCTCTAATGCATCTTCCAATCCGTCAATGCCAAATATAATCGGCCACTCCTGCCGATTATAACCGGCATCTTTATAAGCTTCAATTGCCCCTAATGCCATTTCATCATTATTGGAAATAACCATCTCCACTTCGGTCCCATACTGACTGATAATCTGATTCATTCTATTTTCCGCCTGTCCCCTGTTCCAGTCCGCAAACAGGTAGCTCAGTTTTTCCAGATTGATTCCCTGTTCTATCAGTGTCTTTACTGAACTGTCTGTACGGCTGATGGCATCCTGATGTCCAGCCTCTCCCTCCAGTAAAATATACTGAATTCTCCCATCCTGATTCCTGTCAACCTCAGGATGATTCTTTATATAATCTGCTGCAATTTCTCCCTGCATCTCGCCGGACTGTTTTGCCTCACATCCCACATAGTATAGTTGATTCCACTGCGACAAATCCTCCGGAACCGGTTCTCTGTTAAAGAAAATGACAGGGATATCATGCTGTCTTGCCAGTCTGATAACGGTTGTCGGATCCGTTCGGTCAACCAGATTTACACATAAAATATCACACCCGGCATCTATCATTTCTTCTACAATTTCATTCTGCGCTTTCTGATCATTATCTGCACTTCTGACAGATGTTATAATCTTCCGTTCTTCTGTTTCCCGCTTCTTTAACTCTTCCTTTAGGTCATCCACCATGGCATTGATAAACGGGTCATCATGCGTATAGGTAACTACACTCACCCTCAGTGTATTTTCTATCCGCTTTGTCTTCTGATTGCATCCGGGCAGCACCAGTATCAGTATTATCAGTGTTACCGTAACCGCCATTGTCCTTCTTCTTGTTCTACTCATATGAATACAAAAACCTTTCCAGATCTTTTGAATACAAATCTTCTTTATTGATTATTCTGACTTCTGTTTCACAACTGTTCATTTTGTAAAAGGAATGCCTTAGCTTTTTTGTAATCTCATTCATACTCATATACCCCGTCTCATAATCATCCGGTACGACAAGACATTCTATATTCTGATTATCTAATAACACAATTGCTTTTTCACTGCTTCCAACTCCATAAATCTTCGCACCGTGATACTTATTTTCTTCTGCAGCCTCACCCACTTCTTCTAATGCCCAATTGTCCAGAATTACCAGATAATCCACCTGTTTCTTAGATGCAATAATCTCACTGGTGTTCTGGTTTCCCCTGGCATAATTGTACTCCCAGAAAATTTCACAACCACTTCCCTCCAGTCCATCTTTTAACCCTGCAATTCTGTCCACACTTTCCTCTGTCTCTGCCTTTCCAAGAATGACACCGATTTTTTTATTCTCCAGTTGTTCTTCATCATCCTGTATTAACCGCTCCGCAAGCATCTGACCAATCTTATAATTATCCGGTTTTACCGATGCATAACCAGATGGCTCTTCTGCGTAGGTATCCTCATTAATCAGTATAAACGGTCTCTCTCCCTGCAGCCGGTTTAGCATAGTCTTTGTTTCTTTTCCCGGAGCCGGACAGATTACAAATGCATCTACATTATTCTGCAGTTGTTCATTAATCAGTTCTTCTTCATCCTCTATGCTTTCAATTAAATCTGTATTACAAATGATCAGATGCAGATTATTATTTTCCGCAGACTGTTTTAACCCATTCAGCAATGCATCCCATCTCTTATCTCCGGAATCTTCCACAATAACCGCAACTCTTTTCATAGACTCATTATCTGAAAAAATCCTGATTATAAAAAATGCAGCCAGTACAATAAGCATCAGTTCTGTGAGGATAAAGGTAATCTTATTTTTTTTCATCTTCTACCCTCTCTCTTTTTCTGTTCTGATTTTCAAGTTCTCCACGTTTTTCCTCTGAATAAGGAATTGCCGGGATATGTATTACAACCTTTGTTCCTTCATCCGGCTCACTGTAAATTTTTAATCCATATTCTTTGCCAAACATCAGTTGTATTCTGGTATGCACATTGATAAGCCCAACTCCCGAACCATGCTTTGGAACTTTTTCACTATTTGTCAGAAGATTATCAACCACTTCCTGGCTCATGCCCATTCCATTGTCCTCTACTGACAGGAAAATATCATTCCCTTTCTGCTCACCGCGGACAATAATTTTGCCGCCCTCATCTTCATCCATATTTCCTACTCCATAATAAATCGCATTTTCAAGCAATGGCTGTACTACCAGTTTTACAGTACAGCATTCCTCTACGTTTTTATCAATCAGAAATTCCACCTGAAAACGGTCTTTATAACGAATCTGCTGTATGTTCATATAACTTTTGCTATGTTGTAATTCTTCCGAAATCCTTATCACTGTTTTTCCTTTTGAAAGACTGATGCGAAGCAGTTTTGCCAGTTCCGAAATCATAAAAACAGCTTCTTCATTCTTATTTGCCTCTACCATCCAGGTGATGGATTCCAGTGTATTATAAAGAAAATGTGGATTAATCTGGCTTTGCAGTGCATCCATTTCACTTTTTCTCCGCTTATTCTGCTGCCGGATAATTTCTTCCATCAATTGTTCTATCTGCTTATATGAATTCTGGACAGAATATGCCAGATGCCTTATCTCCGAAGCACCCCCTATATATATTTCAGTCTTTTCTCCTGTTTCATAAGACTTTACGGATTCATCCAATTTCAAAATCGGTTTTGAAATCTTTTTTGCCATAATTTTATTCACAACAAAAAGCATCATCAGAAGAATAATTGCCGTGGCAATTATATAATACCGGAACTTATTAATGCTTGCCGTCTGCACCCCCTCCGGTACAACTCCTACCAGTTTCCATCCGGTATAAGATAGACTGTTCACTACTATATTACTTTTTTCCCCATTCACAGAAATCTCATATGTACCATCTGCATAACCAGCAGCTGTACTGCTATCTTCTGTAAAAAATCCCCTGTCTATTTCTGCTTTTCTTGGGTGATAAAGAATTTTTCCATCATCTGTACATAAATAATAATACGTCTCTCCCGCTGCTTCATTCAGGTTATCTAAAACCTCTTCTATCATGGAATACTTCATATCAACCAGCAATACTCCACTGTCCGGAGTGTCACCATGATTCATATCCACCAGGCTGCTTAAAGACACCACCCAGTTATATTGATATGTCTCATTCTCAAACAAATCCTGTATATGGGGTGTTGATATATGTATATTTTCTATCTCATCTGTAGCGCTTTTATACCAGTCCTGCTCTGTTACTTTCTGATTCTTTTCTCTGGTAGCCACTGGTTCTGCTGCAATAATTTTCCCATCACTGTCATAAAGGGCCATACTCTGCAGCTTATCATTATTTACTTCATACAACAGACTGAACTGCCTGCTGAATTCCTGGTCAGAAATATCATATTCCTGTACGATATTATAATTAACAGCATTACAAAT
>OLYB01003245.1_pt1 | contig 10102 bp, 6 predicted proteins | sample 1674481 | NCBI WGS metagenome assembly OLYB01 (sample SAMEA103958167, study PRJEB25191) | human gut metagenome
TCCTGCTGAACCGCTCTTCCGATCTCGTACGTTGTCGAGCTGCTGAAAAAATACGATATGATCCGCACCGCAGACGGGAAAAAGAGAGGAGACGCGCATGCAGGAAGAATCCAAAGAGAAAAGTAAAGACGCTCCCTTCGAGTCTCTCCGCATCCTGTCGGAGCGATGGAAAAACGGAACGTTCTCGGAAATCATCGATGACTGGAAATGGATTTTTGGCTACAGCGCGCGCTATAAGGGTGCGATTGTTTTTTATACGATTCTCGGTATCTTAAGCACTTCGCTTGGGCTTGTCGGCAGCGTGGCAGGAAAATACCTGATCGATATCATCACCGGATACCAGATACAGAAGCTCCCGCTGCTGCTTTGCATCATGATCGGAAGCACCGTGTTCAGCCTTGGGTTTGAGAGTGTCATCAACCGCATTTCAACGAAGCTTGGTATCGCCATCAACAACGACATCCAGGCGGATATTTTTGACAAAATCGTTGATGCGGACTGGCTGGAAATCAGCAAATACGCAAACGGTGACGTACTCAACCGTTTCAACGGCGACATTGGAACGGTCAGCGGCAACGCAATCAGCTGGCTCCCGACGATTATCATTGCCGTGTATCGGTTTATTGCCACCTTTTTCGTAATCCTGCATTATGACTGGGTCATGGCACTGATTGCTTTTTTAAGCGCACCGTTTCTGCTTCTGATGTCCCGTTTTATGATCCGCCGTCAGCGGGAATACAGCAAAGAAGTACGCGAGATGAGCAGTAATCTGATGAGCTTTGAGGTAGAAGCGTTCTACAATTTTGATACGATCAAGTCGTTTGGCATCGCACCGTATTACAGTAAAAAGATGCGTTGGTGGCAGGGACTTTTCAAGGACATCAGCCTGAAATATAATTTGTTTACGATTAAAACCAATATTGTAATGTCTATTCTCGGGAGTGCGGTGGAGTTTACGGCGTTCGGATACTGCCTGTTCCGTCTGTGGACGCACGACATTACCTATGGAACCATGACGCTGTTCCTGCAGCAGCGGAGTAACCTTTCCGGCGCGTTTGGAAACGTGATTTCGATTATTCCGTCCTTCCTCAACAGCTCCGTCTCGGCGCACCGGATCCGTGAGCTCGTAGAGTTGCCAAAAGAGGTCCATATCCCGGAGAGCGCCAAGCTCGATCCACTGGCAAAGGATGGCTTCCGGGTACAGATGCATGGGGTAGAATTTTCTTATATAGAAGGAAACAAAGTAATCACCAAATCGGAGTTTCAGGCCGCCCCCGGCGAGATTGTAGCGCTGGTTGGCCCGTCCGGCGAGGGAAAAACAACGATGATCCGCCTGATTCTCGGCCTTATCCGCCCGCAGGAGGGGGAAACCGTGATCATTGCCTCAAACGGAAAAACGGTTCCCATGAACGCCGAAACGCGTCATCTCTTCGCGTATGTTCCGCAGGGAAATACGATCCTTTCCGGCACAATCGCCGAAAATATGCGCATGGTAAAAGAGGATGCGACCGACGAGGAGATTATCGAAGCACTTAAAATCTCCTGCGCCTGGGATTTTGTTCAGCATCTGCCGGATACCATTAACAGCCGCGTCGGGGAACGTGGCCGCGGTTTCTCCGAAGGCCAGTCCCAGCGGCTTGCCATCGCCCGTGCCGTCCTTCGCGATGCCCCGGTGCTGCTTCTCGATGAAGCCACCTCGGCACTGGATGTCACGACGGAACGAAACGTCCTCCGAAACATCATCCGTCAGCGTCCCAACAAAACCTGTATCGTTACGACGCACCGTCCGAGTGTCCTCGGCCTCTGCCAGAGAGTCTACCGTGTCAAGAATGGAACCGTGACCGAACTCGATGAGGCAGAAGGGGCAAAGATGGTGGAAGATTTTTGACAGAAAATGGCTTTTCCTTCATAAAACAGGTGGAGGAGGAGCCATTTTTTTGTTGGATGGGAATGACAGAAAAAAGACACAAAAAAGACACAAAGGTCGGAAGAGTGATACTTCAAAGTCAAATCAGTTATAGAGTTGCAAGTCAAAAGCCTGCTATAATACAACCATCAAAGGTCACACAACACGATACGTGAAAAGGAGAAAAAGTATGAAGAAAAAAGTGTTAGCAGGCATTCTTGCAGCAACTATGGCATTTTCCATGGCAGCATGCGGAAGCACAGGTTCCAGTTCTGATTCCGGTTCCTCCGCAGCTTCCGGAAGTACAGCAAAGACAGAGGAAAAAGGCGAGCCGTACACCGTAACTATGGTACTGCAGGGAACTACACAGCCGGATGAAGAGAGAATCGAAGAAAAAATCAACGAGATTCTGGAGCCGGAGCTGAACGCAAAGCTCGATATCGTTGTTCTTCCGTGGGCAAGCGCATCTCAGCAGTTACAGCTGATGCTTTCCGGCGATGAGAAAATTGATCTTCTGTACACAAGTGCAACAACAGCAATTCAGTACATGCACTCCGGACAGATCATGGATATGTCTGAACTGATTGACAAATACGGCACAAACCTGAAAGATATCTATGGCGAGGATATTGCAAAAACCAATCAGGTTGGCGGATTTGTCTATGGCGTTCCAGGTCAGATCGAGCGAGGCAGCATTCCGGCTATCTTCATGAGAAAAGACCTGGTAGAAAAGTATAATATCAATACCGACGAAATCAAAGAGCCGAAGGATTTGAGACCGTACAGGCAGGCGAGCCTGATATGACTATGCTGTTCTCCTGCAACGGCGGTGATACGCCTCTGGGACGTCTGTTCCGCGGTGATGGACTCGGCGATACCAACACCGGCGTTCTGATGGATCAGACCAACAGCACAACCGTAGAAAACTACTTTGCAACAGACTGGTTCAAAGATACCGCAAGCATGCTGTATGACTGGTATCAGAAAGGCTATATCAGCAAGGATGCCGGAACAAACACAGAAAGCTGGAGAACCGTATGCAAAGCAGGAAACGTGTTCTCCCTGTTCTACGCTTATCATCCGGGTACCCCGGTTGAGTTCCAGAGCTCTACAGGATATGAGTTTGAAATTGTACCGTTCTATGATGAGCAGATCATCAACTCATCCTCTTACGGCTCAGTTATTTATTCTTTAGCACAGAACTCCGAGAATCCGGAAAAAGCAATGCAGGTTCTCGATTACATCTATGGCAGCCCGGAAGTCATGAACCTTCTGAACTGGGGCGAAGAGGGAATCGACTACGTAGTAGAAGATGAAGAAAACGGAATCATCAACTACCCGGACGGTGTAACAGCAGACAATGCAGGCTACAGCTTTAACTGTGGATGGGAGCTTCCGAACCAGTTTATCGCATACAAATGGGATGGATCTGACCCGCAGCTCTGGGAAAAAATGGAAGAATTCAACGCTTCCGGTATTAAGTCGAAAGCACTGGGATTTGTCTTTGACAACAGTGAATATGTGGATCAGGTAGCAGCTTTGAACAACGTAATCAGCCAGTACAGCGGCGCACTTTACAGCGGCTCCGGAGATCCGGACGAACTGCTTCCGCAGTTCCTTGAGGCGCTGGATGATGCGGGAATCGATGATGTCATTGCTGCAAAGCAGGAGCAGCTGGATGCATTTCTTGCAGAGAAATAGGCACCATAATTTGTAAAAAGAACACGACCGGAGCGGAAGAAAATCCGGTGTGATACAGCAACCGAAGGCTCCACTCTTACCCCAAAAGATGTGGAGCTTTCTCTGTGAAAGAACCTGAAAAAACAGCCCTCATAAAAGGAGACACGCTTTATGAAAAAAGCAGAGGTTAAAAAAGAAAAAAAGAAAAACGCGCTGAAGGAATACTGGCCGCTTTATCTGATGATGTTTCCGGCACTTCTGTATCTGCTGATCAATAACTACATCCCGATGGCAGGTATGGTGATTGCGTTTAAAAAACTGAACTTTGCGAAAGGTATCTGGGCAAGCCCGTGGGCAGGACTTAAAAACTTCAAGTTCCTGTTTGCTTCCAAGGATGCATGGATCATTACAAGAAACACGTTGCTGTATAACGTTGCATTTATTCTTGTAAACATGGTAGTCGGAATTGCCATTGCGATTCTGATTACGGAGATAAGAAACACAAAGCTCAAAAAGATATATCAGAGTGCGATTCTTCTTCCGTTCCTGATGTCTATGGTTATCTTAAGCTACATCGTATATGCGCTTCTGAGTGCAGAAAATGGTCTTGTCAACAACTCCATCCTTCCGTTGTTCCACATTGACCCGATTCAGTGGTACCAGAAACCGAAATACTGGCCGGCGATCCTGATTATCGCGAACTGCTGGAAGGGCGTAGGATACGGATGCCTGATCTACATCGCATCGCTGATCGGTATCGATCCTTCCTTCTATGAGGCTGCCAGACTGGACGGCGCAAGCAAATGGCAGGAGATCACAAAAATCACACTGCCGAGCCTCGTTCCGACCATCATCACCCTGCTGCTTCTCAGCATCGGAAGAATTTTCTATTCCGATTTCGGTCTGTTCTATCAGGTACCAATGAACTCCGGTGTTCTGTTCCCGACCACAAACGTTATCGATACCTATGTATACCGCGCCCTGATTGAGCAGGGAAATATCAGTATGTCATCTGCAGCCGGTGTATACCAGTCTCTGGTAGGCTTCTGTGTCGTAATGTTGAGTAACTGGATTGTCCGCAGAGTAGACAAAGACCAGGCATTATTCTAGGAGGATGGAAGTATGACAAATTCAAAAAAAGCAAAACGTTTCCAGTTCTGGATTAATGTAGTACTCATTCTGATTACGTTATCCATTGTACTGCCGTTTGTACTCGTATTTATTTCCTCGCTGACCGATGAAAACACACTGATCCGCAACGGATATTCGTTCTTCCCGGAGAAATTCAGCTTTTATGCTTACTCCTATATCATCCGTCAGGGTGAGAAAATCCTGAGAGCGTACGGAATCACCGTTTTTGTAACGATTGTTGGTACCGCTGCAAATATTGCGATGTCCGCTCTGTTGGCATATCCGCTTTCTGTTAAAAAACTGCCGTACCGCAGAGCAATTACCTTTTTCGTATTCTTTACGATGCTGTTCAACGGCGGACTGGTGCCGACCTACTTGATGTATGTAAATTATCTTCACATCAAAAACACGATCTGGGCGTTGATTGTTCCGGGCTTCCTGTTAAGTGCAAACAACGTGCTGATGATCCGAAGCTACTTTAACACCAGTATCCCGGACGCGCTGTTCGAGGCGGCCAAAATTGATGGCGCAGGACACATGAAGATTTTCACCAGCATCACACTGCCGCTTGGAAAACCGATTCTGGTAACCATGGGACTGTTTTCCGCACTTGGCTATTGGAATGACTGGACAAATGGTTTATACTATTTATCAGGAAATGAAGGCCAGAAGCTTTACAGTATCCAGAACCTGCTGAACCAGATGATCACCGATATTCAGTACCTGGCAAGTGGAAAAGTAACCGGAAATATCGGTGCCGAGGTGGCAAAGCTGCCGACAACCTCGATCCGTATGGCAATCGCATTTATCGCCATGCTGCCGCTGTTTATCATCTATCCGTTCCTTCAGAAATACTTCGCAGAAGGTATCACACTTGGTGCGGTAAAGGGATGATTTTCCATGCAGGAATAAAAAAGAGAAACATTTCGGTGTTTCCGACATAAATCAGAAAAACAGTACAGACTCATGGAAACATGAGGTGTACTGTTTTTCTGCTGTATTATATTCAGAAAAAAGATCAGTTCGTAAAATCAAACACGGAAAAATTTCGAGCGTACCGGAACAGAAAAAAGGAGGAAACTTCATGCGTATTTCAAAACAGACGAAAAAAACAACACTGGCGCAGCAGGGGCGTTATCTTTTGATCTGCCTGCTGAGTATGCTGCTGCTTTTTCTGGCTGGGAGCGTGCTTATTCTGAACCGGACGCAGCGGCAGGTATATGAGCAGCTGGAAGAGATTTCAAAGCTGTATACGGATGAGCTGGACAACCGGTTCTTCCGGATCAGCCGAAATCTGCTTTCAACCGTAATGGACAGAACCAACCCGGACTCTGCTTTCTGGAAATATATGGATCTGATGGAGAAGGATCAGTATGAGGAATATGTTATTACGCAGCTACGAAGAAACTATGTATCTGCGGCGTGGGATTTTGGAACGGATTACAATGTTTTTCTCTATACGAAGAAGGATGAGAGCTTATATCAGCTGAGCATTTCCTCTGACGGGCTTTACGCCGTTGATCCCTATTTGCAGGAAGCGCTGAAGCGCAGGATCAAAAGCCTGTCGCAGCAGGCGTATGCAGTCAAGAAAAAATGGACCGTGATGTGCCAGGGAGACGATATTTATATGCTCAAGGTAGCGCAGAGTCAGGGCGTCGGACTCGGCTGCTATGTCAATCTGAAGACAATTCTGGAACCGTTCTCTGAACTGTCTCTTGGAAAGAGCGGCTATGTCAGTCTCGTTGACCAGAACGGAAAAAGCATCGGAACACTGACGGAAAAAGGAATTGTAACGGACAGTTCGAAGCTTGATACCGGCAATTATACCTTCCGGCAGGAGCTTTCACAGGCGCCGTTTGAAATCCGGATTAAGATTTCCTGGACGGGAGTCTTAAATCTGATGACGGGAAGTGTGTTTGCCCTTCTCGGTGTTGCTTTTCTGATGGTCATTGCGGGTTCCCTGCTTTTGTTCCATCTGGAAAGCAAAATTCTAAGGCCGGTCGGTATGTTTACGGAAAATCTTCAGAAATATGACAATGGGGACCTCACCTATCAGATGTCGGAAGGAAACCTGGTAGAGCTGGAGCGGATTGACGATAAATTCCGGAACATGATTCACCAGATCCGCCGGTTGAAGATCACGCTGTATGAGCAGGAGCTGCAAAAACAGAAAATCGAGATGGACTACCTGAAAATCCAGATCCGCCCGCATTTTTATATGAACTGTCTGAACTTTATCTACAGCATGATCGACTTCGGTCAGTACGACCATGCAAAGTCGATGAGCCGTATTACGTCCGATTATCTTGCGTATATTTTCCGGAATACAAGCGAGATGGTGCCGGTAACGGCGGAGACGAACCACTGTGAAAATTACCTCAAAATTCTGCTGCTGCGCTATCCGGAAAAATTCACCTATTATTTTGAGGTTCATGAAGAGGTGGAAAACGCAGTAATCTTCCCGTTCCTGATTCAGGTGTTTGTAGAGAATGCGGCAAAACATGCCCTGACGCTGGAGACGGTTCCGCTGATTTCCGTGACGGTTTACCCGGAGGACCGCGGAGACGAAAAGTATGTCAACATTTACATTTCGGACACCGGAAACGGCTTTCCGGAGGAGACGCTGCAAAGGCTGAAAGCAGGGGAAGATATTTCCGAGCATGGAAAGCATATCGGAATCGAAAACTGCCTGAAACGATTCCGATATTATTATGGCGATTCCGGAGAGATTCATTTCGATAACAGTCCGCTCGGCGGAGCGATTGTAGATATCCATATTCCATACAGGACAGGGGGAGAAGAACATGAAACTATTGCTCGTGGATGATGAAGAGTACGTGATTGAAAGTATCAAAAGAAACCTCGATCTTACAGAGACCGGGGTGAGCGAGGTGTACACTGCGTTTTCCGTACAGCAGGCGAAAAACATCATGGGAATGGTGGACATTGATATCGTGATCAGCGATATCGTGATGCCGGGCGGAACGGGATTCGACTTTGTGGAGTGGGTCAGAAAAGAGGAGCTGAAGGTCCAGGTCATATTCCTGACAAGCTATGCGGAGTTTGACTATGCCAGAAGAGCGATTCAGCTGAACAGTGTCGATTATCTGCTGAAGCCCATCGATTTTGACAAGCTGAAGGAGGCCGTACAGCGTGCGGCGGAATCCGTTGCGAAAGAAAAGAAAATACAGGATCTCAGGCAGGAAAGTATCAAGTGGAACCAGAACAGAAAAATTCTGCAGCAGGATATCTGGAAAAATGTGCTGAAAGACGGCTTCTCCGAGAAAAAATTCTGCGAAACGGCAGCACAGCGTCAGCTGCCATACGGACCGGGACACTATTTCCGGCTGATTTGTCTGATGCCGGAAATAAAGAGCAATAAGCGGGAGATGTGGGATACCGCGACCATGGAGTTTGTGATCGAAAATGTGCTGTCGGAACTGTATGAGGAAACGGATATTGCGGTAGATACTGTTTTTTACCAGGAACCGGGCATCTACTGGATTGTTACACAGTCAAAGGAAAAAGCATTCCCGCAGGACGGCGGGCGGGACTGTGAAATTCTGCGGCAGTTTGTTGCGTGGATGAATGAAAAAATCTATCTGGAGCTGTGGTGCGGTGTCGGACAGTGGGAATCTGTACTGGGGATGCAAAAGCAGAGCCGGAATCTTCAGAAAATGCGGGAGGGAAGCCTTTCCGTGCGGAACGAGGTGCTGTTTCTGAACGAATTTCAGGCTCCGCAGACCAGCTACGAAAATAAGGAGCTGGATGTATGGAAAGCTCTGCTTTCGGAGGAAAAACCGGAGGAGCTGCTGGAGCGGCTGCAGAAATACCTTGACCGGACGGAGCGGGAAGGAATGATTACCAGGGAGATTCTGGTAGCACTCCGTACCGATCTGACGCAGGTGGTGTATGCATGGCTTTCGGAACGGGAGATCAAGGCGTATGCACTGTTTGCAGATGCGGATATGGAAAACCTGCATCGAAATTCCCTTTATGGCAGAGAAGAGATGATGGAATATGCCGGGGTACTGGTTCGGAAAGCAGTTCAGTACAGACAGTACATCAACAAATCAGATTCGGTTACGAGTCAGGTATGCGCTTATATCGATGCACATTACCGGGAGGAGATTCACCGGGAGGAGCTTGGGGAGCTTGTCTTTTTGAATACGGATTATCTGTCCCGGATTTTTAAAAAAGAAAAGGGTATTTCGATCAGTAATTATATCATCCAAAAGCGGGTGGAGGAGGCAAAAAAGCTTCTGACACAGAGCACGCTGCCGATCAATACGGTGTCGCTGTATGTGGGGTACAGCAATTTCTCGTACTTTACGAAGATGTTTAAGGACAATACGGGATACGCACCGCTGGAATACCGAAGAAGCTTTAGTGAAAAATAGCGGAAAGCCACCCTTCCATGTTCGGGAAATAACAGAGGATTTTATCACTTTCTTACGCACCGGAACAGCAACAAACAGGTCGGAATAGTGAAAGAAAAAGGTCGGATCAGGGGATATTTTTTTCATGTCAGATGTGGTAAAATTTCAGTATAAGATTCAGAAAAAACGGAAAAACGATATTTTTCTGACATTTTAGGGGTTTCTGAAGAAGCAGATACAGCAAAAACGAGGTATGGAGGAGAAAAAATGACCGAGCAGAAATTAAAAGAGCTTCTGGCCGACATGACGCTGGAAGAAAAAGTAAACCAGATGAGCCAGGTGGTGGGCGCCTTCTTCAATAAAGATATGGACATCACAGCCATGGGACCGATGGCGGATAAAGGCTTTACGCCGGAAAATGTAGCGCTTTCCGGTTCCATCCTGGGCAGCATGGGCGCAGAAACGTTAAAGAAAATCCAGAAGGATTTTGTGGAGCAGCACCCGCATCACATCCCGATGCTGTTCATGCTGGATGTCATCAACGGCTTCAAGACCATTTTCCCGATTCCGCTGGGACAGGGCGCAACGTTTGAACCGGAGCTCTCCGAAAAGTGTGCGGCAGTTGCTGCAAAAGAGGCAGCCGTTTCCGGCCTTCACGTAACCTTCGCACCGATGACCGACCTGGTCCGCGATGCAAGATGGGGCCGTGTCATGGAGTCTACCGGTGAGGATCCGTATCTGAACGGTCTGTTCTGTGCCGGAATGGTGCGCGGATTCCAGGGAGACGATCTGAAGGAGCCGTACAAAATTGCTTCCTGCGTGAAACATTTTGCAGGCTATGGCGCTCCGACAGCGGGAAGAGACTACAACACCGTAGAGCTTTCCGAGCATACCTTCCGTGACTTCTATCTGCCATCCTACAAAGCCGGCATCGATGCAGGAGCAGCGATGGTGATGACTTCCTTCAACACGGTAAACGGTGTTCCGGCAACCGGAAACAAGAAAC
>OLYB01003252.1_pt1 | contig 10090 bp, 15 predicted proteins | sample 1674481 | NCBI WGS metagenome assembly OLYB01 (sample SAMEA103958167, study PRJEB25191) | human gut metagenome
GGACTGCGATATTTTCTAAATTCAGCAATGCCACCGAATCCCGGTGGCATTTTTTTAACGGCTATTTTATGGCCGTTTGACGGTTACCCTCTAATGGTCAAAAAATTTGTCCGCAGCAATCGGGATAGATTGCTGCGGACATTGTCAAGAGAAATTAAGCATATCAATCGTCTAACTCTGTCTCATGCCTGAGGATTGCGCCGGTGGCTGCGTCAATTTCATAGTCGTACTCTATATTACCAGACTTGAACTCGACTTCATAAACAATTATGCCGTTCTCTACATCCAATTCCGTATTTATGTCATAGATGGTGTTAGCATCCACACCGGCGTGGTTCAGAGCAATGGATGTTGCCTTAGCGTGGCCAATGTCCTGCACCGTTTCAGGCTGTGCGGGTTTTGCCGGCTGTTCCTCAGATGCTTTGTCATCGTCCGCCGCCTCCCGCTCGACCGCTATCACCGCGCCGGAGTAAGCATCGATCTTATATGTTATCTCCTCGCCGCTCCAGTTTGTGATCTCCACCTCATAATGTGCAGGGGATTCGTCCAGCTCCGGATCGACTTCACTGTGCAACATCTCCGCTGAAGACACCTTGCCAAACTCCGCCGCAGCAATGTCCATCGCCTTGTTTTTACCGATGGGCATGGCGGGCGAACCTGCCTCTGCCAGATCCTTCAGTTCCTCCACGGAGAGCTTTGCCAGTGCATCAAACTTCAGTTCCGGGTTGATGGCAAGGACGCTGTTTACCAGTGCCGCTTTCCCGGTGGAAATGTTGTTTTCCCGCGCCTGCTGCTCCCGTTCCGCATCCTGCGTCAGCGTCTGCGTCAGAACCGATGCCTTTGCATCGTTTGTCTGCAATACGCCGTCCACAGTGCTGGTCAGCTCTCTCTGAAGCTTTTCCGCACGGGCGGTGTCCTTATCCTCCACCGAGATCATGATGGCGGAGGAAATGCTCTCGAGATAGCCGTTGCGCACAAGGCTGCCTACAATGGCGTTCACCGCAACATCGAGCTTTGCGCCCTCGAGATCAGCACCGCCTCCCATATCTGCAAGGACCGTCTTTGCATCATCATTGAGTGGTACACAGGCCAGCACCTTTTCACTCCTGCTGAGCTTCAGTTCGATGCTGGGATTGACATCCAGCGACACCACGGACGCAACTGCATTCGCCTGCTGATAGAACAGTCCTCCGCCGCCCAGCAGTATCACCGCAAGACAGGCAGCGACGAGTGTGGGCCATATTTTCTTTGCTGGTTTTTTTGTTGTCATATTGATCGCCGTTCCTTTCCGCACTTCACAGCGGGAGAGAACGCCGCACACATCGTCTGGTGCAGTTTTTTCAAGGGCTGAAGCCAACTTTTGCTCCATTTTTTTGTTCGTCATCGGGCGTCATCTCCTTCCATAATAACGCGCATCTTTTTCAATGCTCTGTGATATTTAGACAGGACGGTAGGAAGCGGCAGTTCCAGCAGTGCCGCAATTTCCCGGTGCTTCATGCCAGTGACCGCATGGAGCAGCACAACGCGCCGCTCCTCATCACCGAGAGCAGCCAGCGCATACAGCAGCAGAATGCGTTCATTTGCATCTAGGCCGCATGCCTGTGCGGGAATGGCGTCCCATTCTTCTTCACTGAGTGCGGCTTTTTTCTTTTCGCGCCGCAGATGCATCAGGCACAGGTTTTTGCACACGGTCAGCAGCCAGCCAATGGGCGACCCGGCGGGCCGGTACTGCTCTGCGCAATTCCACACCTGGACATAGGCTTTTAGTCCTCCGTGTAATAGAACATATTTGCTGCACTCTCAACATCACGCATAGAACGAAGAGTCGGCTTTTCAAGATCAGTACAAACTTCGCCATAAGTGTTCATTAGACGATTATACGTTTTAGTTGTATAAACATAGTATCTAAGTTCCTTGGATTGAGTTGCCAGCAATTTCCAATTGCTTATAAAATCATTAATCTCATGTTCGGCATCTGCCTTAGCAGAAGGCTTGATGATGTTCAATCGATTCATGATAAGAGCCTTCACTTCATTAAATTCAATATCATGTTTGCACTGGCAAATCTGATTCTGGCTGACAGACCCTGTCTGGCAGCTTGAGTAAGTGCGCCTTTGCGGGCAAAAATTCAGAGGTTATCCACAGTTTTTATTTGGCACCTATTGTATAATGCGGATTTTGGTATTTATGCGGTGTTGCCTTAATCCAGGTGCAGTCGATGAAATAACACAGAGCCATCTCAGGAATTTGCGTGATATTATCAAATCCTACCTCAATATTTCCGTAAAGCGAGAGCGCCTGCAATTTATTCATAACCAAGAGAAAGCCGCAGCTATGAGAAGTGCAGTTCCAAATCCCCTTGCAATCCTATCGGTATCGAACGCATTGAATTGGAAGAAGCTCGCGCTTACAGTAGTATACACTGCAGTCGATTCGTATAACAACTATAAGCGGGTTGGCGAAAATGCGGATATGGCATTCATCATGAGCGGTTGGGAGCTGGATGATGAAGAGAAAGACACTGTAATGAAGAATCGCGACCGTGCATTCGATTACATGGTGGACATGGTACAGGAATACAATCTGGATGGTTTGAAGACACTGAATGAAAAAGCAATCGAAAAGTTTGCTGAGATTACAGGCATTGCAAATGCATCCGAGAGAATCAAACTGCTAAAGGCAGAAGAACAAACCTACAGTATGCTGGGTAACTATTGGCTGGAACTGGCGAACGCCTATTTTGAAACAGATCAGTACAAAAAGTGCTTGGAATGTGTGGACGAATTCAGGAGATATTCGTCGTTTGCCATATCGCTGCCTGGTTCCTTGGGGTTTTCCTTCACAGTGTAGCTGCCATAGGGCAGTGCGTTGGGGGCTGTGGATTCTTCGGCAGCTCCAGAAGATGGACACTGAGACGCTGCGGGAGGCATACGCCGCCGTAAGCCGGATATCGGACAGGGGAAAGAAAGGCTATTAACGCCCCACACGGTTCCCTTTTGGGACGTGTGGGAAACCCCTGTATGTATCCAAACAAGCCGGAAAACACGCCGCAGCGTGTCATTTCCAAGTGAGCGGATACTAAGGCGGCAGCTATTGCCATCGGCAGTAAACCATACACGGCGGCAGCCTGCACCTGTGGCAGCATAACATTTGCGCTTCGTTCCTTTTCAAACTAAATATGAATGAAATGCAAACAAAATACGAATATAATGTGAACGAAATAGAGGGGATTATCGAGAAACGATAAGAGAGGGTGTGTCGCATATATCTATACCTTATCGAATGACCCCACCCCCTTCCCCGCTATCCCCCCGGGGGGTGGGTGGCTCGAAGGAAAGCCCTTCGGTGCTGGCCTATATTTCAAGCCGGCAGGGGAGTTATTGCCAGGCAGGCAGACCGCACGGCAGCCACAAAGGAACCGCCGGGCAGCATTTCAAGATGCTCGCCCGGCTTGCTTCTGTAATTCCCTCTGTAGCGCCCAGAGATGGCCTGTAACAGGTGAGCTCCGGTTTCAGGGTGTCACCCGCATCAATCTGCCTCAGCTGTCCTTGTACGAGATATCGCCAAAATTAACGGTATAAGATTCCTCGTTGCCGCTCAGATATTGCAATCTTCCCTTGCTTTTTGTCATTCTCTGTGCTATGCTGTCGATGGTGCTACCAGTAACGGTAGGCGGTCAGCCCCCATCATCGGGGGTAGCTTCTGCGCCCCCACTTTTCAGAGAGGGGGTGTGCGAATGGTTACATACTCCGACCTTATCCAGATCGGCATTTTAATCGTTGGCATTATCAGCCTGTTTATTGCGGCTAATAACAAGAAGTAACCGCCCCTGTCCCCACAGTTTGGCGGTTACTTCTCGTAACTCATAGACTTCGGGGCTGACCGTCTACCGGTAGCACCCTCGTTTTCTATACTATACCTCGATTTTGAGAGATTGTCAACACTCCCGCCACTCAGGCGGGAATTTTTATTCCGTAGGGGTGGTATCCGGTGTGTTGTCCCGCTCCATCTGGTTTGTGATTGCCCGGTTGATAAAGGCGTTCACACTGCCCCCGTCGTGTTTATCCGCGTGGGCTTTAATGATATCCTTTTGACCCTTTGGCATTCTTACCTTTACTTCATCGTAATTCTCTTTCATATTAAACTGCACGAGCATTTCTTTTTCTGCCTGATGTAGAATCGTAGAAATGAGTCGGTGATGTTCAAGCACCGTCTTTGCCGACAGGGGAACCTTGACCTCCTCTACAGTAAAGATGTCGTGGAGGTCATAATCCAAAGCTTCACAGATTGCTTCCGCACTGGAAATCCAAATGGGTTGGCCTCGGACGGCAGCGGTAATTGTCATCGGAGCCAATCCTGTCTCTCTTGCAAGTGCAGAATTCGGAACATCGAGGCGTTCAAGCGTTCTCAGGAGTTCTCCTTTAGAATAAGCCCTGCTTTTGTTCTTGCAGACACTGTTTGTCAGAATATCTCTGTAGAATTCGTTCAAATGCTCGGGCCGAATCTTGGTCAACGACAGATGACCAATTGCCTCGTTTATGCGCGGAAGCCACAGCCTCGTTCTTTTATACACAACTTTGCGCCTGAAAAAATCAAGAGGTGGAAGCCGCCAGTTAGACGGCCTCGCTCTTGACAACACGCAGCTTTGGTTGGTTGGCTTCTATGAAGTCCAATATCCGCTGGTGCTGGTCTGCAAAGTTAAATTCTACTTCAATTCGTTTTTCCTCATAAATGCTAATCTGTTTTATCAAGGCAACAACAATACCGCGCTCCAAATGGTCGATATTCTTATACTTCAAAAATGTTTGCAGGTACGGGTCAGCGGAAGTGATACCGTTTGATACAAAGGTCTGTTCCTCTTGCAGATTTGCGATAGTCTGCCGGATTTCCTCGGCCTGTTGTTCAAACTTCGCTTTCATGCGGTGGTATTCATCCCGCGTCAGGTCGCCGCTTTTCCAGTCGATATACAGATTATCACAAAGATTTGTAATCTTGTGTAGCTCCTGTTCTTGTGTTTTCAGCAGCTTGTCAATCCTTGTTGACTGATTACGCACTACGGGGGCTTGGTTTATTTCGTCAATGATTTCTGCGAGAGAACCGCAAAGGTCAATCTGTCTTTTGACAGCTTCAAATACTACCTGCTCCACCAACTCGTCCCGGATGGTGTGACTGCTGCACAAGCCTCTGGATTTCATAATGTACGTCTTGCAGCTATAATAGGTGTACCCCTTGGAAGTCCGGCGCGTCATGCCCCGGCCACAATCCCCACAGCGGAGGAAGCCGGAAAACAGATAAACCGTTTTTGCCTTGGGGGAAGTCCGCACATTCTTTTCCAAAAGCTCTTGCGCCCGGTCAAAGGTTTGCTGATCTATGATGGCTTCGTGTGTATTTTCTACCCAAAACCAATCATCTTCCGGGATAGGAACAATCGTGTGAACCTTATAGCTTTTGACTTGGTGGCGTCCCTGTACCATGTGGCCTAAATAGGTCGGATTTTTCAGCATATTCACGATGGTGCGCTCGCTCCAATATACCTTGCCGGTTTGGGCGTGGGGGTTATGGTAATTCATCCCCATTTGCTGCTTGTAGGCTGTCGGGCTTGGAATCCCTAACGCAATCAATTTCCGGGCAATCGCATTTTTGTTCATACCCTCGTACACATACCACTGAAAAAAGTCCTGCACGATGGGGGCGGTTTCTGGATTGATAACCAGCTTGTGATAGTCCTCCGGGTCTTTCAGATACCCATAGGGGGGCGAAAGCTCCGATAAACTGTCCCATGCTGCGCTTCATATCCAATACGCTGCGGATTTTGATTGAGGTCTGGTAGCAATGCTGATCGTTCATGTAGCTTTGCATTTTAGTTGCAATGCTGCTGATTTCTTCGGGCCGCAGGTAGCTGTCCAGTGCCGGAAGCTCTACGGAGATAAAACGAACATCCAGAGAAACGAACACATATTCAAGATAGTGGCCGCACTCGTAATCATTTCTGGACAAACGGGAGAGGTCTTTGACAATTACACAGTTGATTTTCTTTGCGTAAATATCAGCCAGAAGCCTTTGAAAGTCCTCACGGTCGCTGTCAGTACCAGTCCGTCCATCGTCCTGATAGTTGTCTACCACTTGGATTTCCGGGTGGTTTGCCAGATAATAGTCGAGGGTAGCGTCTTGGTTCTCGATACTGTAACTTACATCGTGTCCGTCCTCTTTGGAAAGTCGTTTATATTTTCCGCACTTCCAAATTTTCTTGCCGTTCTCTGTAAAGGTGTTATTAGAAGATTTTCTGCCTCGTTTCAAGATACCTCCAATCCTCTATAATCACAATATGATTATAGCATACATGACCGACAAAATCAGCCCTTTTTCAGCAGGCCGTCAAGGGCGGTTCCGCCAGCGGAAAACCGAACAGATACAACGGCATCCCCACATCGAAAAAGATAGGGGTTCTTTACCTGTTCCAGATAATTCATCATGCGCTGTTCAGGTGGTAATGAGGTATCAACGGAAACAGTGCGGATGTCAACAAGATCATCCGCATTGACTTCTTTAATGTTTTGCTGGCGCATATCGGCCAGCATTTGGGTATTAAACATAGCGTCCTCCTTTCCGATCAGAGGACGGTATGTTATTGCCTTTCCAAAATGAAAATTAGGCATTGCGGACGGCTGCTGGCACAGCTCCACGGGACTTTCACCCCCGCGTGGTTCTCACGCGGCCCTACCCATTGCTTGTGACGCTTTTAACGCTCGAACTATGGCTATAAGGGAGTATCATTGTCCTGCCTGTACGTCGTCGCCCGTAAGCTGCCACGCTCACATTGCGGCGTGGTGTTAATCGCTCCGCTTATCCCTACGGGAAAAAGTATCGTGGCGCACCAGCCGTCCGGCTCGGCACAGACAGAATGTGTCCGTATGCCCTATGATGCGCCGCCGTTATCTTGCGGGCATATTTGTCAAGGTACAGCCAGCGGCCCGCCGTGGGTTGGTGAAACAGGGAAAGGGTTAAGCTGTTTCAGCCTCCGGGGGCCGGTTCGTCACTTCGTCGTGACGATAGCGTGGATGAGCTTGATTTCCAGACGGCGCTTCATGGCCTCGTCCAGACACACATGAGGATAGCCGTTTTCATCGTAGAGCGTCCGGGTACACAGCTTGTTCATGTAACCGCTGTAATACCGCAAAACACGCTCCACGGCTTCGGCATCCCCAGCGCGGGCGGCCTCGATCACCGAGAGGGGCAAAAGCTCAATGCCCTTGTAGTTCGGGTTATTCATCCGCGTCTAACCTCCTTTCGGCATCAACGCCTTTAGCTGTTTCCGCAGCTCCGATAGGGTCTTTGTCCTGTGCCGCTGGACGGCGCTTCGGGACATTCCCATGAGTGCGCCGATCTCGCCGTCTGCCAGTTCCATGACACAATGCAGAATTAAAATACTCTGCTCCATGCTTGGAAGCGTGCAAAGGCTTCGGCTACAAGCTCATTGTCGATATGTAAATCACAGCCATGCGACGAAAAAGTAAAGCTGTCGCTGGGGTAGTGATCTACTGTAAAGAGCTTGTCCAAATCTGCCTGTGACAAAGAACCGAGCGACACTTCACGGTCACGGCGGCGCTTCATTTCTGACAGGTAGCTTTTGGCCTCGTTACGCAGTACCGTCTTGCAAAAAGCATCGAACAGGCACCGCGCTTCATAGTCGCGGGGGATAGCATCCATCTTCTCACCCCCTTTCTTTGGGGGATGTTGGTGGTTCTCTCCCTTTCCGCTAACAAGACTTTGGCAAAGCCGCCAGCTACCCGCTAAAGGCCCCCTTTTTGAAAATTTCTCAAAGAATTTTTTCGGCCAGGGACAGCGGCTAAAATGCGACAAAAATCGCCCGGCAGGTCGTAGACCCACCGGGCGATGACGTGAAGTGTTTTGTTGTTTGTTTACATGGTATAGTTCATACTCGTGGCCGGATTTTTCCCGTGGAGGGTATAGACTTTTTTTAAGCGGTTTGGTTTCCGAAAACAGGGGCAAATGAGCATGGCGGCATCCTCCTACGGGCCGCCGCGCTTATGCGATATGAGATAGGCCAAAAAGAACGGCGGTCTTGATTTTTCAAAACCGCCGCAGGGATATGTATATTGAGCGCACGAAAGCAACCTGCCCGACAACGGTTTTTTTCTTTCCCCGTCGGGCGGGGCAGGCTGTCGTTGTGTATTGGATAAAAAAGCCGATAACCACAAGGGATCAGACCTTGTGTGTTATCGGCTCTGCGTCTGTGCGTCTGGCTCTTTGATAACAGATATATTCAGTTGTCGTGCGGAGATCAATGTTTCATGCTTGCATTTGGGACAATACAACGGGAAGTTTTCAAGAACTGTATCTTCCCGTATTCGTACTCGCGTTTTGGAATCGCATACTGGACACTATATCCATGTTTCGATCATTGTTTTGTACCGTCATTCTTGCAGTTCTTGAAGCCACGCATAGCAGCCCAAATGCCGATAACAATGATATATACACAGATACCCAGCGCGACAATAGTTATTTCTGTGCCATAGTCCGAAATAGTGTTATTCTGTATCGCCGGGATCGCCCGAAAGTGAATGTATGAAGTTAAGGCCAGCAATCCAATATCGACAAAAACCATGATCGAACCAGCCTGCTTGCTTACCTTTTTCTTATCGTATTTCGCACGTTCTTCGGGGCTTTTAGTGTTAAATCCAGAAACCAACATACTCCCTTTACCAGTCAACAAGATAATCGTTGCAATAATAGCGAGTGCCACAATCACCCACATAATCCAAATAAACCACATAGTCAAAACTCCTTTCAGCCTTGATTAAACTTTGTAATTGGTGATTAGATACAATAGTTCTGTGATCGCCATAACTCCCCATTGAAAGAGGATTAGCGCAAAAATGGTTTCGACAAAATACATCGGTGCGAGTATAAGCACAACCAACGAAAGCGGAAACAATACCGCCGTAAAAAGGCCATTAAACAGAAAAACTTTCTCCAATAAAACAATTTGATATTCGTCATATCGTTTTCTTCTGAGTGCCGATAAGGTATCAACAATAATGGCAACACCAATCATGCCGATTCCCACAAATTTCATATTTTGGGATATGATAAACGAAGCCCACCCGCTGTCAGAAAGAAGATTTTCGTAGCTCATTACAAATTCAGAAGAAACAATAAATATTGCAGCATAAATAGCTGTGATTAAGGCAACATATACCGCATTTGCCATAGGGTTTTACAACCATCTCATTTCCGCTCACTCTCCTTAAAATCAAACACTTCCTCAATACTCTTATTAAATAGCTGGGCAATGTCATAAGCTAACCAAAGTGACGGATCAAATTTTCCCGTTTCTACTGCATTGATTGCTTGCCGGGAAACATTAACCTTTTCGCCCAGTTGCTTTTGCGTTAGCCCCTGTTCCTCGCGGAGCTGTCGCACTCGATTTTTCAACCCCAAACCACCTCCAATGCCATGTCAAGCTAACCTTACATCTATTATACCATTTATTTGGTTCGTGTCAAGTCAACCTTACACGCGTGAAGAGTATATTCTGGCGAATATCGAGGCCCACCCTGATCTTGCCGGACGTTGCCCCGCTGCGATACGTCGCTGTGTCCACAAAATGTTACGTTCAAAAGCATCAGCCTCCCTTTGCCACATTCTACTACAAAACAAACGGATATGAAATATAAACTGTAACTAAAGTGCATATAGCAACATTCCACAGGCAAAATATGAAATATACAATGTAAGTGGGAGGTGCTATATGGCGAATATTGAAGATTGTCCCGGCTTTGAAACTTTCGGCTCGGATGTGAAAGCGGCCCGGCAAGCAAAGCGCATTTCGCGCAAAGCTATGGCAGAGAAAGTAAATATTGACTGGCGCTATCTTGCCAACATCGAAAACGAGGGGGCCATTCCCAGCCTGCCGGTTATCATACAACCAATTTAGTTATATCATTATTGCAAAATGGCTGTTTGCCTTGTAGAATGTACTCATTCTGTAAGGGGAGATTTTGTATGGGACATATGCAAGATTGAAAGCACTTGAACTGCGAGCAGAGGGTATGGAACTCAGTGAGGT
>OLYB01003268.1_pt1 | contig 10044 bp, 4 predicted proteins | sample 1674481 | NCBI WGS metagenome assembly OLYB01 (sample SAMEA103958167, study PRJEB25191) | human gut metagenome
TGTGACATTGACAAAGAAACCTGAAATGGCGGATGCCTTTACGTATATGGATGCTGCCAATGAAGCGTATATGGATACTAGAGGCAGTATGTTATATTCTCCTCAATATATTGAGGCTACGAAGAAAGCCCATGGATTACTACCGAATGATAATCCACTGATGTTCAATCCTTATTTGTATCCGAACGTTGATTGGATGAACGAATTATTCAATGACTGGGGACATAATCGTCGTGTAAATGTAAGTGTGCGTGGTGGTGTACCTAATGCCACTTACTACGTTTCATTGAGTTATTATAATGAAAAAGGTCTGACACGTACCGCTGAAATGGAGAACTATGATGCTAACATCCGTTACGACCGCTACAATTATACCGCTAATTTGAACTTGAAGCCAACAGAAACGACTACTATTGATTTGGGCTTCAATGGTTTCCTTTCTATGGGTAACTATCCGCAGCAATCTACCAGTGACTTGTTTGCGTCAGCTATGGAGATTAATCCGGTCTATTTGCCGTTAATGATGCCTGATGGTTCTGTACCAGGTATCTCTACCAATGGTGACCTCCGTAACCCGTATGCCGATTTGACTCGTCGTGGTTACAAAAATGAAGCAAGAAATCAGTTGAACTCCAACATTCGTTTGACGCAAGACCTTGGTTTCTGGAAGTGGAGTAAAGGGCTTACCGCCTCTGCCATGTTGGCTTTCGACGTGCATAACAGTCGTGACCTGAAGTATAACAAGCGTGAAGATACTTACAATTTTGCCGGAACTAAAGACGAAAACGGATTGTGGAATGATGATGTATTTGATGCAGATGGCAATTATCGGTATGCACTGACCTATACAGGACATAAAGATCTTGCATTTGACCAGGGCGCTTCCGACTCTAGAAGTACTTACTTTGAAGCTTCTTTAAATTACGACCGTTCGTTCGGTTTGCATCGGATAGGTGGTCTTTTGCTTTATAACCAAAAGATTTACCGTTCGAGTTCTGATAATCTGATCGGTTCTTTGCCCTATAAGCAACAAGGCTTGGCCGCCCGTGCTACTTACTCATGGAACGACCGTTATTTTTTCGAGGCAAACCTTGGGTATAATGGTTCCGAGAACTTCAGTCCAGAAAAACGTTTCGGTTTCTTCCCTGCATTTGGTTTTGGCTGGGCTATCTCTAATGAGGCTTGGTGGGAATCTTTGCAAGAAACTGTTTCTTACTTTAAAGTGCGTTATACAGATGGCTTAGTTGGTACGGATGCTGTAACAGGACGGCGTTTTATGTACCTAGACCAGATGGCGAGCGTAGATGGTTATCGTTTTGGCGACCAGAATAACGGTGTTGGTGGTTGGGGGTTCAGCAAGTACGGAGCCAATGTCGGTTGGTCTACTTCCCGCAAGCAAGACTTAGGTGTTGACTTAAAATTTTTCAAAGACAATCTTTCGCTGACATTAGATATCTTTAAAGAACATCGTAAAGACATCTTTATTACCCGACGCGTTATTCCTGATTATTCCGGATTCGTAGAAATGCCTTATGCTAATTTGGGAGTGGTAGACAATAAGGGTTTTGAAGCTACATTGGAATATACACAGCAACTCGGTAAGAAATGTTTCCTGACTGTCCGTGGTAACTTCTCATGGAATGAAGATAAAATTATAGAGAACGATGATCCCCGGGTACAGTATCCGTGGATGGAAAAAAGAGGAACGAACGTGAACGGACGTTGGGGATGGATCGCCGAAGGGTTATTCACTAGTGAAGAAGAGATCATGGACCATGCCAAGCAGTTTGGTGAAGGGCATCCGGGACAGATTTCGAAAGTGGGTGATATCAAATATAAGGATTTAAATGGTGACGGAGTAATTGACGATTATGATAAATGTCTGATAGGTCAGGGTGACGTACCTAAGATTTATTATGGTTTTGGTGCAGATTTACAATTAGGTGATTTCTCTGTCGGTGCGCTCTTTGCCGGAAATGCCAAGGCAGACCGTTGTTTGGGAGGCAATGCCATATATCCTTTTAATGATGGTTCAGGTATTACGAACTTGTTTGCAAACATTACTGACAGATGGTCTGCTGACAATCCGACTAATCAGGATGTATTCTATCCTCGTTTGCATCATGGAAACAATGCGAATCAAAATAATATGAAAACCAGCACATGGTGGCAGAAAGATGTCAGTTTCCTGCGTCTGAAACAGTTGACTATTGCTTACCAACTCCCGAAGAAGTTGATTAATCAAACATTCCTGAAGAGTGCGCGTATTTATGTGATGGGCACCAACCTATTGACATTCTCTAAGTTCAAATTATGGGATCCGGAGTTGAATACCAATAATGGTACTGCTTATCCTAATGTACGTACTTATTCAGTAGGTGTGAATGTAAGTTTTTAATAATAATCAGTTAGCAAGAAGGATATGAAAAATATATTTAAAATAGGAACTTTGGCGCTGTGTTTGGTGGTCGGACTTAGTTCGTGCAATGATTTCTTCGATGCAATCCCCGGTGAACAATATGACTTGGAGGATACGTTTACTAATCGCTCGAAGACAGAACAGTTTTTGAATAACGTGTATAATTATGTGCCCGATGAAACATTAGAACGTTCTGCAAGGAATACGATGTCGGGGATCTGGACAACCGGTTCGTTGGAATGTAAGCTTTCATGGGACGGAAATAATGGTAGCGAATGGGCTTCCGGAGCCACCTATGCAGGTTCCTCATGGATAAACTTTTGGTACATCGAGTATTATAAAGGAATTTCTCGTGCCAGTACATTTATCATGAATGTAGACCGTTGTTTGGAAGCTTCGGCCGCACAACGTAAACAGTGGAAAGCGCAAGCCAGAGCTTTGCGTGCTTTCTATTACTTCATGATTTTCCGTTCCTACGGCCCATTTGTGATTTTGGGGGAAGAACCAATTCCATTGGATATTTCTACTGCTGAACTGCTGAAAGAACGTAATACGGTAGATGAATGTGTGGCTTTTATGGCGAAGGAATTTGATGATGCGGCAAATGAGCTTCCTGATAGATATGACGGATCCAATTTGGGACGTATAGACAGAGCTGCATGTAAAGCTTTCAAAGCGAAAATGTTGTTGTATGCGGCAAGTCCGCTATTCAATTGTAATCCCGATTATGCCGCCATCGTTAATCCGGAAAGTGGCAAGCAACTCTTTCCGCAAGATAAATCGCAGGAAAAAGCGAAATGGGAGGCTGCACGTGATGCTTACAAAGAATTCTTTGATGAATACGGTAACACTTTCTCTTTATATACGGAGAAGACAGCCGATGGAAAGATTGATTTCTATGAATCTTATAGAAAAGTGACATCGGGAGTTTTGTACGGTACAGAGAATAAAGAACAGATTTTCATTCGCTTGGCAGACCATGATTACCGGGCTTACGAAACCACGCCTTATCACAAGGGGTACGATGATAATAATGGTGCTTTGAGAGGTGGTCTGGGATTTGGTGTACCTCAGGAGATGGTGGACTTGTACTTTATGAAAGACGGTCGCCGGATTGTTGACGATACGAACTATAAGGAATATGAGGGGGTACCTTCTAATGAATATTTGGGATGGTCGAGTGACTATACTGACGAAGTAGTTCCTTCCAGAACCTATTTCAAGAGCAATTCGAATCAAACATTGAAACAATGGGCTAATCGCGAACCGCGTTTTTATACGAACATTACATTCCATGGTTCTACTTGGTTGAAGACAGATACTCCGCGTGGAGAAATAACCACAGAACTGACTTATAACGGTAATTCCGGTTATGCTAATGCCAATTGGGATGCCCCTTACACGGGTTATGGTATGCGTAAAATGGCTTCAAAAGAAGGACGTAGCGGGGCTAACAGGCATTGTGCAACTTTGCTTCGTTTGGCAGACATGTACTTGGGGTATGCTGAAACGTTGAGCGCTTGTGACCAACGTAATGAAGCGATTAAGTATGTAAATAAGATACGCGCCCGTGCCGGTATTCCTGGATATGGTGCGGTAGGTACTAAGGACGATAATGGATTTGCATGCATTCCTTATGAAGATACACGTGACGGAGTGGACAAACGTATTCATCGTGAACGTTTGGTTGAGCTGATGTTCGAATGGAATCATTTCTTTGATGTACGTCGTTGGAAAGTAGCCGATATGGCTGTAGGCGATGATTGGATTTATCCTAAATATCATAGAGGTGGAGAAGGCGGACCTATTCATGGTATGGCTTTCCGTTCGGATGCTCCTGCATTTTTTGAGAAGGTAGTAGTAGAAACACGTACATTTTTGCCTAAACATTACCTCTTCCCGATTCCTGACGAAGATGTACGTCGTAATCCGAAGATGGTACAAAATCTGGGATGGACAACGGAGTAATATACTCCGGATGTCCGATCTGCGAATGAATGAAAGAAATTAATGAAAAGAAAAACAATGAAGATACCTCAAATAAGATGTAGCGATGTGAATGCAGTGAAGAGAATCATTTTTCTTTTGGTGCTGCTAATTCCCTTTTGTCTGGCAGGATGTTCGTCCGACGATGATGAAGGAGATAATGGAGGAGAAGGTCCGAACGAAGATGCTCCGGTTTCTTATGTACTTGGTTCGGGTAACACGAATATGCCCTCCAGTGGTACAATTATAGCGCAATATGCTGATGCTCCTGTCGGTTCGGAAATCAGACGTTTGGTAGACGATAATGCTGACACGAAGTATGTTACTTATCATAGTAGTTTCAACATCACTTGGAATGGAAATAGTAGTAAGGCTGTCACTGCCTATTCGTTGACCTCGGCTGCCGATACTCCCGAAATGGACCCGAAAGATTGGACACTCTATGGTTCTAATGATAATACTACGTGGACAGAACTGGATGCGCAGACAAACCAACTTTTTGCAGCGAGAAAAGAAGAGAAAAGCTATGAAGTGGATAATGCAACTTCCTATCGTTACTACAGACTTTCTGTTGAAGCGAACAATGGTGGTGCTGCCACGCAGATAGCTGAATGGAAACTGGTGGCCATGCGTTCATATACGGAGAATATCAACGACTTGATTGCTAGTAAAGGTTCCAGTACGTTTAGTGCGATAACTCCGATGGGCAGACAGCATGAGAATGACAGAGAAGCTACGGCAGCAGACTTGAAATGGCTTGCCGATCCTGCTGAAGAACCTGAACCATTTGGAGATGGTGGGACGAAGATGGCTTGGAATACATTCAATGTTGTATCCATTTATCCAAATGGAAATCCTGTGATGTCTGATGTAAATCAGCGTTGGGTAGGTGACTGCTGTGCTTGTGCGGTGATTGCTTCGATGGCATACCTCTATCCCCGTTTCGTAAAACACATTATCAAGGATAATATGGACAAAACATACACAGTTACTATGTATGACCCGAAAGGAAAACAAATATCAGTTGGTGTAGGTGGCGACTATTTTATCGGTAATAGTGGCGATTTAGGTGCCTTAGGCGGCAGAAATAAAGAAGTCACTTGGGCTACGATTCTCGAAAAGGCTATGATTAAGTGGAATCAGATCTATCAAGGTAGTTCTAATGTCGGTGGTATTGGTACTGAATATGTTTCTGCTATCTTTACCGGCGACGGGGAAAGTGTAGGTTTCGGTGCAAATGCATTGATTGCCGAAGACTTACAACGCGCGGTGGAAGTGTCGCTCAAACAGGGTAGACTGGTGATCGGTGGTTTTACAAGAAGCGGTGAACAGGTAGATCAAAATTGGCAGACGACCAGTGGGCATGCGTTTACGTTTATCTTGCCGGATGATAATACTCATCTTTTCAAGATGCGGAATCCTTGGGGAGGTACTACTGACGGTGTGATGAAAGTGAAGGATGACGGACGGATTCCGCCGATGATCGACTTACGTATTTGTGCGCCGGGAGCAGCCAAGAATTATGGAGTGGGACCGGACTTGGGAGGATATATACCTAATTTCTAATTTCAAATCTTAAAAGAAAAACATCATGAAGAAACTTATTTATATAATGTTGTCGTTGTGTTGCCTGGTTTTTTATAGTTGTGGCATGACGGAACCTTGGAAAGACTGGGAACATGAAGGTGACATGAGTGCAGACCGCTTGCGTCCTTCAGAGGTAAAAGAACTACTGTGTGCGGCAGACGGATGGAAAATGATTTATCAAGGAGTAACGTTCTACTTTCAGTTTGATGAAGAAGGAAATGTAGCATCGGATTCAGACGAAACATTGTTGAAGAATGAGGTTGGAACAGATTATTCTCTGGATTTCCAGGGGGAAAAAGCGGTGTTGCTTACCTTGCTGAATGGAGGAATGCTACAATATTTGAACGAAAACTCGGAGACGACATTTGTCATTACGGGGTATTCTGATTCACAAATTACAGCTGTAGGACAGACGCATGGCAAAGAAATGATCTTGACTCCGGTCTCAACTGCAGCTTTGCAACAAGCTAAGGAGAGAAAACGATTGGCCATTATTGCTTATAATAAAGCACAGGCCATGGATTTGCTTAAGGGAGAGTTGAATAATGGTGTATTTCGTAGGTCATCCTCTTCTTTCCTTGCACACTATTTGATTATTTGCGACGAGAGCAATAATTGGAAAGTGAAGATTTCTGCAATAGATAACGGTGTGGTAAAACACACAGAGTATCCGATGATAATTGATACAACGAATGATGAAAATGCAGTGTTGACTTTGGGTAGCAATGTGACGGTAGATGGAATAAGTTTGAATAAACTCTATTATAACTATTTGAATGGTGAAATTGAAACTGACAATGCTAATGTTGTATGTGATACTCGGAAAGCCTCTGATATTGCAGCATGGTATGCAGATGGTTGGAAGACCCATATAGTAGATCAGGATGAGATTCATGCAGACTTTAAGGGAATCTTCCACTCTGGTGTGGAGTTTGATGATCGTAATCCGAGGAATTTGATTGCTTGTCCGTGGAGTGGTATGGGATCTTATATTGGCTTTGCGGTTACTATGACAGCGGATAATGCTACTGGTCGTATATTCATCAGCTTGGGCGAACCATATGATTTATTCGGATGGAATAATAATCCGGCTGATTATAACCGTGTACAGCAGGATTACAGTAAATTCCTCTCTTTCTGTGTTTCGGAAGACGGCTTCTATTGGAGTTATGATGACAACGACAGTATGGTGTATGTGCTAAGTGCCACAGGCGAGCGTTGGTTTAGAATGAAGAAGTAACCAGTCTTTGAAAAAAGCAAGAAAGTAAACAGAACATAATCTCGATTACTTTCTTGCTTTTGTTTTTATTTGTACTCTATTTGTATTTTCTTATGAGCAATTATTTGATTATTAGTAATTTAATTTGTGCTCTGTTTGACTCCTAGTTCTCTACTCTGACATTCTCGCCCGGACGTGCTTTTTGTCACGTTAGAGTATAGTTATTAATTTTCTATTGCGTTAATTTGTAACGTGAATAATAACACTCGCTAATCTAATATTAATAGTTTAACTCTTATATCATGAATAAACAGAAACTACTGTCTATCACAATGACTCTATTGTTGGGAGTCTCCTCTATCTTTGCGCAAAAGCAGCCGGTGGATTACGTGAATCCCCTGATGGGAACCGACTCCAAGATTTCGCTCTCCAACGGAAACACCTATCCTGCCATTGCACTGCCTTGGGGGATGAACTTTTGGATGCCGCAGACCGGAAAGATGGGGGACGGTTGGGCTTACACGTATGCTTCTGACAAAATCAGAGGTTTCAAGCAGACCCACCAGCCCAGTCCCTGGATCAATGACTACGGACAGTTTTCCATTATGCCGATGACCAAACAGCTGAAGATTGATCAGGACAGCCGTGCTTCCTGGTTTTCGCATAAGGCAGAGAAAGCAACTCCTTATTATTATAGTGTTTATTTGTCAGAATATAATCTGACAACGGAAATTGCTCCGACAGAACGTTGTGCTTATTTCCGGTTCACTTTTCCCGAAACGAAAGATGCGTATATCGTGATAGATGCTTTCGACCGTGGTTCGTATGTGAAGGTGATTCCCGAAGAAAATAAGATTGTAGGTTATACGACACGTAACAGTGGCGGTGTTCCTCAGAATTTCAGGAACTACTTTGTGATAGAGTTCGACAAGCCTTTTACATTTAATAAAGTATGGGCGGACTACCATCTGGTAGAGACACATCTTGAACTGCAATCCAATCACGTAGGCGCTGCCATCGGTTTTTCGACAAAGAAAGGAGAGCAGGTGCATGCCAAAGTGGCTTCCTCATTCATCAGCCCCGAACAGGCGGAACTGAATCTGAAAGAAATCGGAAACAAGACATTCGAACAGACCAAGGAAGCCGGACGTAAAGCTTGGAATGACGTATTGGGACGTATCAAAGTCGAAGACGATGATGAGAACCGGATGCGTACCTTCTATTCTTGTCTGTATCGTTCGGTATTATTCCCCCGTATGTTCCACGAAGTGAATGCGAAGGGTGAAACGGTACATTACAGCCCTTATAACGGTGAAATCCGTCCGGGATATATGTTTACCGATACCGGTTTCTGGGATACGTTCCGTTGCCTGTTCCCGTTTGTCAATTTGATATATCCTTCAATGGGAGAGAAGATGCAGGAAGGACTGTTGAATACATATCTTGAAAGCGGATTCTTCCCCGAATGGGCGAGTCCGGGACATCGTGGTTGTATGGTCGGAAACAATTCGGCTTCCGTAGTGGCAGATGCTTTTATGAAGAATGTGACCAAAGCGGATGCGGAGAAAATGTATGAAGGTTTGCTCAAAGGAGCCAACAGTGTACATCCGAGAGTTTCTACAACAGGGCGCCGTGGATACGAATATTATAATAAACTGGGTTATGTGCCTTACGATGTAAAGATTAACGAGAATGCGGCGCGTACATTAGAGTATGCATACGATGACTGGTGTATCTACCGAATGGGTGAAAAGCTAGGGCGTCCGGCAGAAGAACTGGAACTCTATAAGAGCAGAAGCCAGAACTACCGCAACCTGTTCGACCCTGAAACAAAACTGATGCGTGGCAAGAACGCCGATGGCACCTTCCAGACTCCTTTTAATCCGTTCAAGTGGGGGGATGCCTTTACCGAAGGAAACAGCTGGCACTATACGTGGTCTGTATTTCATGATGTACAGGGACTGGCCGATTTGATGGGCGGCAGAAAGATGTTTGTCAGTATGCTCGATTCTGTGTTCAACCTTCCACCGATATTTGATGATAGCTACTACGGAGGTGTGATTCATGAAATCCGTGAAATGGAAATTGCCAATATGGGTAACTATGCGCACGGCAACCAGCCTATCCAGCACATGATTTACTTGTATAACTATGCAGGCGAGCCCTGGAAAGCCCAGTACTGGCTGCGTGAAGTGATGAACCGCCTCTACTTTGCCACTCCCGACGGTTATTGTGGTGATGAGGATAACGGACAGACTTCTGCCTGGTATGTGTTTACCGCTTTAGGCTTCTATCCGGTATGTCCGGGCAGCAATGAATATGTGATGGGTGCTCCTTATTTCAAGAAAGCGACGATCACACTGGAGAACGGCAAGAAACTGGAAATCTCCGCTCCTAAAAATAGTGATGCCAATCGTTACATCCGTTCGCTGAACTATAACGGTAAGAACTATACAAAGAATTATCTGAATCATTTCGACTTGCTGAAAGGCGGACGTCTGGTATTTGATATGGATAATAAACCGAATAAAGGAAGAGGTATTAACGAATCCGACTTCCCCTATTCCTTCTCTCGTGATAACAAGTAAGCAGGTATGAACAGGTATGAATAAGATGAAAAAGAAAGTATTAAGCGTGCTCTTAGTAGCGGCAATGGCTATGTCCATGCTGACCGGATGTGGCAGCAAGCCTGCCGGAAATGATGCGCAGAGCGCAGCATCCAGCGAGGCATCCAAGGAAACAGAGGCAGCAGCAGAGACAACTGCTTCCGCAGAAGACGAGACACTGACCGTATGGTGTTGGGATCCTAACTTCAATGTCTATGCAATGAAGC
>OLYB01003274.1_pt1 | contig 10033 bp, 7 predicted proteins | sample 1674481 | NCBI WGS metagenome assembly OLYB01 (sample SAMEA103958167, study PRJEB25191) | human gut metagenome
ATAAGAATATTGTAGACTTTATGCCGAACTTTGATGAGACGGAGAAAGAACCGGAAGTTCTTCCGGTGCGTGTACCGAATCTTCTGATCAACGGAGCGGATGGTATTGCAGTTGGTATGGCGACTAACATTCCTCCTCACAACCTTAGAGAAGTCGTTGACGGAACCATTGCTTTGATAGATAACCCGCAAATTACAGTTGCAGGTTTGATGGAGTATATTAAAGGGCCTGATTTCCCAACTGCTGCTACTATTGTTGGTTTAAATGATATTAAGCAGGCGTATGAAACAGGCAGAGGTTCAATCAAGATGTCTGCGGTTGCTACGATTGAAGAAATTCCTGGCGGAGCAGGCAGACAAACAAGAACAGCTATAATTGTTACTGAAATTCCTTATCAGGTTAACAAGTCTATGCTTATTCAAAAAATTGCAGATCTTGTTAAAGAACAAAAGATTAACGGAATCTCTGATATCAGAGATGAATCTGACCGTGAAGGTATGCGTATTGTAATTGAGCTTAAACGCGATGCTAAGCCGGAAGTTGTTAAGAATAATTTATTCAAATATACACAGCTTGCAACAACCTTCGGGGTTAACATGGTTACTCTCTGCGGAAAGCAGCCTAGATTGTTAAACCTTTATGAAGTGCTTAATGAATTTGTTGAACATAGAGTTGAAATCGTTACAAGAAGAACTATTTACTTCTTAAAGAAAGCAAAAATCAGAGCTCATATTTTAGCAGGTTTATTGATTGCATTAGGCTCTTTAGATGAAGTCATTGAACTTATTAAAAAATCTAAAACGACTGATGATGCAAGAGTCGGTTTGATGAGCCGTTTCGGACTCGATATAGATCAGGCAAATGCTATCTTAGAAATGCAGTTAAGAAGATTAACCGGATTGGAACAAGATAAGATTAAGAACGAATACGATGAATTGTTGAAAAAGATTTCTGAATATGAAGAAATTCTTGCAGATAGACAAAAAGTTCTTGATATTATCAAATCTGAACTTCTTGAAGACAAAGAAAAATACGGTGATGACAGAAAAACCCAGATTGTTCCGGAACAGGGCGAAGTTACAATAGAAGATTTAACTCCGAATACTCAGATGGCAGTATTTATTACTCATCAGGGATATTTGAAGAGAATTTCTTTAGATACTTTTGAACGTCAGAACCGTGCAACACGCGGTAAAGCCGGCATGAAAACAAAAGATGATGATGACATACAGCATTTCTTTACTGCAATGATGCATGACAAAGTATTATTCTTCTCTTCAAAGGGTATCGTTTACAGTCTTAATGTCTATGACTTCCCTGAAGGCGGCAGACAGTCCAAAGGATTACCTATCGTAAACGTGCTTCCAATTGAACAGGGAGAAAGAATTACAGCAGTTGTTCCTGTAAGTAATTTCTCACATGATTTAAATCTGATTATGCTTACACAAAAGGGTTATATCAAGAGAATTGAGCTTGATAACTTTGCAAGCATAAGGAGAAGCGGTATAATTGCGATTTCTCTTGAAGAAGGTGACAAACTCAACTGGGTTAAGCTTGCTAATCCGAACGATGAAATAATTATTGGTACATCCTGCGGTATGGCTATAAGATTCCCGATTGAAGATTTAAGACCGCTCGGAAGAAGCGCAAGAGGTGTAAATTCAATGAAACTTCGTGCTGCTGACACAATTATTGGCTGTGACATAGTTCCAAGAAATTACGATGCAGACTTACTTGTAGTAACTTCTGACGGATTTGGAAAGAGAACAAAACTATCTGAATTCAGGACACAAAACAGAGGTGGTATAGGTCTTATTGCTACTAAATTTAAATCTAATATGTCAAGACTTGTTGCCCTAACTATCGTTGAAGAAAAAGACGAAATAATGATGGTTACTGCAAACGGAATTGTTACAAGGATTAAGGCCGGTGATATTTCTTGTCAGGGCAGACCTGCAACCGGCGTTAGAGCGCAAAACCTCACAGACAATGACACGGTTGTTTCTGTTAACAAGATTGTCAATACTGATAAGGACGATGACGGGGATACAATTCCTTCCGGAGGATGTTCTATAGAGGATATGACAGAAGGCGAACAGACAACATTAACAGAATAATAAAAACTTATACGGTCGGATACATACTCCGGCCGTAATTACATGGAGGATTTATGAAAAGTTTAAAAATATATACAGATAAAGATATTAACAAAGATTTGATAAAAAGCAAAAAGACACAAACCGCACTGCGATTTGTGTCTTTGATTGGCATTAACGCTGCTTATCTGACTGAGCTAAAACACTACCTGCGAAGCTTTTTGTTGCATTCGAATACTTTTCACTATTGAGAACCGATGAAGCAATCGTCTCCATTGCTTTGCCCGTTTGATGAGAAGTATTTACTTGGGAAAGAACGCTCGCTGCGAGCTGTTTTTGAACTTTGGAAGTATTCTTGTTCCGTAGGGATGCGGATGCAAGAGAGGCCATGGAAGAAGATGACTTTTTTGAATTCATAATGATTGTCCTTTCTAAAATAGAAAGAAGCGAATCTCCACCCAACGCTCCTAATAAGTAAGTGATTCTTATTTACGCTTTAAATCACTACGGTCAACAGGAATTATAAACGCCTTTTTGCCGCACTCCCGCGCATAAAGCCTACGACCATTACGCAAAGTGATGTAAGCAGTATACACAAAATCGGCATCGCCGTTTTGTTGAACAAATCCCATGCAAATTCCTCCTTTACACAAATCTCGGAAAAGTATTAAACAAAGACAAAGCAAGTTTAAGGCAAATCCGGAATTTGCTTGAAAAAGTCGGAATAATCGGGTAAACTAGAAAGTGCTAACAATCCTAGTTGGAGATTTTATTCCAGCTCTTCAAGCAATACCTGTCAGATTGGGTGACACCGTTCTGGCGGGTATTTTTTATATATTTAACAACTAAAATTAGCTGTTAAACCAAAGGTTTAGCGCTGTTCAAATCAAACAGCATGAGACCACCCTCGATAAGTTCGCCATCTACACGATATCCATGAGATAGATCGGAATTCAGCAACCTCTTGAATGTTGCTATCAAATCTTGAGAGTTCCAACGAACAGAAAGAACCCCGTTTTTCTTCATCCGATAAAAAGCAACCGCTTTAGGCGCATTCTCTGGGCAGGCCTGTAATATGATTTGACGAGAGCTTTCGTTGATAAGAAGGCGCACGTAGGACGGAGATCCCATCTTCAAGGTAACCGCCTTGTTGAACGTAAGACCATTCTGGGTAATCGAAAAATACGGAACACCTTCTGTGAAATCAAAAGGAGTAAAGCCACTTAAATCCATTTTAGATCTCCTTTCTCCTTATAAATAGTATAGCTGTCGAAGTTATAAATGTCAATGAATTTGCGTAGAAAAAGCTTTTTCGTTGCTTATTTTGTGTGTCAAAATCTTCGGAAGCACAGCTTTTGCTCGCTTCATTCTGCGTGCACGTGAAGCACGGAAATGCCACGTTTCTTCTGCGCAAAAAACATTGAAAACGTTTTTTTGAAGTCCGAACCAATGCGGGATTCGTACTGTGGCTTTCATCTCACCTAAGAATATCTAGCAAATCGTAATAGAAGTATGTCCGATTACGCTTTTTGTTATCGGAATACAAAATACGATGTTCCGTTAATAAGGCCAAATATCGATTGATACTGGTGACAGGGATATTAGTCCGATCCGCAATTTGTTTTGCTGTAACTACCGGATATTGGTAAAGAATATTTATTATATCTACAATGCTGGCGGAACGTGCCAAATCCTTTGCAATTCCGAGATGCTTTTCATAAAGGGCATTGATGGCTGTGATAGTGCTAATATATTTATCGCATTGCTTAGCTACTGTTGCCAAGAAAAAGCGGATCCATTCATTCCAGTCGTTTTTATATCGAATGTCATTGAGTAGCGTATAATACCGAATTTTATCACGTTCTAGTGCTTCACTAATGAAAAAGCACGGAAGTTCGATTTGCTTTTGTGCATATAAGTACATCGGTATTAGCATTCGCCCTACACGACCGTTGCCGTCTATAAATGGGTGTATCGTTTCAAATTGGGCGTGGATAATTGCAGCTCTAATAAGTGGTCTGTACTTATCTTTAGGCTGGTTAATATAAGCGATCAGATTTTTCATCAATGATGGCACTTCATCTGGTGCCGGTGGAATGAACGTGATCGCATGAGAAGCATCGTTTTTTCCGATGTAATTTTGCGTTGTTCGATACTTTCCAATTAATGCGGGCTTTCGTACATTGCCTTGCATTAACAACTCATGCATATGGAGAAAGAAATCGTCAGAAAATTCATTCCCTTGTAAATATCGATAACCGCTGATAGTAGCAAGATAGTAGTTTCGAACTTCATTTAGATTACGATCCTTATCATTGGGAGCGACTTGATTGGTAAAAACACCATCCAAGGTCGCCTGTGTCCCCTCAAGCATTGATGAGGCCAAAGCTTCCTTCTGTTGTAAGGTTGGCATAAACCATGCACTATCTAGCTTGCTGTCCTTGATTTTTTCTTTATACACCTCTAATTTGGCAGTTGCGTCAATTAATTCATCCAAAAAGTAGCTTTGATCGATTAAGGCAGGCTCAAGGGGAAGTAAGTTTGCCGCATAAGCACCACTCATGGGTCTAACCACCTTTCTAGAGCTTATTTTATCACGCACAGAACCAAAAGTCATTGATTTTGGTTCCAAATGCGAAATTTTCTAGCAATGAAAGCAAAATGACCGGCTTTTGGCTCTTTTACAGCATAAAAGGCATTGCAGTAAAAACTCCACAATGCCTTTTATATTTACAATTTTGGTAGCAGTTCCATGAACCTTTCGAAGCTATATGCGCCCTCCAAATTGAGATCCTTATCTTGAAACACCATATAATACCGATACTCTCTCCCTGCTGCATCTTGCCACTTGCGACCAAGATGCAGCTTCTGTTTCGTTTCGGTATTTTCCAGATGATCACCCTTAGTTTCAATCAGCAGAATCTTGCCGCTGTTCGTCATAACGATAAAATCCGGGTAATGGTTGATAAACCCGTTTAGGCAAAATCCTTTTCTCCCATCGTTACGGTGCCACCATTTTATGTTGGGCAGCCCTGTCAGCTTTAGCACCATATCAGCCTCTAAGCGATCCATATCATCGGCCTCAGCGGTGTACAAACTCTTTTTGTAACGATCTGTGCTACTCAATAGTGTAATGCGCGGTGGAAATTTGTAGCAATTCTCCACAACAATGTTTCCACATTCTAACCAGTCAGAGAATACCTGCTCCGCATACTCGGATTGCAGCGAAATAATGTATTCTTTGATTTTTCTTGCAAACGCATTGGGCGACTTCTCCAGAGCATCTAGGGTCTCTCGGTTCATGCATCTGACAACACGGTCAATATACCGCTTCAATTCAGCCGAATCAATGGAATCCATCTTGTTTAACTGGTGGTGAATTAGATCTTTGCAGACACGGATGCGCTCCTCCGAAGAACGCTTGCTGAACTGCTCGCGAAAATATTTCTGTGCAGCGCTATCCATTGCAGACACTTTGGGAACATTGCTTCCACTCGTTACGATGTCAACTTCTGCAATTTCATCATCAGTAGTTTCAAAGTTGATTTTGTACGGCTGCCCCTCAAGGCTAAACTCTGCCAGCAAATTTTCTTTGCTCAAGAACTCCGTCATACCGCTCGTAAACAAACTTTCAGGAACTTTCACAAAGAATTGCGGTAAGCGCAGGTCAGCAATTTCATCTTTGTATTCATTTGCAATTGCAAAACTCGTCACTTTTTCCTGCACCTCCTGCGGCAAATCAGAAAGCCCATTTTCCTCGTTTTCCTGCATAGCAGCAGCAAAGTCGTTTTGTTGTTGTTCGGCCTTGTCCAACATATCTTGCGTTGCAGAGGAAGGTCGCCCCTTGTTCTGCTGCAAAGCTACTGCAACCGCTGCGGGATCAAAGTTTAAAAACTCCGGCTGCTCATTATCGGGTTCTACCGCCTCGATATGATCTGCGGGCGCAAATCCAACGCTTTCATCTGCCGGTTGAGCGGGAACAGTGTCAAAGTCCTGCTGCACAGGCGTGGGTGTATTAGGTTCTTCCTGCTCTTCCACAACGCGGCAATCCCGGTTGCTGAATCCTGCACTATTCAGACCTGCAACAATACCACGCAAAGTGCTCTGAAAATCGTTAGAAGAAGTCAGCACATACGACATATTCAGCGCTTTTACACTATGAGGACGCGTATACGGCTGGCGCAAAATTCGCCCCACAATCTGCTCTACATCAATCTTACTGGTGCGGTTGGCTAGCGTGGCAAGAATATAAGCAAAGGGACAATCCCAGCCTTCTTTCAATGCGTTGACCGTGATGATGTACCGAATAGGACAGCTTTCGCTCATCAAGTCTACGCCCTTTAGTTCATTTACATCGGCTGTTTTAATGGCAATTTGATCTGCGGGAATACCTGTATCAACAAGCTGTTTGCGCAGCTTTTCAAAGGTGGTGCTATCTTCTTTTCCTTTCGGCTGTGCTTGAAACAGAACAATGGGGCGGATATATCCATCCTTGCTTTCAATGGCTTTCTGCTCCAAATTATTGCGCAGGTCGATGGCATCAAAAACCACATCACTCTGACGTTGGCGGTTATAGACTACCACCGGCAATTTGACCATGTTTTCCTTTTTCAGCTGGATAGAATCGACATAGGAAATGATATTGCTTTCCTTGGTGGGAGTTGCCGTCAGATCCAGTATAAAGCAAGGATTGAAGTCTTGCAGCATTTTTTTACTCAGCTTACTGCGGGCATGGTGGCTTTCATCTACAATGACGAGCGGATTCAACTGGTTGATAATCTGCATTAAGGCGGTTTCATCGGTATCTTCCAATGGCATATCCGGCGCGCCAAGAGCCTTTGCCATTGGCGCAAGGGCGCTATTTTCCTGTTTGGCTTTCAACAGTTCTTTGCGCCCACGGAACGAGTCATAAGACAGTACCATAATGGAAAGCTGTTCACGCACGGCAGTAATATTGAAATTTTGTCCGCTTAGAAGTTGGTCTTTGGTGTAAACCTCCACATTGTGCTGAAACTGTAGGTTAATGGCTTGACGATATGGGTGATTCACATTGCGCAGGGCGGCCAATGTCTGCGTTAGAATTGCCTCGGACGGAACCAGCCAAACAACCGCTTTCATTTTCAACATGGGCATCGCGTCAAAAATAGGCGCAATGGCATTACAAGCAAGAAAAGTCTTGCCACCGCCGGTAGGAACTTTCAAGCACAAATCCGGCACACCGGGGATCAAATTTTGGTAGGGCTGCATACCATTTATGCCTACGGGTACATTTTGCCCTTTCCAAAACATATTGTAGGCTTTGACAATGTCGTTCGTTTCTTGCATCAAATCAAGGTAACGGGTCAAATCATCAATTACTTTTCGTTGATAATTTTTTAGTTCCATATCCGTTCGCCCTTCTTACAGTTTTGTGATGTCTCGTGGAATTTTCTTGAAAATGACCTTGAGCTTTTGTAGGTCGTCTGCATTGATAGCACAGCGGTCAGCATAAATCACATAGTTGCCGGCCTTGACTGTGATAGTGGAAAGAAACTTATAATCCAATACGCAAGCCCTGTTAGGCTCATAAAAGAAGTAATATCCTGTTTGAGCTGTAGAGCCAAGATAATACGGTTTATCTGCGTTAGGATTCTGGAAGTTTTCTTTTGTTTCGGTAAACCAAATGTACTCACGGATTTTGTTGGTGCCAACGGCCTCGTTCAGATTGTCCCCAATCATGAGAGGTTCGCCCAACTCATAGTAACTGAAGTTGCCGCCTGTACCGGGGACAGTCTTTTTGTCCTCACCATAGCCTTTTATAACGCGCTTGACACGTTCGGCGGTGATACTGTCGGCGTAATCGCCCATTTCAATAAGTATGAATTTCCGATTTCCACCAGCCTTATTTAAATCCAGAATTGCATGAGCTGTTGTACCCGAGCCGGCAAATGAATCTAAATATATACCATCAGTATCTTCAGCACCATCAAATACAAAGGACAATAGGTATTTTACAAGTTCTTTTGGTTTTGGATTGTTGAAGATTTTTTCACCGAAAATTGTTTCAATCTCCTTTGTCCCATCTTGGTTATATGGACCTGTAAGTATGGAGATGGGTTTTCCAAGTCGAATAACGCCATTCGCGTCCTTTAGGTATTGCTTGAAGCGAACGCTCCATTTTCCTTTATTCTCATTAAATACGACCTCGTCATTTTCAATAGCTTCGTATAATCGACTTTTCTCCCATATCCATTGTTTATCGGGGTAAATTTCTTCTCCTTTATAATAAACTGGATAAACTAGATTTGGACGGTCATCTTTACTTCGAGTGGCAAGGGGCTGTGTAATATAGCCTCCTCTTTTCGAGTATTTGTCGTCTTTAAGTTTGTACTTTTTTATTTCTTCATCGGATAAGGGCGCCGCTACAGATAATAAGGGGGATTTAGAATAGCAAACAATGTATTCATGAACATTTCCTATACCGCGTGTAAATGCTCCCGGACCATATTTGTTTTTCCAAATTATTTCATGAACAAAACAATTTGGACCAAATATCTCATCGAGGATTAGGCGTAAGTACTTTATCTCGTTATCATCTATACTAATAAAAATAACACCATTATCCGCCAACAACTTATGTAACAGCTTCAGGCGCGGGTACATCATACACAGCCACTTGTCGTGGCGGGACAAATCCTCGCCCTCTTTGCCTACGACCTCGCCCAACCACTTTCTAATCTTGGGATCATTGACATTATCGTTATAAACCCATCCCTCATTGCCGGTGTTATAAGGTGGATCAATATAGATACACTTTACTTTACCCTCGTAACGCGGCAGCAGCGATTTCAATGCTTCCAAATTATCCCCATGGATAATCATGTTTTCGCTGCCATTGTCCTCGGCGTGCTGTCCCTGCTCATCGTAACTATATTGTCGTTCCAACACACGGTAAGGTACATCTTGATGATGGTTAATAACTTTATCTTTCCCAATCCATTCCAAAGTTGGCATGGCACTTTCTCCGTTTCTCAGTTTGCATATTGCAACCATATTTAATTGTATTATAGCAAAATATTCCGCCAGAGTGAAGTGGTTAAGCACATTCTCCGATTATAGCACTAAAGCAATAAGGGCAATAATCATGGCAATAAAAGATGTAACCGCAGACAAAATAGAAATCACCAGTTGTATATCGCGTATGTTTTCGATTTCTGCCGCAACTTTTCGTGCAATAAAGCCTAATAAGATTAAAGCACTAATAAAAATCACAAAGAATAAGTTTCCGAGGAAACTATCGAGAAAATGGAAAATCCAGTATGCAACAAGCGCAATCGAAAGGATGAAAGAACTAACGGATAGTGCAGAAAAAATCAATTCGAGAAGAAATTGCAGAAATACATTCGTTACGTGCGTGTCTGACGTATATTTATTTTTGGTTGATAAAATCCGACAAAACACTACAATCCAATTTATAGTTTCAAGAAACTTTCGCTTGAAGATATTACGCTCGTGCGAATAGTCTGCCCAGCCGAGATTTTTTCGCCACGCTTTCGCGGATTCTTCTTCTGCAAGACGCTTTTTACTTTCTATACGATTGTGTGCAGAAACTATTGCATTTGATAATTTGTCATAATCTATATTTACGGTGATATACTCTGCCGAGCGTGAAGAATTTGTTTCTCTACCGTTTTTGCCGCGATTCTTCATTTTGCTTTTCCCCATTGCTTGTAAATCTTGCATTTGTTAGCTGCATCAGAGGGTAGACGGCCACATAATCTTCCACTCAAAATACTCAGCCTGCGTGATTTCCCCTGCGTACAACTTCTTTTGAACTGCAGCCCAATCCTTCAGAAAATCATCCAGAATCGTATCATCAAACCACATCGCCACGGGGGAGCGCGGCGGCCAGTTATCGTTGTCATCATAGTGCAGCGCAAGGTTTGGGTTGGCATTAT
>OLYB01003276.1_pt1 | contig 10020 bp, 8 predicted proteins | sample 1674481 | NCBI WGS metagenome assembly OLYB01 (sample SAMEA103958167, study PRJEB25191) | human gut metagenome
TCTCATTTTTTCAGAGCGGGACGTTCTGCTTTGGTAAATCTAAAAAAAATCAGCCGGGTTACAAAAAAAGAGATTTATTTGCAGGATGGAAGTATAATCCCCCTTCCACGCGGTGCTTATGAAAAGGTTAATCGGGCAATCATTAATATGGACTGATTGGGGAGATTAAAATGCATTTATTTTCGAAAAAAGCTGATAAAAAAATGGCTGCATATCAAAAGGAACTGATTGAAACTCACTATCAGGAGGTTGATAATATGTACCGCCAGATGCGAGGCTGGCGCCATGATTATCGTAACCATATCCAGACAATGAAGGCTTATGCAGACACAGAAGACTGGGACGCAATCAGACATTATCTCGATCTTCTCGACAAGGATCTTACCACAGTAGATACTGTGGTAAAAACCGGAAATGCCATGACAGATGCTATTTTAAATTCTAAAATATCATTGGCACGATCCAAAGATATTCAGGTAATTGCAGATGCTGATATTCCTGTTAAGCTGAATTCCTCTGAGATTGATCTTTGCTGTATTATCGGAAATTTATTTGACAATGCCATAGAAGCCAGCCTGCAGCTTCCCAGAGAAAAACGGCTGATCCGCATTTATATGGACATGAAAAACACTCAGTTATACATTTCTTTTACTAATTTTACAGCGGGAAAGAAGCTGAAAAAACAGGGAAATCTTTTTAAAAGTACAAAAGGTGATGGTCATGGTTTGGGACTGATCCGTATTGATGATATAGTAAAGCGTTCTGATGGATATATCAGCCGAAACAGCGAAGATGGCGCCTTTACCACCGAAATTTTGCTTCCCCAGTTATGATTCATCCCCCAAAACATGCAATTCATCCCCGGTTTAATCCGGGGATATTTTTTCTGGTAAAATCCGTATCAAAAGGAGGGGCAAAAAACCTTTTGACCCCAACATCTTTTAATTCCGGAATCACCCAAAATAAGAAAGAAGGGAAAATCATGTTTCCAAAAAAGCCTGTATCAAAATACAGTACTTTTCAAAATATATGGTTCATGATTAAACTTGCCTGCACTTCTCAGGAGAAGAAAGTTCTGGTGATCAGCTTTTTTATCACACTGTTAACCATTATACAGAACCTTCTTAACCTTTATGTTTCTCCTGTCATATTAAGTGCAATAGAAAATCATGTTTCCATTCAGGAACTGCTTTTTACAATTGTAATTTTTGTGCTTATGATGATGCTGGTATCAGCTGCATTGGCTTATGCAAATCAAAACGTAATTTACGGACGGATCAGTGTCCGTTGTGAGATTGTAAACCTTTTAAACAAAAAAGCATCCACAACATCTTATCCCAATATAGACGATATGAAATTCAAAAAATTACTGACCAAATCGGACGAATATACGGACAATAACGATCAGGCCACTGAAGCAATCTGGAATACACTAACTGTACTTTTGATCAATATTGTCTGTTTTTTTATTTACGCCGGTCTTCTTACACAAATTCATCCAATTCTGATTTTGGTCATTCTTTCAACTGCCGGAATCAGTTATTTTATCTCTCAAAGATTAGATGAATATAAGTATCAACATCGGGAGGAAGAAGCTGAATATATACATCAAATGGCATATTTATTAAACCGTGCAGCTGACTTTGGTGCAGCAAAAGATATCCGCATTTTCGGTCTTCGTTCCTGGCTGGAAGAGTTATACAGCAAAGCAGACAGGGAGTTTACAGCATTCCATAGAAAAGCAGAAAGTGTTTGCATCTGGGCTGGAATTGCAGATTTGACTTTTACTTTTCTGCGCAATGGAGCGGTCTACGCATATTTAATTTATTTGGTATTATACCGCAGTCTTGATGTGCCTGCTTTTTTGCTTTATTTTACCGCAGCGAACAATTTTTCAGGCTGGATTACAGGAATTCTGGAAGGACTTGGCACATTGCACCGACAATCTCTTGATATTTCCACGGTCCGGGAATGTCTGGATTATCCGGAATTATTCCGTTTCAAAGATGGACTTACCTTAAATCAGGATACCAAAAATAATTATGAAATTGTTTTGGAAAATGTTTCATTTCGCTATCCTGGAGCTGAAACAGATACTTTAAAAAATATAAATCTTACCTTACATCCAGGAGAAAATCTGGCAGTTGTAGGTCTTAATGGTGCTGGAAAAACTACGTTAATCAAAATAATCTGTGGGTTTCTTGATCCTACAAAAGGACAGGTAAAATTAAATGGAACAGATATCCGAAACTATAACAGAAAAGACTATTATAAGCTGTTCTCGGCAGTGTTTCAGGATTTTTCATTGTTAGCGGGAACCATTGCAGAAAATGTGGCGCAAACAGAAAATTTCGACCTGAAACAGGTAAAAAATTGTATCAAAAAAGCTGGCTTAATTTCAAAAATAGATTCTCTTCCAGATAAGTATCAAACTTTTCTGAATCGTGAGGTTTACAAAAATGCAATTATGCTTTCAGGTGGAGAAACACAACGTCTTATGCTCGCCCGCGCATTATATAAAGATGCCCCTTTTATTATATTGGACGAACCAACTGCCGCACTTGATTCCATTGCTGAAGCAGACATTTATCAGAAATATGACGAAATGACAAAGGGAAAATCCTCAGTTTATATCTCCCATCGGCTCGCTTCTACCAGATTCTGCAGCAGAATCTTAATGCTGGAGCAGGGAGAAATACAGGAAGAAGGAACTCACGAAGAGCTGTTAAGGCAAAGTGGAAAATACGCTGCTCTCTATGAGGTTCAAAGCAAATATTACAGGGAAGGAGATGGGGAAAATGAAGACAAATGAGAAAAACATATCGTTAAAAGAAGCACTGCAGCTTAATCACAGAGCATATAAGCTTTTTTACCGATATTATCCAAAATTAATTCTTTCCCAAATCAGTCTGACCATCTGGAAAGCACTGACTCCCTATATAATCATATATTTATCTGCACTTGTTATTGAAGAACTTGCAGGCGACCGAAGCCCTGACCGCATTCGTTTTCTGGTAACGATTACTTTATTATCCGGAGCAGGAATCAGCTTGATATCTGCATTTCTTAAAAAATGGAAAAGGACTTGGAGCGCAGGTCTTGGAATGAAAATCAAGCGAATTTTGTGCGAAAAACTTTTTGATATGGATTACTGTGATTTAGATGATAGCAAAACTATGGAGTTATATTCTTCCATTATTCAAAATCTCAATGGACCTGGGTGGGGACTATACAATGTTCTGTTAAATTATGAAGCTCTGTGTTCAGAAGGATTTTCGATCATTTGTGGCTTATCCATGACCATTTCCCTTTTCACCAGCCAGATTCCAAAAACAGCAGAAAAACTTGTTATTCTTAACAATCCGGTATGTGTAACAGCCATAATTTCTGTTATGGTACTGATTACCTGGTTTTCGCCTGTACTCGCTGGAAAGGCAGGAAAATACTGGGTCAGAAGTGCAGATCTGCATACCTTTTCCAATCGTTTGTTTGCATATTACGGACGTCTGGGCTATGATAGCAAAAAGGCAGCGGATATGCGGATTTACCAACAGGAAAAAATATGCGAAAAGCATAATCTGAGCAAAGAAAATCCTTTCGGTTCCAAGGGATTATTTGCCAGATATGGAAAGGGACCTGTTGGATTTTACATGGCAGCGTCTTCCGCAGTATCTGTAATTTTCACAGGGATTGCCTATGTTTTTGTATGCTTAAAAGCCTGGACAGGTGCCTTTGGAATCGGAGCGGTTACAAAATATATTTCCTCTATTACGAAAGTATATTCAAGTGTATCCGGCTGTATCTCCACCATTGAAGATATGCAAAACAATGCTGTTTTTCTGAAACAGACATTTGAATTTCTGGACATTCCCAATAACATGTATCAGGGAAGCCTGACTACTGAAAAACGCAGTGACCGAAAGTATGAAATAGAATTTCAAAATGTCTCTTTCCGATATCCGGGATGTGAACAATATGCCCTTCGAAATATTAATTTGAAATTTAAAATCGGTCAGAAGCTGGCTGTCGTTGGTATGAATGGAAGTGGAAAGACTACGTTTATCAAACTCCTATGTCGCCTTTACGATCCTACAGAAGGAAAAATTCTTCTTAACGGAATCGATATCCGAAAATATAATTACAAAGAATATATGATGATTTTTTCCGTGGTATTTCAGGACTTCAAACTCTTTTCCCTGACTCTTGGAGAAAATGTAGCCGCCAAAATCAATTATGACGAAGAAAAAGTAAAAAGTGCTCTGAAGAAATCCGGATTTTACAATCGCCTTTCCACAATGCCAGAAGGTCTGAATACTTATCTCTACAAGGATTTCAATAAAAAGGGAATTATCATTTCCGGCGGAGAGGCTCAGAAAATAGCTATTGCAAGAGCTATTTATAAGAATGCCCCTTTTATTATATTGGACGAACCGACTGCAGCTCTTGATCCCATTGCGGAAGCTGAAATATATGAAAAATTTAATGAAATAACAGGCGATAAAACTGCCATTTATATCAGTCATCGTCTGTCTTCCTGCAAATTTTGCGATAAAATAGTTGTATTTCATGAAGGATCTGTGATTCAGACTGGAACTCACCAGGAGCTTGCTGCCGATAAAAGTGGAAAATATTTCCAACTATGGACGGCGCAGGCGCAATATTATAGATAAACAGCTTTTCAATTTCCCTTAATCATGTTAAACTAAGGAAAAGTAATGCTACGGAGGTTTTTTCCATGGACGTACACAGTATCAGTACCAAATGCACCCGCACAGAATTTGTAGGGACTGCAGTTCTGGATACCATTGGACTTGTAATTTCAGGAGTTGACGATACTCTTTTAAAGGAAATGAATATAGGGACACGCTATCATACCCTTGGACTTTTCAGTTCCCGTACAGGTGCGGCAGGTCAGATCACTGCTGTCGATGATGCAGTGAAAGCCACAGGCACAGAGGTTCTTTCCATCGAATTTCCACGAGATACCAAAGGCTGGGGTGGACACGGCAACTATATTGTAATCGGTGGAAATGATGTTTCTGATGTCCGCCACGCAATTTCTCTAGCATTGAAATTAACCAATAAATATGCAGGAGAGTTATATATCAGCGAATCCGGTCATCTGGAATTTGCATTTTCAGCAAATGCAGGAGGTGCTCTTGCTATGGCTTTTAACGCAGTTCCAGGGGAAGCTTTCGGATTCATGGCAGGTTCTCCGGCAGCCATCGGACTTGTAATGGCAGATACGGCAATGAAGGCTTCTGCAGTTCATATTACACGCTATATGACACCGAGTATCGGTACAAGCCATTCCAATGAAGTTATCCTTGCAATCTCCGGAGATGCCAGCGCAGTAAAGGAAGCAGTACTTCAGGCAAGACAGATCGGCCTGGAACTGCTGATCGGAATGGGAAGCTATCCGGAAATTCCGGGAGAGCCGTATTTATAACAATTCCCCACCCTGGAGCGTGTCTGAAAAATCATTCCCGCAATCTGCACGCCCCACTTTGTGGGAGATTTTGCAGAAATCCTTTTTCAGACACGCTCTAATATATTATTGCAGACAAATGCCCTGACAGACAAAAGATTTTAATGATCTTAATCCTGTCAGGGCGTATTATTTTTCCTTAATTCAGTCTGTAAACCTCAGCACTCTGAAGTCCAAATGCAAGCGCCTCTGAATGGCTGTTAAAATAAATATCCACATGTCCGTAAGGTGTTCCCAGATCCTCCACTGTATACACATTTCCATTGATCAGAAGCTGAGTTCCGAATGGCACACCTGCCATGGCAACGGTTCTTCCCGCTGTAGGAACAGTTCCGCTGGCTGTCAGGTTTCCTGCTGTTCCGCAGCACTGTGCGCAGTTGCAGTATGCGGTAAGAGTAAAGGTTCCAAGGTAAGTTCCCTGTGAAGATGAACTGCCGCCCTCGGAAGAACTGTCGGAGCTTTCACTGCTGTCGGATGACTCGGTATAAGAATCATCATAGGAACTGCTGTTATCTGCGTCCTGATTGGAATCACTTTCAGACTGGCTGTAGTCATCGTAGGATTCCTCTGTGCCATAGCTTCCCCCGTCACCTGGTGACTGGGCGGCAGCCTCAGCTTCCTGGGCTGCCTGCGCCTCCTGGGCTGCTTTCTCTGCCTCTGCTGCCTGCAAAAGGCTGTAAATACTGCTGTCTGCATTACTGATCTGTGTATTTAAAGCACTGATTTCATCCTGGCTGGCACTGATCTGATAAATATAGGACTGAATGTTCTCATTTGTGCTTGCAGTAAGTGCCTGTACCTCTTGCTGTTTGGCAGATTTCTCTGCCAAAAGTTCATTAATATTCTGAGCTTCCTCTTCTACCTGCTCTTCCTGGGCCTTGATATCTGCCTGAAGGGCTTTATATTTAGCAAGCATGTTTCTGTCATACTGGGAAATCTGGGCTATATTCTCTGCACGGTTCAGAAACTGAGCCAGATCTTCTGAGGACAAAAGCAGCTCCAGCATGGAAGCACTTCCATTCTCATACATGTATACAATACGCTTCTTCATATCCTGATACTGCTTGTCCGCTGTGGCCTTGGCTTCCTCAAGCTGGGTATTCAGAGTTTTCAGCTGCTCTTCTTTCTCCGCTGCCTGAATTCCAAGCTCAGATACACTGTTGGTAAGGTCTGTATACTGAGCATTCAGCTCTTCCAGATAGCTTTCAAGCTCCTGCTTCTTGCTCTCCAGAGATGCCATGTTGGACTGCTGCTGTGCCAGTTCTGCCTGCGCAGCTTCTTTCTGTGCCTGTACATCAGCGATCTGTTCCTCCGTAGAAGAAGCAAATACTGCCCCGTGCATAGAAACAATCATGATTCCAGTTAACAACATTGAAAAAATCTTTTTAAATCTCATCTATGTAAACACCTCGTTATTTTTTTCGTATGTCAAGTATAACATATTTCGTAATTTTTTCAACACTTTTATTTAACTTTTGTAACATTTACGTAATATTTCACAATTATCCAGAATCTGGAAAGATAATGAAATACATGGTTATAGAACAAATTCAGGCACAATATACCGTGAAATAGTTTGGGCAAATCACAGGAATGTTTTTGCAAAAAATATCCCGCATTTCATGAATCTCTCCATAAAATGCGGGATGTAAAAACCTCTCTCCTTCTTATACCGCAGCTTCTTCATCTGCTGCAGCTTCCTGGTATTTCTCGAGAATGATCGTCTGGATCTTGTCACGAGTGGAAGAATTGATTGGATGCGCGATATCCCGATATTCTCCATCGGTTGCTTTGCGGCTTGGCATTGCGATGAAAAGACCTTTCTCTCCTTCGATCACCTTGATGTCATGTACTACAAATTCTTCATCAATGGTAATGGAGACTACAGCTTTCATCTTCCCCTCCTTTGCAACCTTTCTCACCCGTACGTCTGTAATGTTCATTTTTGCTGCCCCTTTCCTCTTAATCGCATTTACTGCGCTTTAAGTCTTATTATATTACAAGCTATATCTATCATTATTCTCCACAACGATCTCTACTTCTCCATCACCGCTGTAGTACGAATTTGCCCGGATGGTTCCCCGGCTTTCAACGATACAATTCTCGATATGTGTATTATCCCCCAGATATACATCATTCAAAATTACGGAATTTTTAATTACGCAATTATTTCCAACATAAACATCTTTAAACAGGACAGAGTTCTCAACCACTCCGTTTACAATACATCCACTGGAAATCAGAGAATTCTTAACATCTGCGCCAGGATTGTATTTAGCCGGTGGAAGATCATCAATCTTGGTCTTAACTGCCGGCTCCTGTTTGAAGAAGTAGTTACGGATCTCCGGTTTCAGGAAATCCATGTTGGTCTTATAGTAAGATTCAACAGTGGAAATATTGCTCCAGTAGCTGTCGATCTTATATCCATAGATTCTCTTCAGATTCTTATAACGGATCAGAATATCTTTTACAAAGTCATTTCGACCTTCCTGTGCAGCCTTCTCAATCAGTTCGATCAGCTGTCTTCTTCGGATCACATAAATACCTGTAGAAATAGTATTATATGGGGAAACCATTGGCTTCTCCTCAAATTCCTCAATCCTGCAGTCCTCATTCATGCGAAGGACACCGAAACGCTCAACCTCGGAAGGATCCGGACATGTAGTGCATACAACGGTAATGTCAGCGCGTTTCGCAATGTGATATTCCAGAACCTTGTTATAGTCCATCTTGTACACGCAGTCACCGGATGCGATGACAACATATGGCTCATGACTGTTCTTCAGGAAATTGAGATTCTGATAAATAGCATCTGCAGTTCCCTGATACCAGAAACCGTTTTCTTTGGTGATAGTAGGAGTAAATACGAAAAGACCGCCCTGCTTTCTTCCGAAATCCCACCATTTGGAGGAGCTTAAATGCTCATTCAGGGAACGTGCATTGTACTGAGTCAGTACAGCTACTTTCTGAATGCGGGAGTTCGCCATATTACTCAGGGCAAAATCTATGCTTCTGTAGCTTCCGGCAATAGGCATTGCTGCAATTGCCCTTTTGTCTGATAATTCTCTCATGCGGTTATTGTTACCGCCGGCTAAAATAATTCCGATTGCTCTCATGCTTTGTCACCGTCCTTTGTTGCAATTACCTGTCCGCTTTCCAGAATGCCATCCGGATAATCTGCCTGGGTGGTCACACCGGAAATCGCCGTGTTCTTTCCAATCTTAACATTATCCGGAATCACGGAGCCTTCTCCTATGGTCGCAATGCCAAATGCATATACCGCAGGTTTCTTTATATTAGGTGCTTCCTCGCCGCAGCCAAGAACCACATCATTTCCTATGGTTACGTCCTCTGCCACAATTGCCTTTTCCATGTCTACATTCTCACCGATGATTGTATTCCGCATGATAATAGAATCCCGGATCACACTGCCTTTTCCGATCACAACATTCGGTCCGATTACAGAATTATGTACTTCGCCATAGATTTCAGAGCCTTCACCGATGAGACATCTGTCCAGAACGGCCTCCTCTGAAATATACTGTGGCTGGATGATATCGCCCTTGGTGTAAATCTTCCAGAATTCCTCATAAAGATTAAACTCAGGAATAATATCAATCAGTTCCATATTTGCTTCCCAGTAGGAACCAAGAGTTCCAACATCTTTCCAGTAGCCATTGTATTCATAGGCAAAAAGGCGCTGTCCTTTATCCTTGCAATATGGAAGAATATGTTTACCAAAGTCACAGCTCTGCTGATCCTTCAGTGCGTAAAGCGCTTCCTTCAGAACCGGCCAGCTGAAAATATAAATTCCCATGGACGCCAGATTGCTGCTTGGATGCTCTGGTTTCTCCTCAAATTCAGTTACTCGGAAAGTCTCATCCGTTACCATGATGCCGAAACGGCTGGCTTCCTCAATAGGTACAGGCATACAGGCAATGGTCACATCCGCCTTATTTGCCTTGTGGAAGTCAAGCATAACCTCATAATCCATCTTATAAATATGATCTCCTGAAAGGATAAGCACATAATCGGGATTGTACTGCTCCATATACGCCATATTCTGGAAAATGGCATTGGCTGTTCCTGTGTACCACTCGCTGTTTGTGCTCTTCTCATAAGGTGGAAGTACGGTTACACCGCCTTCAGTTCTGTCCAGGTCCCACGGAACACCGATACCGATATGGGTATTCAGTCTCAGAGGCTGATACTGTGTCAGGACTCCAACTGTATCAATTCCTGAATTAATACAGTTACTTAACGGAAAATCAATGATACGGTACTTACCTCCAAAAGCTACTGCTGGTTTGGCCACTTTTTCTGTCAGTACCCCAAGTCTGCTGCCTTGGCCGCCGGCTAAGAGCATGGCAATCATTTCTTTTTTAATCATGCTATCACCTCTTGTTGTAGTTATGATTTATCATTATACCATACTTCCCATATTTAATAAACATATTTTACAATTTATTTGTTGATATTTTACTTTTTTTATCGTTATTGTACATGTTTTTTCGACACAACCGAATCTCTGA
>OLYB01003283.1_pt1 | contig 10000 bp, 7 predicted proteins | sample 1674481 | NCBI WGS metagenome assembly OLYB01 (sample SAMEA103958167, study PRJEB25191) | human gut metagenome
TTCAATCAGATGCGCCGCCAGCTGATCCATCACCTCACGGTTTGCAGACAGCAGCTCCAGTGCTTCCTGATAACATTCTTTCAGGATACGCATGACTTCCTGATCGATCTCAGCCGCCGTCGCATCGGAGCAGTTTAAAACCGCCCTGCCGTCCAGATACTGGCTTTCTACGGATTCCAGCCCAATCAAACCAAACTTTTTGCTCATACCGAAACGGGTTACCATAGAGCGTGCCAGACCGGTCGCCTGCTCGATATCGTTCGAAGCGCCTGTCGTTACCGTATCAAATACAATTTCTTCCGCCGCACGGCCGCCCAGATAGCCGACCAGCATATCATGGATTTCCGCCTCGGTGTTTAAATACTTTTCCTCTTCCGGCACATGCATGACATAGCCAAGAGCCCCCATCGTACGGGGCACGATCGTGATCTTCTGCACGGGCTCGGAATTTTTCTGCAATGCCGCAATCAGCGCATGACCTACTTCATGATAGGATACGATCTTACGCTCCTGCGCGCTCATGATCCGGTCTTTTTTCTCCTTGCCGACCAGTACCTGCTCGACCGCTTCAAACAGATCCTTCTGGCAGACATATTCCCTGCCCTCTTTGACTGCATTGATCGCAGCCTCGTTGATCATATTGGCAAGGTCAGAGCCGACCGCGCCGCTCGTCGCGAGCGCAATTGCATCGAAATCAACCGTTTCGTCCATCTTAACGTCTTTGGCGTGCACCTTGAGAATCTCTACGCGTCCCTTTAAGTCGGGCTTATCTACGATAATCCGGCGGTCAAATCGTCCCGGACGCAGCAGTGCCTTGTCCAGAATCTCCGGACGGTTGGTCGCCCCCAGAACCAGAATTCCCTTCGAAGTATCAAAACCATCCATCTCAGAAAGCAGCTGGTTCAGCGTCTGCTCACGCTCTTCATTTCCGCCGCCGTATTTGGAATCTCTGCTTCTGCCGATTGCATCAATCTCATCGATAAAGATGATACAGGGCGCATTTTTCGTCGCTTCTTTAAACAGGTCGCGCACGCGCGATGCACCGACACCGACGTACAGCTCGATAAAATCGGAACCGGTCAGCGAAAAGAACGGAACCTTCGCCTCTCCGGCTACTGCCTTTGCCAGAAGCGTCTTACCGGTACCGGGAGGACCGACTAACAGCGCACCCTTGGGCAGCTTTGCGCCGATCTTCACATAGCGCTGCGGATTGTGCAGGAAATCGACAACCTCCTGCAGCGACTCCTTTGCTTCGTCCTCGCCTGCTACATCCTTAAACGTGATTCCGGTTTCTTTCTGTACATAAACCTTTGCGTTGCTCTTGCCGACGCCCATCGGGCCGCCTCCGCCCATCCGCCGAAATAGCAGACTTAAAAGCAGCCACATAACGACAATCGGAAGCACATAGGTCAGGATCATCGTCAAAATCAGTCCGGAGCTGTCCGGAACATCCTTGCCGTAGCTTGCAACCTTATATTCTTTTAAGTACGCCGTCAATGCATCATCCGACTGTGCCTTACCGGTATAATAGGTTACCTCCGGCATCGCAGAAAACAGTGTCTTCTGGTTTGTCTGCTGCAGTTTGAGATAAATCGTATCGTCATCCCAGGTAACCTCTGCCGCCTTGCCGTCTTCTACCAGCTCCTGAAATTTCCCATAGGTGATTTCCTGATTGGTTGCATTATTGATCATCCGCATAAACAGGCTCATGGAAATCAACGTCACAATCGCCGCAATCGCCAACAGGATCAGGCTCGTCCGCCTCGGATTGTTCTGTTCCGATCCTCCGGAACCGTTCGGTCCCTGGGATCCGTTGCCGGAACCATTTCCATTTCCGCCGTTAAACGGGTTCATATTATTATCCATTCGATTTAACCTTTCTTTTCGTCCGCTTCATGCATGGAAGCCACGATAGTACCATAATTATAGACATTTCGATAGGATAAATCAATACGCAAAGTCTAAAATAGAATTCTGCTCTACGGCTCAAACGCGCTTTTTACCGATATGGATTTCCGGAACCGCCACATTTTCATAAACGATATCCTGATCCTCTCCGCACACCTCTGCAGGGTCTGCGTCATCATCTCCTTTTAAGTGAATCTCCGGAACTGCCAAATTTTCATTTTCCACTTTGTATTTTGCCGCTTTTTCTTTTCTTTTTTCCCAAAATGAATCTTGATAATGCCGCTGTCCTTATGAATGAAATCAACATCGCAGTAAGCAAATGTATTATAAGCTATAAAGATATTACCATCCATGTAACCATGACTTTCGGCGTAGAGGAGAACGATTTTCAGTCCAGTATCTCTGATATTGTAAAACGGGCAGATGACAAACTCTATTACGGAAAAACACATGGACGTGACACTGTTATTTCCTGATTTTTTTACATTACAGCAATTCCAACAACTCAAAAACAGCTATGTGAAAACACTCAGGTTTTCATCATAGCTGTTTTAATTTACAATACTCAATTCCTATCAGCAGGCTACTGACAGTTCGGATTTTCTTATTTAGCTGCTTCTGTCGGTGTTGCTTCCGGTGTTTCAGTAGTTTCTGCTGCTTCTTCCTCTGCCGCTGGAGTCTCTGTTGTCTCTGTATCCTCTGCTGCAGGTGTTTCTGTAACTTCCTCTGTTTCCGGTGTTGGAGTTGCCTCTTCTGTCACTTCAGGTGTCGGTGTTTCCGGAACCGGAGTAGGAGTCGGCGCCATGAAGGTATGTTTGTCAGTGATCTTAAGTGTCTTAAGGACTTTCTTAACCGCCTTTACATCTGCCTCATCCAGCCATTTAGCAGTTGTATCTGTAAAATAGGTACTTTCTTTGGAATTCTGAAGAGATTCTCGCTTGGAAGCTGTGGCATCTTCATCATTGATCTTGTCAAGTCTTACTACATAGTATCCTGTGTCAGTCTCAATAATATTGTCTGCAACTTCTCCGTCCTTCAGTCCTCTCAGAACCTTCAGAACCTCATCCGGATATGCCTCGCTGCCGGAATCTTCATCCTCGTCTTCGCTCTCTTTTGTTGTAAAATTACCCTGTACTGCAGAATAACTGTCATCTACACCTTTGGCAATCTCACTCATGTCTGCTGTAGGATCCTCTTTCATCTTATCCAGAATCTCCTGAGCCTGTTCTTTCTTAGTCTTTTTCTCCTCATCAGTTATATCATCACCGCTTGTAGAGATACTTACATAAGTGAAGGTTGTCTGATTCGCTTCATCATCAGAAACTGTGATCTTTCCTTCTGCTACAACCGGATCATACATCTTCTTCTGAATTGTCTGAAGCTCCAGAAGTGTTTTTACCTGATCTTCCGTTACCGCAAGTTCCTTAATTGTCTCTTCACTGTTTGCAGCCATAAACTGTGATGCTGCATCTGCGATCGCTGCTTCATCATCATCTGTAAGCTCTACGTTATAATCCGCAGCCTTCTCTTTGAGAATATACATCTTCTCAACAGACTCCAGACTGCTTGTCACTGCCTGATCACCATAAGTCTCATCTGAATCATCACCTGCTGTCTGATCCCAGATATTATCTGCACTTCCCATATAATTTAAATACATGGTTGTTGTCTGCTGCTGCTGTTCGCGGGCATAAAGACTTACAACTCCAAGCGGAATATCTGTTCCGTCAACAGTAGCCACTGTCTTTGTTCCATCTAATGTTTTACTTCCACAGCCGGAAAGCATACCAACTGACATCACACCTGCCAGTGTCACAACGGCTGTTCTCTTTACCATTTTTTTCATTTCTTCCTCCATATTATCAATCTGGTCTTTCTTCCATACCACTTTCCCAGAATGTACTGTTATTAGAGTATAAACTTTTTTCCTGCGAAGGGCAAGGCAAATCGAAAAATATGTAGTATATTTCACATATTTTCCGCCATGCTCTTAAGTTCCTCTGCAAATTCCGTCAATGCCAGGATCAGATTCCCCTGTGGTTCCAGGATAAATTTCGGTTCCTGCTCATTCTTAAACTGCAGACCTCTTCTGTATTTCTGCATAAGAGCCGGAAAGCCTTCTGTATTCAGCCTTGCTTTCTCATAAAGGGTAAACCGGACTGTTTTTCCAGTCTGCTTTATTTCCGTTACGTACCCCTGATGAGCAATCGCCTTTAACTTCGCAATCGCCAGAAGATTCAGCACTGCCTTTCCGGGTTCTCCGAAACGGTCCAGAAGTTCTTCCAGCATATCATCATAATCCTGTTGTGTCTCAATCCCCGCAATTCTTTTATAAATATCCAGCTTCTGAAATTCATTACTGATGTAGGAATCAGGAATATACGCATCAACATTCAGATCAACCGATGTCTCGAAATCCTCCATTGTATGAATACCCTTCGCCTCTTTCACTGCTTCATTGAGCATCTTACAATAAAGATCATATCCAACCGCATTCATATGTCCATGTTGCTGCGCACCCAGCAGATTTCCGGCACCTCGAAGTTCCAGATCTCTCATTGCAATCTTAAATCCGCTTCCCAGATCCGTATACTCGCGGATCGCAGCCAGACGCTTCTCAGCCGTCTCCTTCAGCATCACATTCTTTCTGTACATCAGAAACGCATAGGCAGTTCTGTTGGAACGCCCGATCCTTCCCCGAAGCTGATAAAGCTGAGAAAGCCCGTATCTGTCTGAATCATGGATAATCATAGTATTTACATTGGAAATATCCAGCCCTGTCTCAATGATCGTGGTGGAAACCAGCACATCAATATCCCCGTTTACAAAGGAATACATCACATTCTCCAGTTCCCTCTCACTCATCTGGCCATGAGCAAAATCCACCCTTGCGTCCGGCACCAGCTTCGCAATACGCAGGGCAACATCTGCAATATCCGTCACTCGATTATAAACATAATAAACCTGTCCGCCTCTGCGCAATTCCCTGTTGATAGCCTCTCGGACTGTCTCTTCATCATATTCCATAACATATGTCTGGATCGGCATTCTGTCCATAGGAGGCTCCTCCAGGACACTCATATCCCGGATTCCGATCAGGCTCATATGAAGAGTACGGGGAATGGGCGTTGCAGTCAGTGTAAGGACATCCACATCCTTCTTTAACTGCTTGATTTTTTCCTTATGCGTAACTCCAAACCGCTGTTCCTCATCAACGATCAACAGGCCAAGATTTTTGAACTGTACGTCTTTGGAAAGGATTCTGTGCGTTCCAATGATCACATCCACCTGACCTTTTTTCAGATCTTCGATTGCCTTCTTCTGTTGTGCCGGGGTCCGGAATCTGCACAACAGTTCCACACGTACCGGAAATTCCTTCATCCTCTGCACAAAGGTATTATAAATCTGCTGCGCAAGGATCGTTGTAGGTGCAAGATAAGCTACCTGTCTGCTCTCCTGTACTTCCTTAAATGCGGCACGCAGCGCCACTTCTGTTTTGCCGTATCCCACATCCCCGCAGATAAGCCGGTCCATAATCCTGGTACTCTCCATATCACGTTTGGCATCCTCAATAGCACTGAGCTGATCCTCTGTCTCTTCATATGGAAACATTTCTTCAAATTCTCTCTGCCATACAGTATCAGGACCACAGACATATCCTTCCTTTTCCTGACGCACTGCATAAAGCTCTACCAGTTCTTTTGCAATATTTTTAACTGCCCCACGAACCTTGCTCTTTGTTTTATTCCACTCCTGAGTACCAAGTTTGTTCAGCTTCGGAGCCTTTGAAGCATCTGCCCCTGAATATTTCTGCAGACAGTCAAGCTGAGTAGCAGGAATATAGAGATTGCTTCCGCCTCTGTATTCAATTTTAATATAATCTTTAACGATCCTGTCTACTTCAACTTTTTCAATTCCTCGGTAAATACCAAGACCATGCTTTTCATGGACAACAAAATCGCCGACAGAAAGCTCCGCAAAATCCTGAATACGGCTTCCACTGTAATTTTTTTTCTTCTTTTTTTTCTGTTCCTGTCCAAAAATGTCAGATTCTGTCATTACCGCAAACTTGATCAACGGGTATTCAAAGCCCTTCTTTGCATGGCCATAAACCACCATGATCTCGCCCGGACAGATCTCCCTGTCATAATCTTGTCCATAAAAGGCTGCCAGTCCCTCTTCCTGAAGATCCTTTGCCAGCCTCTCGGCCCTTGTGCGGGAACCGGAAAGCAACGCGATCCTGTATCCCTGTTTCTTATACTGATGAAGATCTTTTACCAGAAGTTCAAAACTGTTGTTATAAGCGCTGATTGATTTTACCTCCAGGTAAAATTTCTCCCGCACTTTCCAGCCTGCCTGTTTCGGTTCCAGCGCACATACAGAAATACAGTTGCGTTTATTCAGTTCTTTTTGAAGCTGTTCAAAAGAACAAAGCCAGTTTTCCGGCAGATTCCGGCTGCCTTTTTCCTCTCTGTGCATACGGCTCTGTCTGTACTCTTCTTCTACAGCCCCGCCTTTCTCAGTCAGTCGGTTTGGTTCATCCAGAAAGATTATGGTTCTTTCCTCCGGAAAATAATCCAGGAAGGAAACCATATCCTTGTCCCCTATATGCTCCACCGCCGGATAGATCGTAAGTTCTTCCAGATTTTCCAGAGAACGCTGACTCTCCGGATCAAAACTCCGGATAGAATCAATCTCATCTCCCCAAAGCTCGATTCTCCATGGATTTTCCTCAGTGAGACAGTAAATATCCACAATACCGCCACGCACAGAGAACTGCCCCGGCATTTCCACCTGTCCTACCCGCTCGTAACCTAAAGCCACCAGCTGGTTCTTCAGCTGTTCTATGTCTACGGTGCTGTCACTTTCGTAATGAATCAGCTGTTCTTTTATCTTTTCCAGAGATTCCAGAAAATCCATACATCCGTCAATACTTGTAACAACTGTCAGTTCTTTCTCTTCCAGTAAGGCCTTAATGACCTTCATCCTCTGACGTATCAGCAGATTTCCATGGATATCTGCCTGAAAGAACAGAAGATCTTTCGCAGGATAAGAATACACTTTTCTGTCATAAAATCTGTAATCTTCATAAATTTCTCTGGCGCGGCGTTCGTCCTCCGCCAGGATCAGACGATAAGGCGCAATCCCGGAAAGTCCGTACATCAGATGAGATTTCTGCGATTCCATACACCCCGAAACCTGCAGGATTCCCTTATTCGTTTTGCTTTTTTCTTTAATCTGTTCAAACTCTGCAAGCCCCTGCAGAGGTGTTAAAAATGCTTTCATCTTCACCCCTCATGATCCTTCGACGTAATAAAAGCGGCTTCTGTTTCCAGTTACCGCTTTCTATACCTTTTGCTGAACAATCATCTGTTTCCTGTCTGCTTATTTCTGTACAAGTACTTTTCTGTTATATTCGTTCATGGCTGCATCTGTACCCTGTGAGATTATGATATCCACAGCCTTTGCCGCCTTTGCTATTGCTTCATCCACAAGTTTCCTGTCTTCTGTGGAAAATCTGCCAAGTACATGATCTGCCAGATCCCATCCCTTCGGCTTTGCACCAACTCCTACTTTGATACGGAGAAATTTCTCTGTGCCAAGCTGGCGGATAATGTCTTTGATCCCGTTATGTCCGCCGGCACTTCCCTGCTTGCGGATGCGAAGCTGCCCGGGCTCCAGATCAATATCATCATAAATAACAATAAGCTCTGATTCCGGATCAATTTTAAAATAATTCGCCATCTCACGAACAGGACCGCCACTCAGGTTCATAAAAGAAAGCGGCTTCATAAGAATCACTTTCTCTCCGCCGATCATAGTTTTACCGTACATGGCATTAAATTTCACACCACCCTGAGGGACATTGTAATCCTCTACCAGACGGTCAACGGTATCAAATCCCATATTGTGGCGTGTTGCTTCATACTGTTTCCCGGGATTTCCCAGGCCAACTACTAAATACATATATGTGTCTCCTGCTTAATTTAACACCATTTTCCGGAATTACCATACCTGTCCTGATGTCAAATTTATTTTTTTACATCCTCTAAAGTGTGTTCAAAAACCAGTCCTGCAAATTGTAACGCACGTCTTGCGGAAAACATTTTTCAAACACACGCTAAGATAATTAATTAAAATATACCATCTCTTCCTTAAGCGGCTCGCATTCTTTCACATCACTTGCATAAAGAACAATGCCCTCACCCTGATATTCTGTACGGTTCTCAAATGCGACCTTCGCTGTTACTTCTACCCAGCTGCCCTCTTTGATATGCGGTGCATAATCGCTTCTGCACACGTATCCAAGGAAAGTGGTATCATCTGCGCAGCAGGTCATTGCCACACGTCCCGGAACAAAGAATTTACTTCCCATTCCACGTGGTTTCATGACACGTCCTTTAAAGCGGACAATTTTGTCTACATATTTATCCGGATTATCCATGGCATCCACAAACCAGATACCATAATCTTCCGGTGGAATCTCAATGATCGGTGCATTGATATCAAACGGCATCTCATCCTGGAAAATGTCATCCATCTCGCCCTCTTCATTTTCAAAGATAACCTCTGCACTCTGATTTGCGACCTTGATCCCTCGTCTGTATGCAGGAAGCGGATCTCCCTCTTTACAGCGGTTAAATACAACCATATCTGTATTTCTGATCATATCCATGAACAGAGATTTCATGTTTGCCATATAAACCTGATAAGTAGTTGCATCCACACAGGTAATCTCCTGCTCAATGCCCCAGCCTTCCGGAAGCTCCATCTGCTCAAACTTACTTACAAGCCACATTCCGTTGTACTCGATCACAACACGCTCCGGCTGATGGATGATATCCATGGCAGCCAGACGCTGTGGTGTCAGATCTTCTTCATCCTCGATCACTTCCACAACTGTGTTTGTAAGTTTCAGTTTATCCATATCATATTCTTCTTCGCCTTCTTCGCAAAGAATCAACAGAGTTTTGCCGTCAATGGCAAAATACTCCTGCTGCAATGTAAAATCCAGGAAAGTAGTCTTTCCGCTTTCCAGGAATCCCGTAACCAAATAAATGGGAACTCTGATATCATCCATCATATAATTTATTCCTTTATCTTTATTCTGATTCTGTTATTATCTGCCGAAATCATTCAGTCGCGCATCTATGACGAGAGGATTTCACACTCTGATGAGCTGAATCCAGATGCAGTATTTTAGAGGATTGCCATAAATCGCTGTTTCCTCATGATCATTATGCAAGCCCGAATAATTCTGCAAGTTTATCTTCTTTCAGTTTAGAGCCGATCACGCAGAGACGGCCTGTGTATTCCGGTGCACCTTCACGGATTTCTGTTTCCTCCGGAACCATGTCAAAATAAATCCATGTTCCGTCTTCTGCAGGAAGCATTCCCTTTGCACGAAGAATAATACCGTAATCTTCAGAAGCGGAAAGAGCCTCAAGCATCTTCTCAAGACCTTCTCTTGTGTATTTCTTAATCGTCTCACGTCCCCAGCTTGTAAATACCTCATCTGCGTGATGATGGTGATGATCATGATGATCATGTCCGCAGCCGCATTCATGGTCGTGATCGTGGTGATGATGCTCATGTTCCTCATGATCATGTCCACAGCCGCAGCTACATTCGTCATCCTGGTGGAGAAGTAACTCTCTAACCTTCATACTCATATGGAAAATCCTCCTGTTTCATGTCGAATTGAAATAATATTTTTATATAAAAACATTTGAATATATGTTCATATGAAGATAATAGCATAGAAGCAGTGGAGATGCAATAGAAAATGAAAAGTTTTTCCATGTCTTTTGCTTGCCTTTTGGAAAACCATCCCATATACTTACAGACAGTAGAGTTGCCGTGGAAAGAGAGGCAGCATATGAATAGGAAAGATGAGGATAAATTCGTGGATCAGGAAAAGACACAGAAAAAAAATACTATGACGAAGGAATGTATTTTTACGGCACTTCTGATTCTGATGGAGCAGAAGACGTATGAAGAGATCACAATTACAGATATTGCAAAGCGGGCAGGCGTATCACGTATGTCGTATTATCGGCTGTACCGGTCAAAGGATGATATTCTGATCCAG
>OLYB01003288.1_pt1 | contig 9985 bp, 7 predicted proteins | sample 1674481 | NCBI WGS metagenome assembly OLYB01 (sample SAMEA103958167, study PRJEB25191) | human gut metagenome
ATACTGCTGCTATATTGCGGTGTATAATAGTCGCACCATCCTAATCTATAATCGCAGTAAGCAGGGCCCCAATAGCTGCGCCTGGCTAATACTCCGCCGATTACGGCAGAGCCTCTGTAGTGCTTGTGCGGCGGTGGAGGCGGAGCATACCAGCCTCCGTGAGGACGCATCTGTCTATGCATTCCGGGGCCGGCATGGATAACTTCACCGCGCCCGCCGGCATATGCCGGTGATACTATTGAAAAAATTGCTATTAACCCCAGAAGAGATAATACTTTTTTCATATTTCAACCTCCGTTTCTTATTTATATAACGATTTGAAAATCATTTTTGTTCTATAATGTTTTTAAGAAGGAGCAAAAATATTATGAAAAAAGAACTAATTTTTTTAGGACCTCCGGCATGCGGTAAAGGCACTCAGACTAACAGACTTTCGGAATATTTGGGGTTTCCGCATGTTGATACAGGGTCGCTTTTGAGAGCAGAAATTGCAAAAGAATCTGAAGAAGGAAAGATTGCAAAATCTTTTATAGACAAAGGTCAGCTAGTTCCTGCTGAACTTGTAGGGAAAATTATTGCCAAAAAACTTGCAGGTGATGACTGCAAAAACGGATACGTTCTTGACGGCTATCCGAGAAGTCTTGAACAGGCAAGAATGCTTGATGAAATCAATGCTGATATTGATAAGGACAATGAAGTTTCTTTTAAGGCTATTTATTTTGATATTGATACGCAAATCCTTATTGAAAGAATTATCTATAGAGAATCCTGCCCTGTATGCGGGGAAATTTACAACAAAAAATTTAAGCCTTCTAAAATCGCAGGAAAATGCGATAAATGCGGTGTAGATTTAAAAACACGTGCAGATGATAACGAAGAAACTGCAAAAGCACGTTTCGAAACTTATTTTAGAGAAACAGCTCCGCTTGTTAAATTCTATGAAGATAAAGGTGTTTTATACAAAATAGATGCAAACGGATCTATTGATGAAGTCTGGGAAAGACTTTTGAATATCGTTAATCAATAAGTAAAAGAGGTGGATTTTCCACCTCTTACTTTTTATATTTCTCCGATTAAATCGTATTCCGAAGCGCCTGTTATTTTAACCCTTTCAATATCTCCCGGAACCACCATTTTGTCTGTTTGAATATTTACAATTCCATCTATTTCCGGTGCATCATACTGTGTTCTGGCGATAATTTCACCATCATCAGCAAAGCATTCAATTATACATGGAATTGTTTTTCCGATAAATTTTTTGTTTCTTTCTGCTGAAATTTCCTGCTGAATTTCCATAAGTTTTTTGTATCTTTGGTTTGCAATTTTAGCAGGTACACGGTTCGGAAGCTTGTACGAAGGAGTGCCTTTTTCTCTTGAGTATTTAAAAACTCCCATCCTGTCAAATTTCATATCACGGACAAAATTACAAAGATGTTCAAAATGTTCTTCTGTTTCACCCGGATACCCGACAATAAAAGCTGTTCTGATTGAAACATCCGGAATTCGTTTTCTTATATTTTCTATCATCGGGCGGTAATCAAATGCCGGACGGTTCATAAGTTTTAAGACTTCAGGGTGTGAATGCTGGAGCGGGATATCAACATACTTCACTACTTTGTCAAGCTTTGAAACTGAATCTAGAAGCTCATCATCAAGATGTGTAGGATATGCGTACATAAATCTAATCCAGCCTAATCCTTCGATTTTATTCAATTCTTCTAAAAGTTTTGGAAGCGACGGCTTTTTATAGATATCAATACCGTAGCTTGTTGTGTCCTGAGCAATGAGTATAATTTCTGTTACACCTTTTTTTACAAGTTTTTTTGCTTCTTCAACAACATTTTCTATTGTTCTTGAGTGATAATCTCCTCTTAAATACGGGATTATACAATAACCGCACCTGTAGCTGCATCCTTCTGCAATCTTAAGATAGGAGCTTGCACCCATGGTAATCTGCTGGCGTTCAATATTTTCGGGGTAAATGTAGTCAGGTTTTTTGCTGACTTCTGATACAAATTTTTTGTCAATATTTTTAATGACATCAACAATGCCCCCAAAATCGGCAGTACCGATAATACCAGCAAGCTCAGGAATTTCTTTTTTCAACTCTTCCGGATGCTTCTGAGCAAGGCATCCTGTTACAATAACTTTTTTACCTTTATCAACAAGTTCTAAAATTGAACGGATAGATTCTCTTTCGGCATCACAAATAAAAGAACAGGTATTAACAATTACAATGTCGCTTTCATCCTCATTAAGAGTAATTCCGTAGCCGTTTTGGGCAAGTATTCCTAATATTAATTCCGAATCAACTAAGTTTTTCGGACATCCGTGACTTACAAGTGCAATCTTTTTCATTAGTTTCTATGTCCTTATTTTTTGAAAATAAAAAATACTGCAAGGATTATGAAAATAAATCCTATCAGATAATTCCATTTGAACTCTTCTCTCAGATACCACACAGAGAAGAATGCAAAAACAGTGAGTGTAATAACTTCCTGAATAGTTTTAAGTTGAACAGCGTTGTAGCAGTTGTACCCTATTCTATTAGCCGGCACCTGAAAACAATATTCAAAAAACGCAATCCCCCAGCTTGCAAGAATTACAATAACCAGCGGCAGACTCCTGAATCTGAGATGACCGTACCACGCAAAAGTCATAAAAATATTTGAGATTAATAATAATATTATTGGTGCGATATGTCTTAACATAATTAAATTTTACCATGATAGCAAAAAATTTTTCACAAGTTTTATAACTATACACGAAAAGAAATTTGTTATGAATGTTAATTTGACCCCGCAAATAAAACAATCTCCAAATTTTAAGTCAGTAAGCATTGTTCAGATTTCGAAAAAAGCATTCGCAAATCCTGAAAACTTTAAAGCTTGTTCAAAATCTATTCGTTCTATATTTTTACGAAAGAACATAAACAACGTTTTGACGATGCTTTCAAAGGACAAATGAAAATGTTATTTGGTTACGTCAGAGAAGGTGTAAATATATATTCAGGTGATGAACGAATGTCAACGATTTATCCAGATTTAAAGAGAAGTGCTACTGTTGATACGGTAATAGATGAAATGGCCGCCAAAGTACTGGTTAAGAAGTTTAAGCTCGATAGTCTGGATGAAATAAAAAATATTGTTAAAGATTTAGATGTTTAATAAAAAGGGCGTTTAGCGCCCTTTAACTTTACGCCCATGTCTGTTTATGTTAGAATTTATGCATTATTTGAAGAGCTATAGGAAGGAGAATTATAAATGGCACAGAGAATTGGTATTGACGTAGGCGGAACCAATGTTAAAATCGCGCTTGTAAGCGATAAAGGAAAAATTATTTATTCAAATTCTATCCCGACAAGAGCGGAGATGGGTTATGAATATACAATTAACAGTATGAAAGATGCAATCAGAGATTTGCTGAAAGAAACAAAAATGAAAGCAGCTGATATTGAAGGTATTGGCTTTGGTTTTCCGGGACAGATTGACTGCAAAAAAGGCGTAGTAAGACTTGCTCCTAATATTCCGGGCTGGGTTAATGTCCCTATCGCAAGTATTATGGAAAAAGAATTTGGTATTCCTACCCGTGTTGATAATGATGTAAGAACAGCAGCTCTTGGCGAATTAAATTACGGTGCCGGCGTAGGATGTGAAAACCTTGTTTGTATTACAGTCGGAACAGGAATTGGTTCAGGACTTGTTATTAACGGCAAACTCGTAAGAGGTGCAGATAATGCAGCAGGTGAAATCGGACATATTAAATTGAATATGCAGGGCGGTCCTCTTTGCGGATGCGGCGACAGAGGCTGTCTTGAAGCCTATGCGTCAGGCCCTAGCATTGTTGCTATGGCAGAAGAATATATAAGAGGCGGAAAGTCAACTAAGTACAGAGAACTTGCAAACCCTGATATAACTCCGTATATTGTGGCTGTAGCTGCAAAAGAAGGCGATCCTGTTGCAAAACAGATTTTTAGAATTATGGGTGAATATATCGGAATGGGTCTGGTAAGCGTTGTTAACCTTCTTAATCCTGAAAAAATTATTATTGGCGGCGGTGTTGCTGATGCCGGTGATATTCTTCTTGATCCGATAAGAGAAACAATTGCTAAACGTGCAATGACTATTCAGCGAGAAGTAGAAGTTGTTCCGGCTCAGTTAGGAAACACTGCCGGTGTAATTGGCGCAAGCTTATTGATTAAATCATAGAAAAAAGGCTTCCAATCGGAAGCCTTTTTTTTTGTTTGCTATAAAATTTCCATAACCGGATCTGAGTGTCTTATTTCAGGAATTTCCTTCAAGTTAGGAAGCTCAATGGGTTTAGGTGTATTTTTTGCTTCGGCTGCTTTTTCCGGCATCGGAGCCTTTGCCTGTTTAACTTTTGCGATAGCAGGATCAGGATTTGCCTTTTGTCTGTTGTATTCAAGCATAATCTGGTTTACAAATCTCTTTGTTTCGCCGTACGGAGGTATTTGACCGCCGAATTTTTTTACATTTCCTGGGCCTGCATTGTAAGCTGCAAGCGCAAGTTCTGTAGAACCGAACATTTTATACATCATCTTATAATAAGTAAGTCCGGCTTTAATGTTTTCACTCAAGTAATAAGGGTTAAAGCCCATTCTGTGGGCAGTAGACGGAAGCAGCTGGAAAACTCCGACTGCACCGTAAGGACTTTTCAGCTCGTGTCTGAAGCCTGATTCTTTCTTAGCAATGCTTAATGCTAATGCGGGGTCAACATTCATCTCAATTGAATGTTTTACTATGGTTTCTTTAATTACACTCTCAGGAGTTGGAGCAGCTTGCACCCTAACGCATAGCAAAGCCAGCAATGCAATAGTTGTTAAGACTGTTTTTCTAATCATTGAAATCCTCTTATATTATTTGTAAATTGGATTCTGTATACTATTCTCAAAAATCCTCCCTACGGTTTCACTTTGTTCTCGCTTAGTTCCCATCAAAGCGTCTTTCCTAAATTTTTAGCTATCCTGTACAAGCCCCGACGGCTCATGACTAAAAACTTGTTAGGCGACTATCTCTGTTGTTCCCCGCGCTCCGGCTTGGATAAATAATTATACAGAATTTATGTCAAATCCATATTAATACAAAAAAGAAATTTTTTCAACCCTTTTGTTGTAAAATGTACACTTAATAGCCTTACCGGCTATTTATACAATGCTGAATTTTCGGTTAAGCAGACGGTGTTTGCCGCACAGAAAATCTTCTTCCGTTGTATAGAGATTAATGAACTTATCAAAATTCATTAACGTAAGAAGTGAGAATATATCAGATTGTATATTGAAAAATCCTGCCTTAAACTCCCTTGCTGCATCCAAGAAATCTATTGTGCAGTCCTGAACATAGCTTAAATCAAGCCCTACAGTCTGATGAGCATGAGATTTTAACTCTTCAACGAGCCTGTTAGTTTCTCTTGCATCCAGTTTTGGACTCAGCGGGGTTATAATGCAAAATTTTTGTGAACTCTGGATTTCCATATTATTATTTTAATAAGATTTATGTGGAATATTAATTATCCGAAATTATGAAAAATCTCCAACTAAGGTATTATAAAATTTTGTAAAGTTATTGTATAATAATTTTGCATGTAATAACGTGTAAGGACGTTTCTGACGACCATTCTCGAACAACAGTATTACGGTCATATAGTCGAGAAAGGAGGTCGCACATGACAGAATGGCTAATAAAAGTAGCTATCACCTTGTTAGTACTGATAGCTACTTTACAAACTGTCTTGTAAAGGAAACGGTCAAGCTCTAGTTCCAGCTAGGGCTTTTCCTTTACAAAAACATTATAACCTATTTGGTTATGATTTTCAAGTCTGGTTATGCGAACCTGATTATTGACATGGAGTTGTTTTCTGTAGTAATCTAAATACAGACATGTCTTTTATGGGAAGGGATTTATGTACATAAAACAGTTGGAGATAGACAACTTTAAGTCGTTTGCGAATAAAGTCGATATTCCTATGCTGCAAGGTTTTACAACCATTTCAGGGCCGAACGGCTCAGGAAAGAGCAATATTATCGATAGTATTCTTTTCGCTCTAGGGCTTTCAACAAGCCGTACGCTCCGTGCTGAAAAGCTCTTCCACCTTATATCAACCTACAATAAAAGAAACGAAGCCTTTGTAAAAGTTACTTTCGGCGAAACCGAGGACGGTGATTTTTCTGTGGCAAGGCGCATCAGAAAATCTTCGCAGGGATTTAATAGTATTTACTATCTTGATGACAAGATTGCAACGCTTTCTGATATTCACGCAAAACTTGAAAAATACAACATTACGCCTAACAGTTACAACGTAATGATGCAGGGCGATGTAATGAGTATTACAAACTGTACGCCGGGCGAGCGCCGTAAAATTATTGATGAAATTGCTGGTATTGCAGACTTTGACAGGCGTATAGAACAAGCAACAAATGAGTTGGATACCGTTGAAAAACGTGTAGTTAATTCAACCCTTATTCTTAACGAGGTTAACACCCGTCTTGAACAGCTTAAAGAAGAAAAAGAAGTTGCACTAAAGTATCAAAAACTTAAGGAAGAAAAAAACGGTTTAGAAAGTCAGATAAATACGGTTAAGTTTTTTGACTTGCGCAGAAATATTGAAAAAGCGCATGAAAATATTCTTGAATTTACCAAAAAGAAAAAGGAAGAAGAATTAAAGTCAAAGGATTTGGAAGAACGGCTTAAACTCATCAAAGAGAAGTATGATGAGATTTCCAAAACAATTACGGAAAAAGGCGAAGGCCATCAGCTTGAATTAAAGCAAAAAGCCGAAGAAATCAAAGGTTCTATTGCACGGAAAAATTCTTCAGTCGTGTTTGCTGACAAACAAATTCAGGATAACCTTAAAACAATTGAGAATACCAGAAACGGTATTGAAGTTCAGCAGGGAAAAATTAAGGATTCAGAGCTGAAAATTTCGCTCAAACAGGATGAGATTAAGGGCATTGAGAAGAATATAGAGAAGCAGAAGGCTGTTCTGCATAAAATTCTTGAAGATATGTCCGGCTTGAATGAAACAGCTGAGAAACATATAGAAAAACGAAATACATTAAGAAAAGAGCTGGAAGCTTTGCAAGATAAGGAAACAAAGCTTATTCAAAAGCAGGCTCCGCTGGAAGCAGATTTGTCAGCCAAGAAAAAATCTCTTGAAGATGCAAGGGGTAAATTGGCTGAACTTGAGGCATTCAAAGCGAATTTCTCTGAAACAAAAGCTTCAAAAGAACTTTTGATAGAACAATTAGGTAAAGAACTTGACGATTTCAAAATTATCCTTAAGAACACATTGTATGAATATGATAAGACTAAAAATGAAATCACAGACATGGACTACGACCTTCAAGCTGCACGTAAGAAAATATATCAGCTTGAAGCAGTTAAGCAAGCGAACGAAGATGCTAACCTCGGACGTGCGGTTGATACAGTTATAGGAGCGAACATCAGCGGTGTTCACGCACCTCTTATGAAACTGGGGCAGGTTGACGAAGAGTATTCTACTGCAATGGAAATCGCAGTTGGCGGAAGAATGGCTCACATTGTTGTTGATGATGAGCATGTTGCTTCAACCTGTATTGAACTCTTGAAATCTTCAAACGCCGGAAGAGCAACATTTGTTCCGCTTAACAAAATTGTTAAATGTCCAAGAAGCCTTAATCTTCCGAAAGATAAGGGTGTAATTGACTTCGCGATTAACCTGATTGACTTTGACGATGAGTATTTGAACGCTTTCTATTATGCAGTCGGCGAAACTCTTGTTGTTGAGGATAGAAGTGTTGCAAACAAATTAATCGGAAAGTATAGAATGGTTACGCTCTCCGGCGACCTGTTTGAAAAATCAGGTTCAATTACGGGCGGTGCTGTTCGTAAAACGGGCTTGAAGTTTGCGCAAAACTCTGACAGTGAAATTGATACGCTCAAATCAAGGCTTAAGGATATGGAATCAAAATATGCAGCTTTGATTTCCAAGCGTTCTTCTCTTGAAGGAAAAATGGAAGATGTCAGAGGTAAATATTCTTCTTCTACGACTGAATTTAACAAGGCGAAACTTGAACTTGCTAACCTAGAAACAAGTTTTGCAAACACACAGCAAAACATTGATGAAAAACAGGAGTTCATTAAAGTTACTGAGCCGGAAATTACGTCAATAGAAAAAACGCTGGATAAGATTGAAGAAGAACATATTGATATTTCTGAAAAAATGACAGATGTTCAGACTTCAATCACAGAAGTAGAAAAGCTTATGAACGATGCTGACCTTAAGGATTTGAAAGAGAAAACAGCCGGAGTCGAAGCTGAGATTAAGCGCTATGAAAAGAATATGGCGGATGCGAATAACGAAATCGAAGGTCTGCACCAGAGAATTGATTTTATAAATACAACAATCAAAACGCACAATGATACGATAGAGCGTTCTCTGGGCGTTAATAAAGATTTGGAGCTTGATAAAGCTAAATTTGCAGAAGAAATTAAAGGTTTGAATGAACAGCTTGAAGTCTTGGAAATTCAGATTAAGGAGATTACCGACAAGCTGGGTGAACTCTTAAAACAGAGGGATGATATTAACAAAGACCTTGTTGATATTGAAACTCAGAGAAACCTTAAGGCTTCTGATATTGAGAAAATTGCCGAGCAGATAGAATCTTTCAAGGCCAGAAGACGCGAGTTAGAGCCTCAGCTTGAAGAAACAAGAAGTGTTCTTACTGAGGCGAGGGTAAATATTAATGAACTTACGCCTGTTGAGATGTCGATTGAAGAAATTACTTCTCGTATTCAGCGTTTGCAGAAGAGAATGGACGATTTGGGCGCTGTTAATATGAAGGCGCTTGAAGATTTTGAAAATGTATCTGCACGTCAGCAAGAACTCCATAGCCAGATTGAAACTTTGAGTCATGAAAGAGAACAAATCTTAGAAAGAATGCGCGGGTATGAGGATTTGAAGAAAGAAACTTTCCTCAAAACTTATAATGTGATTAATGAAAACTTTAAAGATATATTCCACAGGCTTTCTGATGGTGAAGGTACTTTAATTCTGGAAAATGAGGAAAAACCTTTTGAAGGCGGGCTTGATATTGAGGCGCAGCCTAGAGATAAAAAGAAGCAGCGTCTTGCAGGTATGTCGGGCGGAGAAAAGGCTTTAACAGCGCTTTCTTTCGTATTTGCTATTCAAAAGTATATGCCGGCTCCTTTCTATGCGTTTGACGAAGTTGACGCAAGTTTGGATGGTATAAATGTAGAAAAATTAGCGCATATCGTTCAGTCGCAGGCTGAAACGACTCAGTTTATTGTTGTAAGCCACAGAAAACCAATGATTGAATCTGCAAACAGGACAATCGGGGTTACGCAGAAGGAAAAAGGAATTTCAAAGGTTACAGGGGTTAAGCTGAGGGATTAAACTCCTGAATTTGAAGGAGTACTCAAGGGAAGAAACAAATTAAAATACAAATATGGCAGTAAATAATATAGACAGCACGAATATTTTACATCAGCAGGAGAAAAGCTTTGTTCAGGAAGCAGAAGTCGATGGTATAGAAATCCTTGTTAATATGGCAAAACAAGGAAAAATCGACCCGTGGAATGTTGATATTGTTGAGGTTACGGATAAATATCTTATGCACCTTTTCCAATCAAAAGCGCAGAATTTGCGGCTAACCGGCAGAACTTTATTATTTGCAGCTATTCTTTTAAAGCTTAAGTCAAATGTTCTGGAGGGGATTGATGTTCTTGATTTTGAACCTCAGCATCAGGACGAATTTAATTATGATGACGAAATGCCTCTTGACTATGAGGAAGAGTATATTCCGACAAATAATGTGATTTCTATTGACGAAGTTTTGCAGAGAAGAACAAGCGTAAGGCTTAATCATAACCGCGTTGTTACACTGCGTGACTTAATCCGTCAATTGGAATTTTATGAAATGCTTGATAAAAAGCAGTCTTTGAAAAACGCTCACGAGCGTGCAAAAAGA
>OLYB01003291.1_pt1 | contig 9978 bp, 3 predicted proteins | sample 1674481 | NCBI WGS metagenome assembly OLYB01 (sample SAMEA103958167, study PRJEB25191) | human gut metagenome
CACGATATGCGAATACTGGAGAGGATTGTGGGAGTGCAACGCACGGAACAATCCGCAGGCATCATAGTTGGGGACTTTTGACACCCACATCATCATATATAAATTCTACAAAGAAACGAGGTAATTTTGCATGAAGAAAAGAATCGTAATCGCTCTCGGACACCGTGCCCTCGGCACCACACTTCCGGAGCAGAAAAAGGCTGTCAAAACATCCGCTGCTGTACTGGCTGATATGGTGGAAGAAGGTTATCAGCTGGTGATCACACACAGCAATGCACCGCAGGTCGGCATGATCCACACTGCAATGAACGAATTCGGCAAAACGCATCCGGACTACACAGTCGCTCCGATGTCCGTATGCTCCGCCATGAGCCAGGGCTATATCGGCTACGACCTGCAGAATGCAGTCCGTGCCGAGCTTTTAAAACGAGGTATCTTCAAAACCGTATCTACGATCCTGACACAGGTGATCGTTGATCCTTATGACGATGCATTCCATCATCCGGTCAAAGTGATCGGCCGCTACATGGATGCCAAAGAGGCAGAAGCAGAAGAACAGAAAGGCAACTATGTCAAAGAAGAGCCTGGCAAAGGTTACCGCCGTATCGTTGCTGCCCCGATGCCAAAGAGCATCGTAGAGATCGATGCGATCAAAACACTGGTTCAGAACGACCAGGTTGTTATTGCCTGCGGAGGCGGCGGTATCCCGGTTCTGCAGCAGGGCAATGAGCTCAAAGGTGCAAGTGCCATCATCGAAAAAGACTACGCCAGCGGAAAACTCGCAGAAGGCGTGGATGCAGATATCCTGATGATCCTCACAAACGACAAGATGGTTGACATTGACCGTGACACCGAGCATCCGAGATTTCTGGAACATATTACGGTAGAAGAAGCAAAAGAACATATCGCAGCCGATCAGTTCGGTGTAAATTCCATGCTTCCAAAGATCTGTGCTTCCGTTGATTTTATCACAGCCGGAAGAGGACGCTCTGCAATCATCACAAATCTGGAAAATGCCATCGATGCCCTGAAAGGCAAGACCGGAACCATTATCACAGAGTAAATTAAAATGCCAAAGAAATACACCGCACGTTTCCATGCGGTGTATTTCTTTTTGCTGTTGAACTTCAGCTAAGATGAAGTTTTTGTTGTCACACTATTTGATCTTTACGCTCTTTTTCTGACCTTTGCCCTTCAGCAGGGATGTGTAGGCTTTCTTTTTGCTCTTCGGCACTTTAATGACTGCTTTTGCAGAGATGTTCTTCAGTGCTCCCTTGCCTACGGAAGTCAGTTTCTTGCTCTTGATCTGGATGCTCTTCAGTTTGCTGTCGCCTGAGAATGCATTCTTGCCAATCTTGGAAACGTTTGTTCCAATCGTCACTTTTTCCAGTTTCTTCATACCCTTGAATGCATTTGCTGCGATTGATGTTACGCTCACTTTTTCACCGCTTATTGTCACGGCTGCTGCTACTTTCAGGGTACGTGCTCTTCTGGAATCTACGCCGTATGCCTCTGCCAGTTTCTTCTGTGCATCAATCACACGGTATTTCACATTTCCGGATGTAACGGTATCTCCGACTTTCAGTGTTTCTTCCGGTTTTGGCTCTTCCTGATTCTGCTGTGCTTTGAGTCTCTCGATCTCAGCCTGAGCCTGTTTCAGTGCTGCTTCTGCTGCTTCTTTTTCTTCCTGCAGTTTCTTGTAAGCTGCATCGCTTTCTTCTTTCTGCTTCTTGGCAGCAGCTTCCAGCTCCAGGATACGTGCTCTGTAATCATTTACAGTTTTCTCAAGATCTGCTTTTTCCTTCTTCAGCGTGCTTACTTCTTCTTTTGCGGAAGCCAGTTCACCGTTCAGTTTTGTGATTTCAGCTTCTTTGGCTGCGATTTCAGATTCTTTGGCATCCACGCTGTCCTGAAGTTTTTTCAGATCATCCTGTGCTGTTTTCAATTCGCTCTGCAGTTCTGTCACTTTTGCATTTGCTGTCTTCAGCTCTTCATCCTTCTGTGTCAGCTCGTTTTCTTTATTCTGAAGTTTCTTTAAAACTTCCTGATAATCGGCTGCATCCGGAACTTTCAGTCCCTGTACGGCTGCCTGCAGTGCAGCTGCCTGTGCATTGACCGCTTCCTGCGTTGCCTTTTTGTCTGCATATACAGCCTGTGCATCCGTAAGTGCTTTCTGCAGTGCTTTGTAGGATTCTACGGTGTAATCTGCCTCTTTTAATGCTTTTGCAATGTCAAGCGTCTGTTTCAGTTCCACCTTGTCTGCTGCATTCGGATCCGGTACATGGATCAGTTTTGCATCTGCCCAGTCACCATTGTCGTGTGCATTATTGCCGATTTTATCCATGAACAGAACCAGATTTTTCTGGATACCGGAAATATCAATGCTGATATGTTCTGCATCGCTATAGCTGTCTAATTTCGCAGAGCGATAAATCTCTGTTCCCTGGATATTTCCATCTGCATCTACTTCACCGTCATAGATTACGAAATAAACACCATCACCGTTCTGTTTCTTTGCTGTCTTGAAATAGTCAATGCCGACATATGCCTGGAAATAAAGTTTTTCGTTTTCTTCTAACTGTGCCTTGTAAGAAGATACATCATACTCAACTGTTGCATCTGCGTTTGCACCAAGACCTTTACTAAAGTAAGTCTGTTCGCCATCGACACTCAAAGAGATCGCTCCGGAAGCTGCTCCGTTACAGTACTGATTTTTCATGACACTTTCCCATCCGGACTGTGCATATTTCCAGTCAATGTCAGAAAGGTAGGTCACTTCTCCGGTGATCGGACGCTCATTTACTTTAACGGTGATCGCTGTGCTTGTCAGATCTGCAGATGCTCCTGTGGTATCTTTTGCTGTCACATTTTCCAGTCCTACGCTGTAGCTGCCAGGCTGTGCATCTGCTTTTGCTTTCATGGTGATCGTTGCAAAATTACTTGTAGATGCCGGGATTCCAGCTTCATTTTTCAGTGTGTAAAGAATCTTTCCGTCTGCTTCTGTGCTTGTCAGCGTACCTTCGATGCCATCTTTCAATGCAACCGTCGGTGCTTCAAAGACATCTGCATCATAGGAAACGTGGAAGCTTACTTCACCTAACAGGTTGTCTGAGGAAAGGTTTGCAAGTTTTGCGTTCATTGTCAGGTTCTTGCCCTGTACCACAGCATCTTCGCCTTCGAGTACCAGGCGTGCACCAAGCTTTTCGGTACTTAATTTCACAGATGCTTCTGTGATCTCCATGTTGCCGGATGTTGTATAAGGTGTTGCATTTTCCATGTACACACGGACTTTTGTTGTGTAAACCGGTTTGAACTGCATCACTGCCGGTGCTCCGGATTCTTTCACGGTACTCTGTGAGGATACCGGTGCCCAGTCTGCACCGTTCCAGTACTGTGCTTCCAGCACTTTCGGGATTGCACAGTAGCGGCTCTCTTTGAAGTTCAGGGTGATCTGGTTGAGAACCTGGGCTTCTTCCCAGTCAAATTCTACATATTCATTCTTTCTGGATGCACTGTTTGCAGGAAGCAGTACCGATGCGCCTCTGTTGTAAGCATTGGTCCAGCTTGTGCTGTCATTTCCATCCAGCATATTCTGCGGATAATTCTTATCAGATCCTGTGAAGGATGCCGTTGCACTTGCTTTGCCCGCTGCCAGTTCCACATCGGTTGCCGCATCATCACTTTCGGTGATCGCTGCCTGTGCGGTAAGCTTGCTGCCCTCGATCGTTCCTTCTGCTTTTCCGTCTTTTACTTCAGACCAGGTTACTTTTTTGAGCAGGCTGTAATCTCCTGCACTGCCTGTATAGTTTACTTTTACTACAGACGGAAGTGTCACACTCATACCGGTCGGTACCGTTACATTCACTGCATCAACCGATTTTTCGGTTCCGGTCACTTCTGCTGCCTTCGGTGCATCTCCAGTTCCGTTCTCTGTTACTTTCAGTGCGACCTGTACCGGCTTGAGATTGTCAGAAGAAATGGTCAGCAGAGCATCGCCTGCTTCTTTTTCTGATTTCAGAATCACGAGTACTTTTCCGTTGTAAGCCATTCTTTCAGAATAGCTGCTCTTATCTACGTTATCGTATTTATAGAGTTCTGCACTTTCCTGTTTTCCGTTGTCCACGCCGACGATGGAAGCTTTTCCGCTGACTGCAAATTTCACCAGGTTATCTGCATCCGGTACCATATTTCCATTTTCATCGACTACGGTACATTCTACATAAGAAAGGCTGGTTCCGTCTGCTTTGAGAACGGTCTTATCTGCCACTGCCGAAATGGTATACGGTGTGGAAGATGTGCTTACACTGTCTGTTGCCACTACTTTGCCATTTTTGTCATAGGCTTTTACTTCCAGTGTACCTGCCTGATACGGAACTTTCCAGGTCAGGTGCAGTTTTCCGGAATTTAACTCGCCGTCATCAAGAACTGCTCCGTTGCTGGTGTAACCGCCAGGGTTGGTGCTGTCACCCCAGGTCTTATCGTCCTGTGTTTTTTCTGATGTTTCATAATATTTCTTACCATAAGCTGTTTCTTTTTCATCGAAACTCTTCTTGCCGAGAGACTCGCCGTTTAAGAACAGCTCTGCACTTGGCTGGTTGGTATTTACCCAGACTTCTACTTCTTCGCCGTCATGCCACTGATCCCAGTTGGTCGGAAGCAGATGTACCATCGGCGTGCTTGTCCACTGGCTCTGATATAAATAGAAGGAATCTTTTGCAAAACCTGCGGTGTCGATCGTACCGAAGGAAGATACACCTACCGGGTAAACACTGTACGGTGTCGGCTCGCCGAGGTAATCAAATCCGGTCCAGATAAACTCACCGGATACAAAGTCATCTTTGATCGTGTACCACCAGGACTCACGTGCTGTGTTGCCCCAGGATACGGCGTTGGTATCGTATGCGGTACACTGATAGTCACCTGTCTTGTTGTACTGAGACAGTGTATTGTAGATACCGCGGCTGTTGCTTGGAGAAGCTGACTCTGTAGCAATGATCTTCCAGTCCGGATGTGTCTTATGGATACCTGCCATAGATCCCATAGAATAGTTGGCTCCTGCAAGTCCCTCACCGTTCTTCGCCAGAACAGTAGATACTTTGTTACGGAACTCCTGTGTATTGGCATTCTGAAGACCATTTGGATTGTTATCACCAACTGTGATCGGTCTTGTCTTATCGATTGCTTCGATGTAGCTCTTCATGTTCTTTGCGTACTGCTCGTACTGGCTGGAATCGGTAACACCGAAGTTCAGCTCATTTCCGATATCCCAGATGATAACGGACGGATCGTTCTTATCACGCTCGATATTTGATTCCAGAATGAATTTATACCAGGTGTCGCCTGTCGTTGCACCAAGCAGCTTGTTGTCTGCACTGATGGTCTGGTTGAAGTGTGTGCTGAAGTCCTGGCTGTTGCCGTTTTTCGGGAATGCCCATCCGTCAAACGTCTCATCCATAACCATCATACCCAGCTCGTTGCATGCTTCAAGCAGTACAGAAGACGGTGTGTTGTGAGAGGTACGGATCGCATTACATCCCATTTCTTTGAGCTTTTTAACCTGACGGTATACTGCATCACGTTCTGATGCGGCTCCGAGTGCACCCTGGTCATGGTGCATACATACACCTTTGAGTTTTACATTTTTGCCGTTCAGGCTGAAACCGGTATTTGCATCAAAATTGATGTAACGGAAACCGTAGGTTGTCTTGTAAGTGTCTTTTACTTTTCCGTCTACCAGAACTTCGGTCTGTACATAGTACAGGTTCGGATTTTCTGTGCTCCACAGTGCCGGTTTGTTTACTTTCAGGGTCTGTTCTTTTTCTGCTGTGCTGTTTGCTGCCAGTGTCACATCTGTGGTCACTGCCTTGGAAACTGCTTTGCCCTCTGCATCCAGGACTGTTGTGCGGATCTGGGCTGCTGCCTGTGCACTGCTGTCATTCTGGACATCGGTCTGTACTTTAACGGTAACATCGCCGTCTTTTTCTGTCGCCAGATTTGGTGTAGTCACGTAAGTGCCGTTTCTGGAAACATGCACGGCATCGGTAACGATCAGCTCTACGTCACGGTAGATACCAGATCCTGAATACCAGCGGCTGGACGGAGTCTGATGTACCACTTTTACGCTGATCACATTCTCTGTGGTGCCGTCGCAGGCCAGGTATTTTGAAATATCAAATGCGAAATCATTATATCCATAATGGTTTTCGCCTACTTTTGTGCCATTTACATATACATATGTATGATTATAAGATCCGTCAAAGTTCAGGACAACACTCTTGCCTGCGTAATCACTCGGCAGGGTAAAGCTCTTGCGGTACCATCCTGTACCACCCGGCATAAATCCGGACTCTGCTTCGTTGGAGTTGGACGGCTTCTGTGTGATACTGAAGTCGTGCGGAAGATTTAAATCTCCCCATTCATCTGCCTTGGAATCATCGTAATTCTTTGCTTCTGCACCAGTCACATCTCCAAAGTGGAACTTCCAGCCTTTGTTGAAATTGATCTCTCTGCTTTCAGATGCCTCTACGCCGGCTTCTGCCAGAGCAGACTGCACCATAGCGTCGTCAACCGGTGATGCCATGACCGGAACACTGAAGCCGGACATAACCATAGCGGTTGCCATCAGCACAGAAAACAACTGTTTGCTGCTTTTTCTTCTCATACTTTTCCTCCTTAACTGACTAAAAGTAGGGATATTCCCCTCCGAAATCTCCCCAAGTTGTTCAGTAATACGATTTTTCGATTCGCATCACTGAAAATATTCAGTATTATCATACAATAAAACCCACACTACGTCAAGGTTTTCGAGGCGAACTTACTATAATATTCCGTACGTTTCAAAATATTCAGTAAACAAATAATGCAAAATAGGCAGGACGTCATAACATCAGAAAGTAAATCCTTACATCTTGCGGTAATTTTGAAAGCCTGAGAAATGTATATGCTGGACAGAAAAAAGGCAGCTGCACAGTGACGGTAGCAAGGTTCCGTCGTGAGGTTTGTGTCTAGTTTCCGCCGCCGAGCGGTGTCTGAGCAGCGAAGCTGCGAGTTCCAGCGAACGGCGGATCATAGACGGCACAAACCGAACAGGAAACGATGCGTGTCACGTGCTCTGCCTTTTTACGTCCAGCATGATAATTATTCTGTTGCAGCTGCACTCTCTGTCTCACTTGCAGCCTCGGTTGCCTCTGTGCTTCCGGCATCTTCGGTACTTTCTGTACTTTCCGTTCCGGTCTCGCTCTGAGCCTCGGTTGCCATCTGGTAAATATCATTGAAGGTGATCTCTTTTAACAGAGCATCATCCTGTGTGTAGTCTGCTGCACTTTGCCATGCATCGTAGACTTCGCTGAATTTGCTGCTCTTTCTTTCGTTGATGATCCGTTCTTTTTTGCTTGCAGTTGCATCCGGATCATAGGTTGCTTTCATCTGGATGACATAATATCCTGCATCTGTGGTGATCACTTCATCTGCCACTTCTCCGTCTTTCAGTTTATCTGCCGCATTGCGGATCGCCTCATCCAGGGTGTAACTTTCATCATTATCACCATAAGAGGTGCTGCTCACGGTCTTGGTGTCATCGACATCTTTGACTGCATCTTCCATGCTCTTGCCGCCCGCTGCTGCATCACGTACTTTCTGTGCATTTGCAAGCAAAGCTGCTTTCTCATCATCCGTCAGTACCACTTTATTGCCATCCGAATCGGTCGTATCTGCAGTGCTGAATACCACGTAATTGATTGTTTTCTGGGCTGCTTCGTCATCAGTTACGTTGGTATCAACATCTGCAACGATTGCATTTGACATTTTATTGCGGATCGTGTACAGTTCCAGAACACGTGCCACACGTTCTTTTGTCGCACCCATGGATTTCAGGGTTGCCTGGTCGTTGTCATCCATAAACTGCTGTGCAGCTTCATCGATCTTCTTTTTGTCATCGTCTGTCAGGCTCACATTATACTCGTCCTGGTGCTGTTCGAGGATCAGCATCTGTTTGAGTGTATCCATCATCGTGCTCTTTGTGGAATCGCCGTACTGTGACCACAGATTATCTCCAAGATAAGCTCCGTAAAATGCCTGCATCTGTGCCTGGCTATAACGAAGCATGATATTTGCCACTGCATATTCTGTTTTCTGTCCGTCCAATGTAATGATCGCCTTGCCTGAATTTCCACTGCATCCGGTCAGCATCCCTGCTGTCAGCGTAAAGCACAGTCCTGCGACTGCCAGTCTGTTTTTCATTGTTTTTTTCACTGTCTTTTCCTCCTGATCAACTGGTGCCATTCATTCAAGAATACCTCCGGCATCCGGCCGCAGAAAATCCTCTTTCAGGCACCATACTGTCTGCTATTATATCCTTTTTCACCCGGTACGTCAATTGCCATCCGATATTCTAAAACATTCCTGACATTCTTATTTCAAGGAGCTTATCATACATCACATGCCAGATTTTTTATCATCTTTTCCGTCAGGCTGCGTACCAGTGTCAGCACATCCTCATTATCTTTTCCGTTTTTACGCGGCTTCATATAAATAAAGTAAGGATTGGTATCTATGACAAATTTCATTTTCCCTTTGCTCTCTTTTACCAGAAGCTCGATCCCTGCCGGATCTGCCTTTGCCCGCTCAAACATGGTAAAGCGGATCTGGTCGCCTTTCTGTGCGATCTCGGTCAGCCATGCCCGGTGTGCCATCGCTTTTAAATTTGCCACAGCAAGCAGGTTCTGCACCGCTTTTGGCGGCTCTCCGAAACGATCCATCAGTTCTTCGAGCATATCATCGTATTCTTCTTCGCTCTCGATCGTGGCGATGCGTTTATAGACATCCAGCTTCTGGAATTCATTCTTAATATAACGTTCCGGGATAAAAGCATCAATATCCAGATCGATGACGGTATCAAATTCTTCTTCCGGCTGCGTCTCACCTTTGAGTTCTTTTACGGACTCGTTGAGCATTTTGCAGTAAAGATCGTAGCCGACTGCCTCCATATGACCGTGCTGCTCTGCCCCGAGGAGATTGCCGGCACCGCGGATCTCGAGATCACGCATGGCAATCTTGAAGCCGCTGCCAAGATCAGTAAACTCCCGGATCGCATGGAGACGTTTCTCCGCCACTTCCCGCAGCATTTTGTTTCTGCGGTACATCAGAAAGGCATACGCCGTCCGGTTCGAACGTCCAACACGCCCGCGGAGCTGATAAAGCTGCGACAGACCAAGATTGTCTGCGTCATGGATGATCATCGTGTTGACATTTGAAATATCCAGTCCGGTCTCTATGATCGTCGTGGATACCAGCACATCAATCTCACCATTGATAAAGTCATACATGATCTTTTCCAGTTCACGCTCTTTCATCTGCCCATGTGCAAATGCCACTCTGGCCTCCGGCACAAGCGATGCGATCTTATTTGCCGTCTCTACGATCGTGTTGACACGATTATAGACATAGTAGACCTGTCCGCCCCGTGCCAGTTCCCGGCTGATCGCTTCCCGCACCATCTCTTCGTTGTATTCCATGACATATGTCTGGATCGGCACACGCTCCATCGGTGCTTCCTCCAGAACGCTCATATCGCGGATCCCGACCAGGCTCATATGCAGCGTCCGTGGGATCGGTGTTGCCGTCAGGGTCAGCACATCGATGTTTTCCCGCAGCTTTTTAATCTTTTCTTTGTGCGTGACACCAAAACGCTGCTCCTCGTCGATGATCAGAAGACCGAGATCTTTGAACTGCACATCTTTTGAGAGCACCCGATGCGTGCCGATCACAATGTCAACCAGTCCTTTTTTGAGGTCTTCCAGCGTTTTTTTCTGTTCTGCTGCCGTGCGGAAACGGCAGAGCAGATCCACACGCACCGGATAATCTTTCATCCTCTGGACGAAATTATTATAATGCTGCTGGGCAAGGATGGTCGTCGGCACCAGAAATACCACCTGTTTGCTCTCCTGTGCCGCCTTGAACGCCGCACGGATCGCCACTTCC